>Ga0209427_10002946_pt1 | contig 19995 bp, 19 predicted proteins | sample DeeMarSWOR136_30_FD_187465 | JGI IMG/M metagenome (GOLD analysis project Ga0209427, IMG submission 187465) | Marine sediment microbial communities from White Oak River estuary, North Carolina - WOR-1-36_30 (SPAdes) (version 2) | ecosystem: Environmental > Aquatic > Marine > Intertidal zone >...
CAGCGGACGATCGTCGAGTTCGCTAAATACGCCGCCTTCGCCGCCGACGCCCTTGGCGACCTCGTCGACCTCTACGCGACAATCAACGAGCCCAGGATAGTGAGCGAGCATGGGTACCTCTCGGAGAGGGGGGAGTTCCCCCCCGGCCTGAACGACCCGGAGCTCTTCCTGACATCGATGAAGCACCTCTCCATTGCCCACGGCGTCGCCTACGAGCAGGTCAAGAGGTGGGACACCGAGTCGATGTCGGATCTCGGCCCTGCGTCGGTCGGCGTCGTCTGCGTCCTCCAGTACTACGAACCAGACGACCCCTCGAACGCCCTCGATGTCGCTGCGTCGGGGTTCGTGGAATACATTTTCAACGAGTGGTTCCTCAACTCCATCCTCAGGGGCGACTACGACATGAACACGGACATGGTCGTACAGCCGGAGGAGCACCTCCCCCACATGGTGAAGGGCTGCGACTTCCTCGGCCTCAACTACTACACGAGGTGGAGGATAAGGCACGCCGAGAAGGGCTTCAGATCCGGGTTCGACTTCGAGTTCGCCCCCTGCACAGTGGGCTGCACAGACAGTGGCTATGAGATCTACGCTCCCGGTCTGAGGTATGTCCTGGACTGGGCTTACCAGCGCTGCAGGAGGCCCATCTACGTCACCGAGAACGGTGTCGCCGACGCTGGTGACGAGATAAGAGAGCGCTACCTGATCGAGCACATCGGGCAGGTCCACTCCGCCATCCGCGAAGACCGCGTCCCCGTCAGGGGCTACTTCTACTGGTCCCTCATCGACAATCTAGAGTGGTCAGACGGGTACAAGATGCACTTCGGCCTTTTCAGGGTAGACAGGGGGACGAAGGAGAGAACGCCGACAAGGGCTGTCACGGTTTACCGGGAGATAGCTACCAGCAATAGACTGCCAGAGTGAAAACTGAGAAAAGATAGATTAGAAAAGTCCGAGCTTTACACTGAGAATATTATCAGAGGAGATCTGGGTCAGCGGATCTCCATCTCTATGTAGACTTCGTTGGGCACCCTGATCCTCATTATGCTGCGCATTACCCGCTCCCGGGCGTCGACCTCGATAAGCCTCTTGTGGACCCTCATCTCGTACCTGTCCCAGGTGTTGCTACCGTCGCCGCACGGCGTCCTCCGAGTCGGCACAACGAGCTTCTTCGTCGGCAACGGTATCGGCCCCACCATCTTAACTCCGATCTTCTTCGCAATACCCTTGATCTCGTCGCAGACCGACTCTAGCTTGCCGGTGTCGGTGCTCGTCAGTTTTATCCTCGCCCGCTTCACCATCTCGGACGCACACCTGTCTCAGGGCGTTTAACTTAAGTCTTCCGCATAGGGAGGGGGGAGCCCCCTCGCGCCTACTCCTCCACATCTAGGACTATGCCGGCACCTATGGTCGTGCCCATGTCCCTTAGGGCGAAGCGGCCCATCTGCGGGAAGTCGGTGTAGACCTCCATGGAGACGGGCTGCAAGGGCACGAACCTGACGATGGCGGCCTCCCCGGTCCTCAGGTAGCTAGGGTTCTGCTCTACGACCTGACCGCTTCTGGGGTCGATCTTCGAGATCAGCTGGTCGAAGCGGACCGCCATCTGGGCCGTGTGGATGTGCAGCACCGGCGTGTAGCCTTGGGCAATGGCCGTCGGGTGATGGATGACGAAGATCCTCCCCTTGAACGCCTTCGCAACCCTGGGCAGGTTGTTTGGGTAGCCTGCGACATCGCCTCTCTTTATCTTGTCCCGGGCGATGCCCTTCACATTGAAACCGATGTTGTCGCCTGGAACCGCCTCGGGGATCCTCGTGTAGTGGGTCTCGATGCTCTTGACATCGCCCTCCTCCTTGCTGGGCATGAAGACCAGGTGGGAGTCCATCTTCAAGACGCCGGTCTCGACCTTCCCGACGGGGACCGTGCCGACGCCCCTGATGGAGTAGACCTCCTGCACCGGAATCCTGAGGGGCTTGTCTATGGGCTTCTCAGGAACCGTGAACTCGTCGAGGGCTTGGAAGACCGTTGGGCCCTTGTACCAAGGCATATTGGCGCTCTTGTTGTAGAGGTTGTCGCCGGTCCAGCCGGAGGTCGGGACGAAGTGTATCTTGCTGATGTCGTAGCCAACCATCCTGAGCAGCCTGGAGACGCCGTCCTTAACTTCCTCGTACCTCTGCTGGCTCCAGTTGACGGTTGGGTCGTCCATCTTGTTGACGGCCACCACCACTTGGTCGACACCCAGGGTTTTGGCGAGGAAGGCGTGCTCCCTGGTCTGGCCGCCCGGGTTGGTGCCCGCCTCGTACTCGCCGCGCTTGGCGGAAATGAAGAGGACGGCCCCGTCCGCCTGGCTCGCTCCGGTGACCATGTTCTTGACGAAGTCCCTGTGGCCTGGGGCGTCGATTACGGTGAAGAAGTACTTCGGCGTCTCGAACTTGTAGAACGCGAGGTCGATTGTGAGGCCCCTCTCCCGCTCCTCCTTGAGCTTGTCGAGGACCCAGGCGTACTTGAAGGACTCCTTCCCGAGGGCTTTCGCCTCGGCCTCGAAGTCCTTGATCGTCTTCTCGCTGACTGCGCCGGCGTCGTAGAACATGTGGCCTATTCCAGTGCTCTTGCCGTGATCCACGTGACCGATGATGATCATGTTGAGGTGTGGCTTTTCCTTACCACTCATTTTCTGAATCTCCTACACACACAAACACAGAATGCCATTTAAAAAGTTTAGGTTTAATCCCAAAACTCTGATTATATAAAAAACTCTGAGTTCCAACAGTTATGTGGGTTCTCCAGATTAGGTTTCTCTATATGCGTAAAGTTTAAACATGGCACTGTGGACGGCTTAGCGGAGAATCCCCATGGCCAACGGCATGTACGCCGGTCGAAGGCTTAGGAAGATAAGGAAGAAGATGCGCCTCAAGAGCAAGGACTACGTCCTCAGGCTGAAGAGGAGAACGGACAAGAAGGGGCTGCTGGAGGGCGCCCCCATGGGGAGAGGAATCGTGCTCCAGAAGGTAGGGATCGAGTCCAAGCAGCCGAACTCCGCCATCCGGAAGTGCGTCAGAGTGCAGCTGATAAAGAACGGCCGCCTCGCGACGGCCTTCCTGCCGGGTGACGGAGCCCTCAACTACGTCGACGAGCACGACGAGGTCATGATCGAGGGAATAAGCGGCCCCAGGTCCAGGTCGATGGGGGACATTCCCGGCGTTCGGTTCAAGGTGAGCTCGGTGAACGGCGTGCCTCTTAACCTACTCGTCCTCGGCAAGGCGAGAAAGCCGATGCGCTAGCCCCGCCTCAGCGCCTTTCCTGAAGTTTTAACGTGGGAATCAAGTTAGCGAGGAGAAGGGCCGAGGCGATATAGAAGCACACCCCTATGCCCAGGCCCTCCATCACCGCCGACATTATTATGGGCCCCAGGATCGAGCCCAGGTCGAAGAACGTCCTGTAGGTGCCTATTGCCGCCCCCCTATGATCTGGGGCAACTGCCTCCGCCGCGAGTACCGGGCAGACGATCCAGATCGCCCCCGTGGTGACGCCCAGAACCAGAATGACGCTGGCAAGGCTCACGAAGGTGACTGCGCGACTCAAGATCAGGAGGAAGATGGCCGTCGTCCCCAGACCTAGAAGCAGGACTGGGCGGCGCCCCACCCTGTCGGATACCGCACCCATTGAAAACATGGCAACGACGAATCCTATCGACCTGGCTCCCATCAGCAGGCCGACGCCGGTGAGGGAGACGCCGAGCTGCTCGCTGGCGTAGAGGGGGAAGACCGTCATGATGATCCCGCTGCTCATGATGAACTCCGCGAAGGTAGCGCTGGATACGGTCAGGAGGCTCCTGTTTCCGAAGACCTCCGCTAAGGCGGACAGAGAGAGCGGTGAGCCGGCCACCATGCCCCTCGACTCTTTCCTAACGTTCGGCGGCACGACCATCAGGACGAGGGCGGCCGTCACAAGGGCAGCCGACAGGAGGAAGCTGGAGCCGAAATCGAACGAGGAGACTATGTAGCCGCTGAAGGTCGAGCCGACTATCGTACCAACGAACTCGATCCCCTGGAAGATCCCCATGGCGCCCCCGCGGCGTTCCGCGTCGAAGAGGTTCAGGACGAATGTTGTAGCGACGGCGAAAAACAGTGGGGCGCCCAGGCCCATCAGCGCGCGCCCGACTATGAGCTGGGCGGGGCTCTCCACGAAAGCGCAGACGAGGGCCCCCGCGATGGTGAGCAGGAGGCCCGCGACCATTGAGAGGTAGTAGCCGAACCTCTGGGAAACGAAGCCGCTGGGGATCTCCAGGAGTATCCTGCTGATCCAGTATCCCGCGACTACGAGGCCTATCGTCACGCCCTTCGCCCCGATCTGCTTGGCGAAGATGGGGATCATGGGGATGATGAGGCTCGTGCTCGACATGACTAGGAGGGCTACGACACACAGGAGGAAGTATGTCGCGGAGTATCCCTTCCCGGACATGATCTACTGAGAGAAGTAGCGCCCGATTTTAAGATTAGTGACCTTGTCGAAAAGCCTTTTATTTGGGTGTCTTTATTTGCATCTCTGATTCGCTGGAAGAAGTGGTTTGATGAGCCGCAGCCAAGCCGGGGCCGACGCAGGTGCGCTCAAGCTGTTCGGCGAGTGGAGCTTCGAAGACGTCACCGTCAGGGACATCGGCCTGAAGAGGTACCTCAACCTAGAGCCGATCCTGATCCCCCACTCGGGGGGGAGGCACGAGGCCAGGAGGTTCAGGAAGTCGGACATGAACATAGTGGAGCGGCTCATCAACAGCCTGATGCGCCCCGGTAGCAGCGGCGGCGACAAGGCCCGCATCCTTAGCGTCGTTAGGAACGCGTTCAAGATCATCGGACTCAGGACTGGCAGGAACCCCATAGAGGTCCTGGTGAGGTCCGTGGAGAACTCGGCGCCCAACGAGGACACGACCCGTATAGGGTACGGAGGCGTCGTCTACAGGCTCGCGGTGGACATCTCCCCCCAGAGGAGGATAGACCTAGCCCTCAGGTACATCGTTAGGGGGGTGAAGGAGGCGACCTTCAGCAGCCGGAAGACCCTCGAGGAGTGCCTCGCGGACCAGCTCATAGGGGCCGCAAACAACGACGGTAACACCTTCGCCATCCGCAGGAAGCAAGAAGTCGAGAGGATAGCCCTCTCATCCAGGTAGCCTCCCGTAGAGGCCCGTTTCTCAGATCAGGCCGCCTGCCAGGAAGCCCAGCAGCCCGCTCATCATCAGCGGCAGCACCCGGTTCTTCACGCTCCTGCTGTTCTCACGGCTAGGCTCCCGCATTAGGGAAAACGAGAGGTACGCTAGCCCGAGATCGGTGACCGCGACGAAGGGAACATACCAGAAGGAGACCAGGCCGAAATATAGTGGCAAGATGGAGACCACCACCGCGGACACGTAGAACAACGCCGAGAGCAGGGCCGCAGTCTTGACCCCCCGGGACACCGCCACGGTCCTCACGCCGGAAGCCCGGTCCCCCTCCACGTCGACGATCCCCTTCGTCACCTCCCGACCCAGGCACGTGAGGAACGCGATCGAGGAGAAGAGCAGGGAAGGGCCGAGTGCGTCCCCCCCGACCATGACACCACCGTAGATGAAGGGGAGGGCTATGCACGCGCTGACCATCAGGTTCCCCGGGAGGCCAGTCCTCTTCCCAACGGTCGAGTAGACCACCATCATCAACCAGGCCAAGACCGCGATGGCAAGGTTTTCCGGGCCCGTCCCCCAGGAAGCCGCCAAGCCGACGGCGCTCAGGAGGATCGAAGCCCCAAGGGCCTCCCCAGGTTTTACGGCGCCGCTCGGTATGGGCCGCCCGGGCTCGTTGATGGCGTCGATCTCACGGTCGTAGTAGTCGTTGATCGCCATCGCGCTGCCCGTCAGCGCGAACCCGGTTAAGAACGCGAGCAACAATTCAAGCGGCTGGCTGAAAAGGCTCGCACCACCTCCCATTACGACCCCGACTATAATAGCGAATCCGACCATGAGGCAGTTCACAGGCCTTATGAGGCGAAAAAAGGCCGCGGGGCTGCCCATCTCAAAACCATATAATGAGGCTAAAGGATATAAAACATGACCGAGGCAACAGACAGGGAATCCAGAAGACGTGCGGATCAGCTACATAGCATACTTTTTGTGTAGGATACTCTAACTACCGCTTTAAAATTCCAATGCAAGAATTCGCGATTTTCATGGCTAAAACCATAAAGAGGATAAGGCTGACATGTTGGCGTTCACCTATCCCTGCTGAGTAAGACGAACACGCGCTATACGGTTTTCCACCTAAACAAGAAGTCCTTTATCAACTCTCGGCCTTCGCGCACATCACAAGAAAATAGTAAAGACAAGACACTATCCCCTCTCAAAATTCCAGCACCGCGACCGACCCCAAGCCAACCACGAAATTCACAGGAACGATAAAACTTCATTTAAAAATGAATGAAATATCAAAAATACGAATACAACAAGATTCACGAAAATGCGTAACAAAGTAACACAAAATATCATCACTTCACCGGGAAACCAATATGACCTGCCACCGACGCGCGTACAACCAAACTCTACAATCACCCACAGATGAAGACCCAGCCTGCGGAGAAGGGCTAGGCCCTCTCCAGGGTCACCTTCTCCCCGCCCCGAACCCTCTTGAAGACCATCGGATCGCCCAGCACGCGCCCGACAACATTGACGGGGCTCGCGGGCCTTATCTCGTCGCCCCGGCTGGCAGGGGTCGGTCCGAAGAAGATGCAGAAGGCATTCCCCGGCGGCCAGTAGCCGAGGTCGCCCATCTCCACGATCTCCTTGGGATTCTCGGCCCCAACGTCGACGGGGATGGAGAAGTATATCTCGTCGCCCCAGGTGTTGGCCCTCGCCTCGATGGGGAGGGCCTCCCAGATGGCCCGAGCGGTCCTGGGGTTCTCCTCCGAGAGCTCCGCCTGGACCTCGCCCGCCGAGGGCGTGATGATCCTGATCCTCATGGGCGCACCGCGCTACCCCTTCATCGGCAACGCGATGATCTCCAAGACTGCCATTCGCTTCTCGGGATCGGGGTTGGAGAAGTCCGACGGCGGCGAGGGCCTGACTACAAGGGCTGTGTCCAGCCCTCCCCTCCCCCCGGCGACTGCAACTATATTGCCCTGGACCAGCCCCTTCTCCGCCGCTGTCGCAGCGACCTCGAGGGCAGCCTTCACCCCCGTTCCGAGCATGAGCAGGGCTTCCCGCATCTCCCTGCGGTCCTGTATTGGCAGGTCGGCCTTCTCCAAGGGGGCTACGCCGAGCTTCTTCATCCTCTTCTTGACGTCGTCGCCGTAGGTGAACTCGGTGACGCTCACGACCCCGGCGACGCCTTTCAGGGCCTCCCCCAGCCCGACGGCCGTCTCGCCTTTATTGCTCGCCACGACCACCGTGGGGATTCCACCCTCCTTCACCCTCTCGGACACCGCCTCGATCAGCCTCGACGTGCCCTCTTTCCCGGGCTTTAGATAAAGCACCTTTCTCTCGACGCTCATGTGCGTTCACTATCAAAACCACTTAGTCTGCTTAAACCTTTTACCAAAACTGTTCGGACCAAATCTCCTAATGTGTCAGTTAGCCCGTTAATGTCTCAGCCTGGCGATAAAACTCGGAAAGGATTTATCTTATTGTTTGTGACTGTAGGAGAGGCAAAAGGACATTGACCCGGGGCCCAGCGAAGTCGAGAATGTGTGAGACTACCAGGCTCGCCCTCGTCTTAGTGCTGGGTGTCGTTCTCTTCACGGCGATCGATCCGTTTGTTACGGCTTTCGCTGCTCCCTCGGTCACCGGGATCGTCGTCGACGGCGAGGGCTCGCCCATCTCAGGAGCCAGGGTCTCGCTCTGGTCGAGGGGGGCGAAAGTATCATCTCACGTGGCTGGACCCGACGGGCTGTTCGCCATCGAGGCGGAAGCCGGAGGAACCTATGACGTCGTCGCCTTCGCCGATGAATCTTCGACGCCGGGGGTCGACTACTTTCCCGTCTTGGTCAGTGGCGCGAGACCGGATGGGGATGGGCTAGTCCTGGCCCTCCAGCCGGCAGCGTCCCTGATCCTCGAGGGAGACATTCAGTTCGTGGAGTCCGAGGAGCTACCGACCGCCGTCATCTACTCGGTCCTGGACCCCGCCTCTGGAGAGATCAAAGAGCGGGACGGGCTCCCGGTGATTTACGGTTCCGGAAAGGGAAGCCTGAGCCAGTTCATCGAGCTAGAGGAATATCACATCGTGGTCCCGGCCGATGAGCCGTTCAAGGTGGGTGTCAACTGCTCCGTCCTGGTAGGAGCCGTCCTCTCGAACCGGATCTTCGAGGTGTACGAGCCCGACATGTTCGTCCTAGGACCCGGGGAGATGGTGACCCTGGACGTAAGACCGTACTCGCTCCGATTCAACCTAGACGTGTCGGAGTCCCTCCTCGAGGAAGTCAATGTGAAGCTCGAGGAGATGGAGGCGTTGGGCTTCTACACAGTCAGGGAGAGGGAGGTGGCCGCAGAGGCAGGTAGGAGCTTCACCGAGGCCGGGTTCCTCCTAGATGAGGGACGGTTCGTGGTGGGATTCGACGCCTGCAAGGTGGGGTACATAGGGCTAAGGCACACCAAGAGCGACCTCGCCGCGATGCTCAGAGACGCGTCTTTCTCCGTCTACGTGATCATAGCCTTCCTCGCCCTTTCTTCGACAGCAATCGCATTCCTCCTGACGAACAGGGACTCGACAAAGATAGTCGGCGGGGTACTCGTGTACGTCTTGAACATAGCTATCCTCTACATCTCTTACCCCGGAAGCCTCATAGTCCCAGCGGAGTACTTCGCTGGCGCGAGCGTCCTCGCCATCCTGTCCTCCCTCGTCATCGCATTGGCGTTCCCTCGCTTCATGAGGGCGCGGGGAGGGGACAGCCACGTCCCGGTGAGGAATATAATAGTCCCCATCTTCTCGATGGCGAAGAGGAGCATAAGGCGGAGGCGGCTCCGCTTCTTCCTCACTCTCGCCTCCATCACCGTCCTCGTGATGAGCTTCGTCTCCCTCACCTCCTTCTCAGAGGGGTACGGCCTGATATCGAGCAGGGTCTCGGTCAGCGCATCCTCCAGGGACGGCGTGCTGCTGAGGGCCAAGGGGTACACGGAGATGGAGCCGACCTTCCTCTCCAAGAGGGACATCGACTCGGGCTGGCTGGAGAGGCAACCGGAGAGCATGGTTGTCTCGTCGAAGGCCGAGAGCACCCCACTGAGGCGCCCCATCACAAAGTTGGGAGATCTACCTATAACAGGAGTGCTCGGGTTCGACTCCTCTAAGGAAACTTCGATCACCGGGATAGAGGCGGCCCTCAGGGAGGGGGCCCTGCCCTCCAATGGCGGCGTCGCCATCAGCGAGGAACTGAGGGAGTCGCTTGGAGTTAACATCGGGGATTCCATGTGGCTGTTCGGGAGGGACTTCAAGCTCGTCGGTATCTTCGACGATCAAGCCCTGTCGTCTCTGAGGGAGTTCGATGGCTCCGCATTTCTGCCCGGGAAGCTCGTGAACGTCAGCCCAGAGGGCGAGGAGCCCCAATACGTCCTTGAGCCGTGCGAGCCCTCGGAGGTGGTCTTCCTCCACATTTCTAACGCCCTGGAGGTGAGCCTCATCGGGATCACCCGGGTCGCCGTAACCGTAGGTGGCGGCGTTGACGTCGACGCCTTCGCGGAGAGGCTAGCCCTCGAGCGGGGCTACTGGGCCTGGTCCGTCTCCTCGGACGGCGTCAGGTTCGCCCGCCTCGGGAGCTACCTGGAGGGGAAGGGCCTGCCCCTTATCGTCCCATGGGGCATCGTCGTCCTGAACGTCGTGGTGACGATGCTGAACTCGATGTACGAGAGGAGGAAGGAGGTCCACATCCTATCCTCGGTGGGCCTGAACCCGGCCCAGATCTCTGCCATATTCGTGGCGGAGGCGTCCATCATCGGCCTCACGGCGGGCGGCGTGGGCTACCTCGCGGGGCTCGGATTCTATAGGGGGATGGGCCTCCTCGGCCTGACCCTGGAGGTCAGGCAAAAGGTCTCGGCGTTCTGGAGCCTCGCTTCCATCGGCATCGCGATGACCGCGGTGCTCATGGGCGCCTTCGCAGCCCTGAAGAGCTCTGTGGTCATAACCCCCTCCCTCATGAGGAGGTGGAGGATAGACGACAGGTACAAGAGCATCTGGGAGCCCTACGAGGTCGTCATCCCGGTCAGACTCCTCCCTGAGGAGGTCGACGAGTTCGTCGACTTCGTTGCCAAAGGCCTCCACGACCTTGAAGGCGGCTACGACAGGACGACCTCCTCCATAAAGGTCTATGGGAAGACGGAGGAGGCTGAGAGGAGCATCGAGTTCGTCTACAAGGCCGTCGGCTCGATAGGCAGCAACTTCTACACAAAGAACTTCCTGCTCGTCGAGACGGCGGCGAACGGTGAGGTCGTCGTCAGGCTCAGGGCCTTCGGCGAGAAGGCTTGGGCGCACGTCACGGGGTCCATGGTCAGGATGCTGGCCATGAGGTGGAGCGTCTACTAGGGGACGGGTTCTGATAAGAACGGTGTGCTATGGCTGCTAGCCCCTCTCGATCTTCTCCACCTTGCCATCCCGCATCCAGACGATGCGGTCGCTCGCCTTGATCATCTTCAGGTCGTGGGTAGCCGCTATGAGGGTCATCCCCCGGGTCTTGTTCAGACCATGGAGGAGGTCGATGATCTCCATCCCGGTGTTCAGGTCGAGGTTCCCCGTCGGCTCGTCGGCGAGGATGATGGCCGGGTCGTTGGCCATCGCCCGCGCGATTGCGACCCTCTGCTGCTGCCCCGCCGAGAGCTCCGTGGGCCTGTGCTGCAGCCTCTCCCCGAGGCCGACCGACGACAGGAGCTTCTCGGCCTTCTCGAGCCCCTCGTTCCTGGGGATTCCGGCGAACACCGTAGGGAGAGAAACGTTCTCGACGGCAGTCAGGACCGGGATCAGGTTGAAGGTCTGGAAGATGTAACCGATCTTGCGGCACCTCAGCCACGCGAGCTCATAGGCGTCGAGCTTCGATATGTCGACGCCGTCTATGTAGACCCTCCCACGGGTCGGCCGGTCAAGGCCGCCGATCATGTTGAAGAGGGTCGTCTTCCCAGACCCCGAGGGGCCGACGATGGAGACATACTCGCCTCTCCCGATCTGTAGGTCGACGCCGTCGAGGGCCTTGATGGTCACTCCGCCCATCTCATAGAAACGGGCTAGGTCCTCCATCTCTATTATAGTGTCAAAGCTCATAGCTCAAAGCCTCCACTGGGTCTAGTTTGGCGGCTCGGAAGGCAGGGTACATGGTCGCGACGACGGAGAGGACCATCGAGAGGAGAGTCGAGCCCGCGAAGAGCAGGAGCATCTCGGTCGCGGGGACCCTGAGCAAGATGTCGAAGCCCGTCGTGAAGCCCGTGGACAGGAGCGCGCCGATCACGCCGATAAGGAAGCCGGCCATTCCGCCCAGCGTCCCCTGTATGAGGGACTCGACGAGGAAGAGGAGCAGTATGTGCCTGTCCATCGCCCCGAGGCACTTCATGGTCCCTATCTCCTTGTACCGCTCGTACACTGCGATGAGCATCGCGTTCGTGATGCCGACGACGGAGACGATGAGGGCTACGAACATCAGCCAATACTGGTAGGTCTCGACGCTCAGGCTGGCCCCGCCTGCCAGGGCGTAGGCCCTGTAGAAGGCGTCGGTCATCAGAAGGGTGGTGAGGAAGGCGATCCCTAGGGCCACAGACGCGATGTTGATCGTCGCCCTATCGATCCGCCTCTTGATGTAATCGTACCCCAGCCTGAGAGCATCGCCGAAGGTGAAGTGGACGCGACCCTCGACACCTTTTCCGCCCATCGTATCGGATCTATCGTACAGTCGAAGATAATGAACTTTTGGATCACTAGCGAACCGGTCTGGAGACAGCATCAGTGGTGAAACCGAGTTTTTCCCCCAAGCCCCGGGGGTCACACAATAACAGTATGAAGGTTTCAGGCTAGTGGGGCTCGTCGTCGTTCCACCCGTCGTCCCAGTCCTCGACCTCTTCCCAGCTCTCGTCCAGCCGCCGACCCTCCCAGCCGGCGCAGTCGTAGCAGAGCCTGTGTCCTAAGTCCCCGCACTCGGCGCAGAACTTCGCCCCGCACTTGGAGCAGTCGTACAGGTCCGCGGACTCCATCCCGCATATCTCGCAGATCGGCATCCTCGTCCTGCCCCCGAATTGTAGGGGGGGAGACCATACCTTAATAAAGATTTTTGAATCGTGAAATCGCCACCAGGGCAGCCCGACATGCCCAACCTTTTTTTATATGCGGACCGCCCTGAGGAGAAGGGGTGCTGAATTGAACATCGACTTCCACAACCACTTCTACCCGAAGGCCTACCTGGACGAACTCGGCAAGGGGAAAGGGTACGCGAGGATGGAGAGGGACGCTCATGGGAGGCTCCTGATCCACTACGAGGGGGACTACAACATAGTCGTGGGGTCCCATATCGACCTGGAAGCCAGACTGGAGGACATGGACAGGTGCGGCATAGACATGCAGGTCCTCACCCTCACAACGCCGAGCGTCGAGAGGGAGTCGCTGGAGAGGGGCGTCAGGCTCGCGGAGCTGGCGAACAACGGCTTCGGCGAGATAGTCGAGAGGCACCCTGAAAGGTTCACGGCGCTGGCGGCGCTCCCGCTACAGGATCCTGGGGCCGCCGCCGACGAGCTGGAGAGGGGCGTGAGGGAGTACGGGCTCAGCGGCGGCACCCTGATGTCAAATGTAGGTGGCCGGCCCCTCGACTCGGAGGAGTTCATGCCGGTCTACGAGATGGCGGTTAAGCTGGACGTCCCGCTGTTCATCCACCCGACCTCGCCCATCAACTCGAAGGCGATGACGGAGTACAGGCTCGTCCCTATCCTCGGGTTCGGTGTGGACACGACCCTCCTGGTTCTGAGGCTTGTCTTCGGCGGCGTGCTGAAGCGGCTGCCGGGCCTGAAGCTGGTCGCCTCCCACCTCGGCGGCGTCTTCCCATACCTGCGGGGGAGGATCGAGACTGGGTTCAACGCCTACCCGGAGTGCAAGGCACGCATCTCGGAGCCGCCTTCCATGTACCTGAAGAGGATCTGGATGGACTCGATCATTTACGATCAGGACATCTTGATGTCCGCCATCGCCTTCTCCGGGGCCGAGAAGATCGTGCTGGGGAGCGATCACCCTCACCAGATCGGCGACATCGCAAACGCGGTGGAACGGATCAAGAAGTTGGACATAAGCGAGGGGGACAAGGAAAAGATACTTGGCGGGAACGCGGCGGAACTCCTTAAACTATAATCCCCTTTTTTCCCGACTCGTCTTGATGCTTCATCATCCGGCCCGAGCTCCGAGCTCATCGGCTGCGTCCGTTAACCCGAGCCTCAGCAACGTCGTTCGAGTCGGGATGCCGGTCTCCCCGTCCCAGCCCCGCTCGGCGTAGTACTCGTCCAGCATTGGCTCCTGGTCGAAGACGGTGCCCTTGCTGGCGCCCTCGGGCAGAGGCTCCTCCCTGAACCTCCTGGGGAGGGAGTCGTCCCGCCTCCTAATTCCTTCCCGTACAATGAACGCCCTCTCAAGGTTCACTATCCGCTCCCCGACGCGCCGCACCTCGGCTGGGGACATCCTCAGCCCCGTCGCCGCCTCGATGACCTCGGAGGCCCGGTCGAAGGTGAGTATCTCCATGTTCTGCATTATGTTCTTGCACGGCTCGAGGGAGTCGATGACGGCGTTCCAGTCCTCGAAGTAGGAGACCAGCTTTCCTTTCCCCCTGTCCGCGAGCCTAAGTGTGGCCTCGGGGACGCCGAACATCTTCAGACCCAGTTCTGGGTCGTCGTTCAGCTCTAGGAAGGGCTCGCTCCTCAGGTGATCTCCACCCCTGCTCGCGACCGCAAAGCCGAGGCCGAAGCCCTTCAACCCCCGGGGGTCGGCCATGATGATCTCTAGGCCCTTCACCTGCATCGCCAGCTCCATGCCCCTGCCGAGCTTCCGAGCCGCCGCCCTTGAGCCGTCCGCAAGTACGTCGCCGAAGCCCTCGCGGTCTGCGATCTTTTCGATGAGGGTGAGGATCGCTTCCCCGTTCCCCCACGACAAGTCGATCCCGTCTGCTTCCTGCTTCGTCAGCATGCCCCTTTCGTGGAGCTCCATCGCCCAGGAGATGCACTCCCCCGTCGTCAGGATGTCGATCCCGAGCCTGTTGCACATGTCGTTCGCCTTGAGGGCGAGATCCAGGTCCCTGTTCCCTACACGGGATGTGAAGGAGCCGAGGGCCTCGTACTCCGGCCCCTCTCCGCAGAGCCCGGCGAACACGCCCTTCTTGATCACGTAGAAGCGGCTGCAGGGCGCGGTGCAGGCGAAGCAGCCCCGGACCTTCACGTTGTACTCCTCCGCGAGCCTCTCGCCGCTCACCTCCTCCGCGTGCTCGAAGACCCCCGATGTGTAGTGGCGGGTGGGGAGGAAGCCTGCGGCGTTCGCCATCGTCAGGATCCGGGTCGTGCCCATCCGCCTTCGGGGCCAGTACTGCTCGTGGCCGTAGATCTCCTCCTCGACCTCCAAGACGAGCTCCTCGAAGGCCCCGGGATCTGCGACCTCTATCGAGCCGGTCCCCCTGACTGCGAGGGCCTTCACCCCCTTCGAGGCCATGACAGTGCCCATCCCGGTCCTGGCGGCCGCCCTCATCAGGTTCGAGTAGACGCCACAGAACCTCACACCCCTCTCCGCCGCGGGCCCGGCGATAGCCGTCTGGACCCGCCTATCTCCGAGATCAGACTTGATGATCTCGTCTGTCTCGTAGACGTCCTTGCCCCAGAGGTGGCTGGCGTCCTTGAGCTCGACATCGCCGTCTCTTACCCAGACGTAAACGGGCTGACGGCTCATGCCCTCGAGAATGATCTGGTCGTACCCAGCGAACTTCATCTCCGGCGCGAGGTGGCCACCGGCGTTGGAGTCTCCCAGGATCCCCGTCTGGGGCGACTTCGCCGACACGTTGAACCTGCAGGCCGTTGGGAACATGGTCCCGACGAGGGGGCCCGTGGCGAACATCAGCCTGTTCTCGGGGCCCAGCGGGTCGGTGGCGGGGCCTACCTCCTCGTAGAGGGTCTTGGAGTTGAAGCCCCTCCCACCGAGGAACTGTATGGCGCTCTCTCGCTCAAGTTCGCTGACCCTGGACTTCCCATTGGAGAGATCGATCCTGAGGATCTTCCCGGCGTAGCCACCGAGTCTAGCCAGCTATGCCCCACCTCCCCCTTAGCTCCCTAAAAACCTCCTCAGGGAGCTCCGACGGCTCCTCTGATTCTTCGAACCTCAGCGCTCCCGTGGGGCATCTCTCGACACAGACGGGCGACCCCCCGCATAGGTCGCAGATCAGGGGATTCGAGCGCCCGTCCAATTTCACAGCGCCGTACTTGCATGCTTCGACGCAAGTGCCGCAGCCCGTGCATGCGTCCGTGTCCACGGCAATGAAGCCTTGCCAGTTCTTCGACAGGGCCTCCGTTGGGCAGGTGGCAATTGGGGGGCAGTCTTCGCACTGGCGGCAGAAAACCGGGTAATCCATACCATACTTGTCCTCCTTGATGACGGTCACCCGAGATAGGCTGGGGCTGAACCTTCCCTCGTGGTGGAAGGAGCACACCATCTCGCAGTACCTGCATCCCGAGCACTCAGCAGAGTCGACCAGCAACCTCTTCATCCTAACTCCGATCCCCCTGAGGCGATTCTACGACCTATAACGTGTTCAGGGCCTTCTTAATTAGTTCCGTTTCGACGTTCCCGCCGCTGATGACGACGCCGACCTTTCTGTCGGCGAACCTCTCGGGGTCCTCCATCATCGCAGCCACTCCCACGGCTCCCGCCCCCTCGACGATCTGGTGCTGCCTGGCGAGCAGCAGGCCGATGGCCTTGATTATATTCTCCTCCCTCACGAGGATGAAGTCGTCGACGTGCTCCCTGCACATCTCGAAGGTGACTGAGCCCTCCTCGATGCCGCCGTGGAGCCCCTCCGCCACGGAGTCCTCGAGCTCGATGTCGACGATCCGCCCCCTCCTGACGCTCTCGCACATCACGGGGGACGCGACGGACTGGACGCCGATCACCTCGATGTCGCGGTCTATGGCCTTGACGGCGCAACCGACCCCGGATATCAGGCCGCCTCCCCCGACGGGCACCAGGACCGCGTCCAGGTCGGGCGTCGCCTCCAGCATCTCCAGCCCCACGGTCCCCTGCCCAGCGATGATGTCGAGGTCGTTGTAGCCCGAGACGAAGGGTTTGCCCCCCTCCCTCTCCATCCGCCTGGCCAGCCTCTCCGCGTCCATGTACTCTTCCCCATGGACGACGAGCTCGACCCCGTAGCGCCTGATCGCTTCGATCTTAACCTCGGGCGTGTTCGAGGGGACGACGATTGTGGCTCCGACCCCGAGCATCCTTGCGGCGTACCCGACACCCTGGGCGTGATTCCCTGAAGACGCGGCGACGATGCCCCTAGATCTTTCCTCGGCAGACAACTGGAACAGCTTGTTCAGGGCACCCCTCGCCTTGAAGGAGCCCGTTATCTGCTGGTTCTCAAGCTTCAGCCAGACCTCGCCACCGCACATGTCGCTGAAGAACGGAGAGGGCTCGAGGGGGGTCTCCCTGACGAGCCCGTGAATGCACCTGCGTACCGCGTAAATATCCCTGAGCTCCATGACATACAATTCTCGCCCCGCCGGTTTATTTAATTACGCATCCGGATTGCATGGGCCCCCAATGCAACAATATGAGAAAGGAAGTGACATCGCACATTCGGGTACCGCCACGAAGATGGATCCAAAATCCATTACACAGATATAGAATTGGGAATGAGTTCTCAGAATCTAAGATGGCTCGAGAAGGTCCAATCCTGTCGAAACGGGGAATGGTAGCGTCCTACGACCTAGATGAGCCCCCCAGGGCAGCAATGGTCGACATCGAAATCCCCAAGGAGTGCTCAGCGTGCGGCTTCAGGAACTTCTACGTCTGGGGCACGAAGATGAACGGCATAATAAACATCGTCGTAAGATGCATGAAATGCGGCAAGTAACAACGTTATCGAAGTCCGAGCAGCCAAAGCAGACATTCTTGAGGACAGTGTCTTTCCGCAATCCACATTTTAATAGGTTCTATTTCCCAAATAGATATTGTCAAAACCTCTGACCTTATCCAGAGTGGTGGTCATGAAGCGCATTATCATCGACACGGATCCGGGCGTGGACGACGCCCTCGCCCTGATGCTTGCCTTTAATTCCCCAGAGCTGGAGGTGGAGGCTATCACCTCAGTCGCTGGGAACGTGGGCCCCGAGTTGGCGACGGAGAACGCCCTCAAGATGCTGGAGTTCCTGGGCGTCTCAGACACTCCCGTTGCGGCCGGGACCTCCAAGCCCCTCCTAAGGCGGACATCCGACGCCTCTGAGTTCCACGGGAAAACCGGCCTAGGCGAGGCAGTTCTGCCAGCACCCCGGCTAGTAAAGGACCCCAGGACGGCCGTCAAACTAATCATCGATGAGGCAGACCGACTGGGAGAGGAGCTGACCATTGTACAAATAGGCCCACTGACGAACATCGCCTCGGTCATCCTCGCGAGGCCAGGGATCGTAAACCAGATCGAGGGTCTGGTCATCATGGGCGGGGCCTTCAACCTTACCCCCTACGGCCACGGGAACGCGAACGCGGTTGCCGAGTTCAATGTCTGGCATGACCCTGAAGCGGCAAAGATTGTCTTCAACTCGGGGATACCCATAAAGGCCATCGGGCTGGACGTCACAACAGACCCGGCCAACCGACTATCCAAAGAGATGTTCGAGGAGATCGAGGGGCTAGGGACGCGCAAGGGCCGCCTAGTCGCCGACCTGTGCCGCGGCTTCGTCCGGAGGTTCGGCGGTTTCAGCCTCCACGACCCCCTGGCCTTGGCGACGGTCGCCGACCCCAGCCTAACTGAGACTGAGAGGTTCAAGGTCGACGTAGAGACCGTCGGAGAGCTGACGCGCGGCATGACTGTCGTGGAAAGGAGGCACCGCCTGAGGGTCACGGGGTCCGAGGCGAACGTGGAGGTGTGCACCTCCGTGGACAGCAGGAGGTTCCTAGAGATGTTCATGGACAGGGTCGTGCGAGGGTAGGTGCGGGCCATGGTGGAGCTCGTCTGCTGCGGGGCTATCAACTGGGACATCAACCTCTTCACCGAGAGGCTGCCCCGCACTGGGGAGGAGGTTCCCGTCCACGAGATCCAGAGGGTCTCGGGCGGCACGGCTGCCAATGTCTCCGTCGCGGCCGCCAGGATCCTCGGCCCGGGCAGGGTCGCCTTCATAGGCACCCTCGGGGACGACGAGATAGCCGCGGAGCAGCTGTCGATCCTTGAGGGGGAGGGGGTCGACTCCTCGGGAGTCCTCAGGGTCCCGGGGGTCGAGTCGGGGCAGGCCTACATCACCATCGACTCTAGGGGGGCAAACGAGATCCACACCTACTTCGGGGCGAACCTGCACCTCACCCGCCAGAGCCTGGAGGAGCCCGGGAGGCTCGGGCTGATCCGGGGGGCAAGGGCCGCCGTCCTCATGGACCCACCCCTGGAGGCGGCGGAGGCCTTTGCAGGGCTGTGCAAGGAGAGCGGGGCGACTGTCATCTGGGACCCGGGCGTCTACGCCGAGCTCGGGATCGAGGCGCTTTCCCACGTCCTCGGGAACGTGGACTACTTCATCCTCAACCACCTAGAATTCGAGAACCTCTTGGGCACCTCAGACCCCGGGGAGGTCGGCGCGCTGCTGTCCGCCGAGAGGAGGGGGATAAGGGCCATCATCAAGAGGGGCGGGGAGGGGTGCACCCTCTGCGGGGGAGCCACCACGGCCATGATACACATAGGCGCCGTGCCCCTAGAGCGGCTGGGGCTCCGTGTCGTGAACACGGTGGGGTGCGGCGATGCCTTCATCGGCGCCTTCGTGGCCGCCAAGGTGGAGGGCATGGACGACCTCGAAGCCCTCCGCAGGGGGTGCGCGGCGGGCTCCTTCAAGGCGACAAGGACGGAGACGAGAGGCGGCCCCACGAGGGAGGAGCTCGACGGACTCCTCCTGAGATGGAGAGAGCTGTAGACACTTCACCATTCGGCGAAGCCATCGAACTTGTTTTTAATCAGATAGCCTCAGTCTTCTGGTCGTGGTCGTCTTGGCGCGCGGTTCGAAGAGGGTCGGAGAGTTCCTCACAGAGGCGGGGCTGGAAGCGCAGGTGGTCACCCTCGACGACTCAACCCGGACCTCGCAGATGGCCGCCGACGCCCTCGGCTGCAGCGTCGCCCAGATAGCGAAGTCGATAGCCTTCATCGACGGGGGAGCGGTCATCGTCGTCATCTCCGGCGACAAGAGGGTCGACCCGAAGAAGCTCTCGGCGCTACTGGGGGAGAAGGTGAGGATCGCCGACGCTGACGCTGTCAGGAGGGGAACGGGATACGTCATCGGGGGCGTGCCCCCCTTCCCCCACGACGAGGGAGTCAGGGTCCTCCTGGACTCGTCTCTCAGCAGGTTTGACGAGGTCTGGACCGCCGCGGGGACGCCCAACTCGGTGATGAAGATATCGATCAGCGATCTGGGGGATGTTGTCAGCGGCGGCTTCGTCGAAGTCGCGAGGTAGGTGACGGCGTAAAAATTTAAGTTCCATGAGGCTTGAGTGGGTAGCATGAAGCGTTTCCAATATTCGAGCGTTCCGGCTGAGGATGTGCCTCCGCCGGCCGAGGGTGTGAAGGTGAGGTGGCTCATCACGGAGGAGACGGGGGCCCCCAACTTCGCGATGCGGGAGTTCACCGTGGAGCCCGGCGGCTCAACGCCCCGCCACGCCCACCCGTGGGAGCACGAGGTCTTCGTACTGGCCGGCAAGGGCACCGTCTCGGGAGAGGGTGGCGACGAGCCTGTAAGGCCCGGGGACGTCGTCTTCGTCCCCCTAGACGAGGAGCACCAGTTCAGGAACGACGGCGACGAGGAGCTTAGGTTCCTCT
>Ga0209427_10002948_pt1 | contig 19978 bp, 13 predicted proteins | sample DeeMarSWOR136_30_FD_187465 | JGI IMG/M metagenome (GOLD analysis project Ga0209427, IMG submission 187465) | Marine sediment microbial communities from White Oak River estuary, North Carolina - WOR-1-36_30 (SPAdes) (version 2) | ecosystem: Environmental > Aquatic > Marine > Intertidal zone >...
GCTTCGTCCTATTATAGAGGGACTACCTTTTTTAGGGCTCCCTCCGACTAGATTACAGTAGGATAGAAAATGAATAATAAATCGCTAAAAACCGTAAACTCTATCCATATTGCCCATACTGCCGTATTTGCCGTTCTTGTTTGCTTAAAAATTCTTATGAATAACGTTACGCACAAGAACCTAGAGTTTATCCAAACGACACGTTTGGTGGAGTTTACCTCAAGTTTATCCCCGAGATGTTACCCTCGTGGCCTGCAGCAGGGGAATGGGTGCTCACTTGCTTCCCTATCGGGGGCTTAGATTATCTAATAATCTGTGGGGGGCCAAAAAAATGAATAAAGAAACCCTTAAAAACCTAGAGTTTATTCTCTTTTTTAGTCTTGAGTCTTGTGTCTTGAGTCTGTGGTCTGTTTTCTCTACTCCAGTAGAGAATGTTCGACAAATCGGACTTTTTTTGCAAAACAAACCCAATTTTTCACCATTTTTCCGACAAAAACAAGGATTTCACCAAAAAACAAACCCAATTCAAACCCAATAATCAATCATCAACCTGTGCCATAGGTATAATCACTAATCATTTAGATGGCAAACCCAAACAAACCCAATCCTGAGCCTAAGCCTTCACTGAGCGTAGGCGAAAATTTCCGAAGTGACTATGATACGAACTATTTTAGCAGAAGGATAAGAATGATTACAAAGAACAACGCCGCTACCGTACTTAATATCAATATCGCCATACGGTACTGGGCGACGGCCTCTTCTCGGAAACCTTCTTCCTTTTCGACTATGTCTCCGTCTTCGAGCTGCTTGAGCATCGCAACATCGAATCTTTTATGTGCCTGAAGCGGCGTCTGGCCTTCACGAAGCGCATTTAAATCGGTCAGTAATTCTTCTACGTCGTTATAGCGGTCTTCTTTCTTCTTGGCCATCATAATTTCAATAACTTCGGAAACACCCGCCGAAAGTAGGGTGTTTATATGGTCGGGAGGAATTAGTTTTTCCCTGAGATGTTTTCGCATCACATCCGCCGAATCCTCCGCCATAAAAGGCACCCGGCCGGTCACCATATGATAGAATGTCGCGCCAAGACCATAGATATCGGCTCTGCCGTCAATATCGATTTCACCCCGAATCTGCTCCGGTGCAATATAGTAAGGTGTGCCATAAGCCTTGCCAGCCTCCGATTCGGCCGCCTCGATATCAGTCGTCTCACGCGCAAGACCCATATCCGCCAGTTTCACCTTGCCATTCGTAGTCGTCATGATGTTCTTCGGTTTAATATCGCGGTGAATCAGTCCCCGGGCATGGGCGTGTTCCAGGGCATGGGCAACCTGGATAATGATATCCAGGGCCTCCTTTTCCGTATAAATCTTACCTGCCGACAGGTCATCATACAGTGTCTTGCCTTCAACATATTCCATCACAAAATAGTAATACCCCCCCGCTTCGCCGACATCGTAGGCCTGCACGATATTAGTATGATTGAGCTTGGCGGCGGCCTGGCCTTCCTTGTAAAAACGCTCTACATATTCGGAATTCTCGCTGAACCGCTTCGGCAAAACCTTTATCGCAACCGGGCGGTTCAGACTTAACTGCCGGGCCTTATACACTATAGCCATGGCTCCCATGCCGAGCTTTCCGAGGATTTTGTAACCGGGGATGCGGTGCGCGGCGGCTTTGTGCTCCTTTATGCTGACCTTTAGACGCTCGGACTGAGACTCGGTAATGTAGCCGAGTTCGACCATGATATCTCTGAGCATCGCGGGATTGACCTTGCGGCGGCTTTCGAGCTCATTGAGTGAATCGCTGAGCTCCTGGTCTGTACAGAGTCCCTGCTCTACGGCCATCTTGCCGAATACGGTATCATAACTTGTTTCCTGCTGGCCCATCCACCACCTCGAGACGGTTATTTTGAGTCAAAACCGCCAATACCCAAAAACTAAGGCACTACCATATACAAAAGAAACGTATTGTCAAAGAAAAAGTAAATTATCTGATTAAAAAGTTATTCAACCCGTGGAGCAGAATCGGCTTTTTTGGAAACCGAGTTTAAAGGTTTGTCCATCCCGGCGGACACGTCCCGGCGGGCTGAAACAGCTTTCCATCCACGGTTTTATAGCTTGCAGCAGCACTACGGTGGACAGCATATCACTACGCTGCGGCTGATATATACATATATTTTTCAAAAGCAAGAATACCCGCAGGGTTATACGACAGAGATTTTTTGCGTTCTGTCGATCTGCCTTGATTACTCAACGTATTATTCCCGGTCGTCCCCGTCGTCATTATCACCTCGCTCTACGTTCTCGCGCGGGTTGTCGCGGTCTCTGAGCAAACGTCGTTCCTCACGTTCAGCGCGGTCTCTTCCTCTCTCTTCGACTTCCTCGCGCTCAGCACGTTCCCTCAGCAAACGGCGTTCTGCACGTTCAACGCGGTCTCTTTCGCGTCTCTCTATCTGCTCACGCTCGGCGCGGTCACCCCTACGGCGTTCGTCAAGCTCCCTTCTGAGACGGCGTTCCTGTTCCTCGGGACTAAGCCTTCTTCGAGCGTCGGGCTGTCTTCGTTCTTCGGGCACCCTTCTTTGCTGTCGGATTTCGCGCAATTCTCTTCTCAATTGCTCGTTCTCGGCACGGAGCTCGTTGATCTCTTTTTCCAATCGCTCGATGTGCATGGAAAACTCATGAAAACCTCCCTCGATTTGGTGAAACCGTTCGGCGAGGGCCTCTTTCAGTTTTATCCCCGCCTGCTGCAAACGATGCTCCAGTGCCTCCTTGAGTTGTGCCTTGAGTTCGTGAAGCTGTTCTTTGATAGCAGGTGCAGGTGGTTGATGCGGCGGCTGAGGTGGAGGAGGTGGCATATCCGGACGGCCTTTGGGTGGTTGCATTTCCGGGAAGCCTTCCGGCCGGGGCTTTTTCATTTTGGGCTGCTCAAATTCACGTTTGAGGACCTGCTCCAGCTCTTCGGAGCGGGCCCAGAGTTCTCTGGATTTTTCCATCTCACCTCGCTGCTTGGCCTCACGTGCCAATTCTCTCAGATGTACAATTTCCTGCTTGAGCAGTTGGCCATGTTTATCCTTACCCTCTACTGCAAGGGCCTCCATCTTTTCCGCCAACATCCTGGCCTTTTGGTGGAGCTGGTGTGCCCTGTCGTGCTGTCCTTCTCTTTCGGCGCGTTCAGCAGCCTCTTTGAGCTCGGCGATTTGGGCGTGCATTTTTTCCATTTTCGCCGCCATCTCGCGATGCTCACCTTCACGCTCCACCTTTATCCTAATTTCTTCTCGCTCGACCCTGACCTCTTCGCGTTCAAGCTCTCTAAACTGGCGCTCGATATGCTTGAGCTGCTGATTAATCTCTCTTAAGTGGGCCTGGAGTTCACGGGCCTCTTCATCCTGGTCGTCGCGCAGATTATTAAGCTCTTGCTTGATATCACGCGCCCGCCTTTGGAGTTCGCGGCGATGTTGGCTAAGCTCACGGAGGTGGGCATCTTCAGGCGGCCTGGGCTCTTCGGTGCGGCGTTCAATTTTGATTCGTTTGAGCCACTTTTGCCCCCCTTCTTTAACGAACCCGATTTCCACCTTGTCTCCTTCTCGCAATTCACGAGCGGCGTGCATAAAGTCATCGTTGCGCGGCACGATAATGGTAACATGTTCATCCCGTTCAAAGGGTCTTATGACGAGCGCCAGATACTCGCGCTCGCCTACAGGGCGTTCGGCGCGTTTGAGAAAGACCCCGGCAAAAGCACCTTCCCTGCCGGATTCTTCGGCGTAGAGCAGACAGGTGAACAGGACGGCTGCAACCATTGACATTAACAGGATTTTGGTTTGCTTATTCATGACTTCATACCTCCATTTCCATTAAAATTCCTCACATATCTGCCACCAATGGGCATTTAGCATTATTTACCAAATATAGCCGAAAAAATCAATAGAATTATCGGGCTTTTTTGGGATTTTGGCACCTGCTGTGATAAAGGCCTTAGTTAGCTGATTTTCGGCTGTCTTTGTCAATTACTCTAACTATATCTTTGGCCCTGAAAGGAGTTCCATTCGTCAGTTTGCCGGTCATTATAAGCTCGATTTCTAAAGTCTTGAGATTATCGATAGTTTATAACACAGGCTGCTTGGAACGGTTAGAACGGTGGTGGCAATAGAGTTACGAAGCTCCAGAGTTGACCGGTGGTCATACCCCATTTGTTTCGCTCGTCGATACGCCAATAGTACACCGTGCCGTATTCCAGCTTGCCGGGTTGGAATGTCGTAGAACTCTGGTTGCCCACGAATGGTGGAGGGCTGTTTGTTCCGAAGTATACATCGTGCGAAGTGACAAAGGGGGCGGCCGTCCAAGTCAAATCAGGAGTTAGAGTGCTACATGCTGCACCATCCGGAGGATTCGGACTGCCGGCCTGCCCGGGTGGTTGTTCTATGAGCCAGTCTGCGGCGAGGGCGGCAAGCTCCTTATTATCCACAATGAGGTCACCGGATGGCAGAGGAGCGACGTCAATAGAAGGTTCATACTGACGGTAGTATCGAGCAAATATCGAAAAATCTTTGGCGTTCACGTTTCCGTCGCCAGTAAAGTCAAGCCTTGAAATAGTATCACTTAGAATCATGATATTATCGACGAAAAAGAAATCCGAAGTGTCATCTGCGTCGATTTTGAATCGGACCTTTGTGACTCTGCCATAAGGACTCAAATCAATTCCGGCCTGCTGGAGATTATCCGCGACGTTATCCTGGCCCTCAAGGGAGTCGGGGCCGTTAGCCGAGTAGTCGACAGAAAAGACGGTGTGCCAGGTACCATCGAATACTTCAGCCGTTGCCCTCTCGCCGGCATTATCGAGACTATCGACATCCCAAAGGAACCTCAGGAAGCCCTTATCCAATCCTGCTGCAAGTGTCCTTTCGATGCTTGCATTCCAGCGCAGCTCCGCGGCGTAATTTCTATTGTAAAACTCAATGAAGGGGGCGAGGCTTCCAGCAACTGAGAAGCATCCGTCCCAGTTGGAACCGCCGGAAAAGCCGGCGCTTTCGAAGTCATCGTCACTGTACAAGATTTCGGTCTGGTCGCCAAAGTATATTTCGAATGTGCGGAGTGTATGATTCATAATCCAGGTCACATAGTTGTTCTTAGGAGGGTCGAATGAATTATCGCTATTGAGGGCACAGTTCTTGACGCCGGAAGTTTCGTAGTCCAGGAGGCGTGTTATTGGTATCTCTTCGTTTCTGTAATTGAGCAATCTCAGTGTGAACTGCGCTGCCCCGTTTTTTGCGTTAATGACGGTCACCACTGTCTTTTTCTCGGGCAATTTGTGATACGCGATGACGTGCAGACCATCCCATCCATCTGTGATATAGCTTTCAACTACATCCGATTTATAGGTTTGTAAGGTGGTTAGTTGTCTATAGGCATAATAACCCTTGCGACGTACGGGTGTACCATTCCAGGGAGTAAAAATCAAAGAATTCTGGCCATCATCAGCGGTGCTTCCATCAGGAGTATTTCCATGGAAGACCATGAAGCCGTTTGCGCCCGCGTTTACGGCCATGGCAAAAACGCGGCCTAAAGCCAGAGCGCTTTCTATCGCGTCATCGACGAAATCCTCCGGAAGCGGATCGTCGCCGTTGTTGACAAAGCTGGGATGCCCGAATTCCATCTCGTTCTGAACAAAAAGCCGACCCCCCTTGACGGCTGCGATGCCGGCATAATTACTATAATTAAATCCCTGCCAGTATGGGTGACATGAAACGACATCAATGTTATTCCAACATGTGGGATTGCTATAGTACCAGTCCTGTAACCACTCTTTAGAGGCTGATGCAGCGAGGCAGCTGGGGGCGACTATTTGTGGCATCTTCAGGCCGCAATCATTTTGGGGTCCGTCGATAAGCGCTTGAAGTATTGGAATGATATTGATAATTCTGTCCTGCGTAACCAGTCTTCCGGGACCCTGCCAGTCCGGTTCGTTCTTAATGTCGAGCATATCGACTTGAATACCTTCATTTTTCTTCATATTGATAAGATTGGCAAACATATTCTCGGCCAGCTCGGCCCATAGATTCGGATTCGAGTAATCCTCGTGTCCATCCGGACCTTGCAGGAATAAAGGCACGTCAGTCGCATAGACCATGGTTTTTGTTCTTGGATTGCGTTCGAGAGCTTCGCGAAACATTGTCGCAAAGATGTCATGATCATGAAAATCCATCGCATCCCAGTTAACTATATTGGGATCGTCGTTGTCATTTGTGTGTTCTCCTCCCTTACTGGTTCTGTTCCAAAAAGAGAATCGAAAATATTCATGTGATAAGTCTTTGAACAGCCAGTCAAAGGCCTGTTCGCGTAAAGGCTCGGAGGTGCCAACGAGGAGGTGGTTGGGATACCAGTCGTGAGTGGCGCCTGTGATCCAAAATGTGTGTTTGTGTTCGTACGGTCGAACGGTGATTGTGGGCGCCGCTGTCGCATAGAAAGAGGCCAGAAGGGTGAGCACTACTGCCGGCAGGACGAGGGATTTGATTCCTTTTTTACTTTGGATGATTCCGCCGTGATGCGCAATTAGAAGTGTTTTGCAAAAAGATTCGGCTTTATCCGAACTCGCCGGCGTGGTTTTAAGGGATGTTTTCTCATCCATTTCCGAACCTCCTTTTTACCAGTTTGGGGAAAAAATCTACTTTCTCTATGGCGAACGAATACCCGTCAGGAAGCTGAAAGTCTCGCCTCGCCAATTCTTTATAGAACAAACATTATATACCTGATTAAATCATCCGGCCGGTAGCCCATCATCAAGGATTTAGACTGTAACCATTATATTAGACTGATAATAAATGGAAAATTTCCCAAAAATTTGGAAAAATTATGCAAATAATGTATTAGACCGACAAAAAACCCGATTTTTTTTGAATTTAAACCGGCAGCACAGACAGGAATTTGGATATCAAGCTGGATTAACCGGTAACACCGGAAGTGCTGAGTGAATTCAAGAAGCAGATGCAAGAGGGGTATAATCTACAGTATTTCGTCTTTGACCTGAAGCATCCGCATTATCATAAAAAGCACGGCACCTCCGTCGACGAGCTTATGGCCAGGATTGCAGAGGCGAATAAGCAGAGATTTCAATACCGGAGTTTTCAAAAATTTCTTGCTTCAGGCCGGTGCAGCCGATACAATTCACGAAGATAATTACATCAGGGGAATACATCATATCTGAAAAGTAAATGTTGTTTGGGCCTTCTTATAGAAAGAAGGGAAAGCGTCATGTCAGGAAGAAAGGCATTTACGTTAATAGAACTTACGGTGGTGATTGGCATCACCATGGTGATGGCTGGTATATTCCTGCCTGGACTGAATATGGCAAGGGAGTTTGGCAGACGCACAGCTTGTACGGGCAACCTGATGCAGTTATCACTTGCGTGGGTAACGTATGCAGGCGAAAACGACGGCCACCTTGTTAACGGAATGGCAGGTATAGACCGAGTGGATAATTCCACAAAACCTCCGACCATCTTGGAGAAAGCCTGGGTAGGCAAAGTGGACTGGGAATGGACCAGGAGGAGACAAATATACGGTGATACAATAGAGGAGGGTATCAGAAACGGGGCACTATGGAAATATCTCAAGATTCCAAAGGTTTATCGCTGTCCCGCCGGCCGGGTCGGACACTACGTGAGCTATGCCATAGTCGATTCAATGAACGGCATGGCCCAGAAAGGCACTCAGGCAGACAAGGTATGGGCCAACAAGAGGGGTGATTTTTCCAGGGCGGAGGAAAGAATTGTTTTTATTGACATAGGTATGGCAAGGAGCAGCAGTTATCACGTTTATTATCATCAGGCGACATGGGCAGACCCGCCCCCGGTCCGACACCGTAACGGGGCGACCATCAGCTTTGCAGACACCCACAGTGAATACGTGAAGTGGAAAGGTATCGATACAATAAATTTCGGAAGGAGTGATCAATGGGATGACAAAAGGACCTACCCTGACCGTCGGCCTCAAAGCCCTGAGGGCAGAAAGGATTTGGAGCAGATGCAGAGGAGCGTTTACGGCAAGTTAGGTTATACACCACCTTAGTGATTATGTAGTCATGATTCTTTAAAGCCCCTGTTCTCAATCTCGCTTTTTCTCCTTCCTCAATGGGGCAGGGGCTTTTAACATTTGAATTTATAAAAGGACAGGCCAATTATGAGAACAGAAGATGAAATAGAAGAAGCAGTGCAGGAGTTCCTTGATAAAGTCTGGTATGGACGCCATTGTGCAACACCTACTGCTGATATTATAGACGATCCTTCAATGAGCAAAGCTGACCGCAATATAAAAAAACAGGCACAGAAGGCGGCGGCTGAAATCGAAGAAAAGTATGGAGATGAGCTTGGCCCGATGAGTGATTTTGACTGGGGCATGCTTAATGGTAAATTGTCAGCTTTGCGATGGGTCTTAGGTGATGAATGGGATATGCTCGATACCTAATAAGACAGATGGGCATGTCTAATAGAAGCCGAGAGTGATTGAAGGAATGGCGAAACAAAGTCACAAGCTTGAGACGGCAAAAAGTTTGGTCGGGCCGCGCCGCCTGACGACAACGGTTCTGTGGCGACAGCCGATGGTTGGCATTGGAATGTATGTGAAATTTTAAGGATTACTAACTTAAGCTCACCGTTTTGTCACACAATAGATCTCATCATTTTGCTCTTCCACCCCAGAGTTTCGCCAGCAAATCGCAGGTGTTAGGGTCATACTGGCGCAGCTCGAATTGAATGAATGGATAGTGGTCGCTTAAGCCGTAATAGGATTCGGTCATTGCGGTGAAATATTATTTTGGGCTTTTGATGACGGAAATTTAAAATTTGTTCATCCAAGCTCCTCAAAGGGACTTTGTCAGACGATGTAAGTAGTAGTCATGTCGAGTTACTTTTTGCCGCCTTTATTTATGACTTTGACAACACCTGTGCCCTCGAATGGGGTTCCGTCGGTAAAGTTGCCTGCGATCGTAACCTCGACATTTCCGGGACTGAGAATGCCCTGCACATCAGCACGGTCGAAACGGACCATAACTTCACGAGTCTGTTCATCGAGCCATACCAAGTTCAACGGCTGAATCTGTCCCTGAAGAAGGATTGTGGCTGTATCGACATCGGTAACATTATATCCCTCGGGGAAGGTAAGGAGCACGGTAATCCACTTGCCCTGACTTTTTAGATTTATGACACCGGGGCTTATACCTACATCGATGGGTATAGCGGATGTATGCTCGTAAACTCCCATATCAACTCGGCCGCCAATTACACGGGGCTGACCATCCAAATCGGTTTCGCCGGGTGCAGGTACGTAAGCCGGGTCGCCGGCATCGAGGCATGGTGAACCGGGCAATAGATGATAATCATCAACAGCAGGATCGACAAACATCGGGTCTGTGTCGATATTGCCGATATCGGCCCAGCCTCCCTGTATGTTACTATAGGTGATGGAAATATCGGTTTCTTCATTTTTCCATATTTCATTTCCGCCATCAAAGAAGATACAGTTTGTAGCCTGCATACTGCTCGGCGGATCATTTAGATAAGAATAGAAAGCAAGGGCATTACCACCCCTGTCTGCCGTATTGCCGAAAAAGGTACAGTTGAATAAAACCAAGGTGCTCCTGTTATTCATAATCGCGCCGCCTTCTTCAACAGAGGCATTTTCATAGAACAAACAGTTACGTATTATCGGGCTGCTTGACCAATTGCAGACACCTCCGCCGCCGAAGTCATGGGCAATATTGCCAAAGAATATACAGCGAGTAATCTGCGGGCTGCTTTCGCGATTGTTGACGGAGGCACCGTATTCGTCCGTGGAATTTCCACTAAATGTGCAGTCGGTCAGTATGGCGTTGGAATTCAGGTTGTCTATACCTGCACCGGCGAATGCGGTATTTTCGTTGAACGTGCAGTTTTTCAAAACGGGCGTGCCGTCGTTGTTAAGGATAGCGCCGCCGTGGCTATGGGCATCGTTGGCGACAAAGGTACAGTCAGTCAGGGTTGGGCTGCTCTGTGAGTTGCCGATTGCGCCACCATCGGTACCAGCGTAATTTTCGCTGAATGTGCAGTTGGTCAATACGGGATTGCTGTTAAAGTTTCGCATAGCACCGCTGTGAGACTCAGACGAGTTTTCCTCAAAAGTACAGTTTATCAGAGATGGATTGCTATAATAGTTGTACATTCCTCCGCCGGAGGTGCTTGCTGAGTTGCCGGTGAAGGTGCAGTCCGTCAGAATGGGATTTGCGTTTTCGTTTTTCATTCCGCCTCCGCTGCCGGCCGAGTTTCCGCTAAACGTACAATTAGTCAGACTGGGGCTGCTGCCATTCCAGTTATACATTGCACCATCGTGGCCATTGAAAAGACAGTCGGACAACATCGGGCTGCTTTGGTCGTTGTACATCCCCCGGTCGTTGCCGTTGAATGTGCAGTCATTAATTGTGGGATTGCTGTTATCGTTGTGCACACCCTTAAAGTTGCTGCTGAAGGTGCAGTTGTTCAGTGTCGGGCTGCTGTCGTAGTTATCCACCCCGTCGGGCCAGTTGCCTATGAAGCTGCAGCCGGTCAAAGAGGGGCTGCTGTTATTGCCGTTATACATTCCTCCACCGCCGCCGGAGCCTGCCCAGTTATCTCTAACGGTACAATTTGTCAACGTAGGACTGCCGTGGTCATTATACATTCCCGAACCGTACCTGTACGTCCCAGCCCCATTTGCATTTCCGGCTGTGATGGTGACGCCATCCAGAACGGCGGTCGCATCCGTGCCGCTTCCGTTAACAACCTGATAGCTGTTTTCACCATTATTGGAAAAGTTGACATCATCATCGCCGGCAAGGTCGCCGCTGAGGATGGTTTCATAAAGACCGATGTCTCTTGCATCGGGATTCGTTTCACCGAAACCGGCGTAGCCGCCTTGAACCGTAACACCATTTACGAGCTGGAAGGCCGCTGTTCTGTCACCGGATGTAACAGCAGCGCCCTGGTCGGGTTTGTATATGCCCTGCGCGATTCGGATTTCATCACCGGTTATTGCTGTAGCGAGGGCATCCTGAAGATAGTTATAGGCATCGGTCCATGATGAGCCGTCGCCAGTGCCGGAAGCATCGGCATCAACATAAATGACTTCCGCCTTAACAGTGCCGGAGAAACACACCGCTACAACAGATACCAAAATTAAGATAGTTATGACGGGATTAGATTTATTGACCATTTTAAACATCCTTTCCTCTTTCGGGTTTTTAGACCTGATAATTATTCTGAAAGCCTGCTAACAACTAAATAAGGCTTACCTGACAACCTCTTTTAAGACGATATAGAAGGTAATTCGCCATTAGAGGACTGTCAAGGAAATTTTTATAGGACTTTTTGATTCCCCACTTCCCTCCGCCAGCACATCAACCTCACGAAAGACGAGGGCAGTAATCCAGAGTATTTCGACTACAAACACACAATCTGAAAATGAATCGTTCGCCGACTCAATATGAGGTCTTTTTCTTAAAACCCTCTCACCACACCTTTTATTCTATAACCTTAACTATATCAGTGCCTTGAAACATGATTTCGCCGGTCAATTCACCTGAGACTGTCAGTTCAAAGTCGCCGGCTTCAAGGACGGCCTGCACCTTCCGGCGGCTGAACCTGGCTATAAATGCCTGCAATTGCTCATCAATCCTTACCGAAATTGGTTTGACCTGATTTTCGAGAAGGATGCTTTCTGTGTCAATATCCTGTACACTATAGTCCTCAGGAAGCCAGATAAAGCAAGTAACCCATTTGCCGCCGCTGCCCAGATTTATGCTTCGAGGGACAATTCTAACATCCGCTCTTACCTGGTCTCCGAACTCGAAAGCCCCCATATCAATCCGTCCACCAATTATACGAGCTTTGCCGTCGAGGTCTGTTTCTCCGGGCGAAGCTACGTAATTCGGGTCACCTGCGTCTATACAGGGTGAGTCGGGCCGAAGTCGATAGTCTCCGTTGTACGGATCCACGAACAAAGGATTCACTTCTATAATTCCAATCCCCCCCCCATCATAATCATAAATACAGCTATAGCTGACAGAATCGGCATAGAAACTATTTTCCCAAGCAATACAGTTAGTGAATGCCGCCGAGGCTCCACCGTCATATTTAATGACGGAATCATTACGGTAGAAAGTACAGTTTTTGATTATTGGATGACAATAGTCAACGAAAATAGCAACTTCGTTTTCACTGAACAGTGAATTTGTCAGAGTGATTTCACTCCCAAAGCTTTCTATCCCACACTGGGAATTTCTGACAAAAACACAATTTCTTATTGTCAGAGAACCTATCTCACTAAGCACACCAATATTTTGATTATCTCCGTCAAAGAAGCAGTTTGAAATCGTTGGGTGGCCATAACGATTTAATATGTTATTGCCGGAATATCCATAAAAGGTACGATTACCAAAGAATGTGCAGTTGGAGACAGTTGGGCTTGCTAAGTAGTTATACAATCCGGCACACTCAGCCGGGTGCTCTCCTGTGCTTGCGGTGACAATAAAACCGTCGAGAACGGCTGTTGAGCCGGTACCAATAACGGTCACAACACGAAAGCTGTTCTCAGAAATATTATTCAAGCCATCATCATTTCTTTGCAGGTCCCCGCTGAGGACGGTTTCGTAAAACTGAACGTCTCTTGCATCAGGATTCGGTTCGCCAAAGCCGGCGTACCCACCCTTAATAGCTACACCATTAATCAGTTGAAATGTGGCTTGACGGTCTCCGCTGCCGTCAGGTTGTACTGAATTACTATCAGGTGTATATGTTCCCTGTGCCACACGTATCTCCACAGGTTTGTGAGAAGAATTGGCATCAGCCAATGCATCCTGCAGGAAATTGCAGGCATTTTCCCAGCTTGAGCCGTTATTTGCACCGACTGCATCCGTATCGACGTAAATAAAACGTGCCTGAGAAGTGCCGCAGAAGATCAAGACGACAAACAAAATAAAAATCCGGGACGCGCTTTTCAGTTGTGTTGTAACTATTGTTTAACTCCTTTCCGGCACGAACGGCCATTACCACCACCTGCTGTAAAGGGGCCTGTAAAAAAACGAGATACCCAACCATTTACCCTTATACTAACTTAAGTATAACTAATCGTAACTTAATCTTCTGCCAAAAAGCTTCTCTTAATCTTAGAGCCTAATTTCTATTGAAGTATATTCTACATCCACCTATACAGACGTTCGTCACCTCTGAACGGTTGACAAACTGTGATTGAAAAATTTAACAATAATGAATATCAGAGCACTTTTGATAATTCCCAGAATCTAAAATTAAACGTCGTGCCCGTTTTTTATCCCAGAGTGACATAGGCAGAAATCTCACTGACCCGCCATTCCCCAGTCTCATCCCAATCATAGCCCTTTTCCATTATTGCTATTAAATTTTTTTCCTTGAGGATTCCGTAGCTCAGCATTGAAATTTTTTGCGATAAAAATAATTCGGATTCTCCCGTATCAGATGGGTAAAACCGGCTTGTATGGCCCAAATAAGCTCTACGATGAGATTACAGTACATTTGACACGGGCTACCTAATAAATCCGGTGTAAATCTAAGTTATATCAATGTGGCTTTATATGACTTTTGGCAGGATGTGATGGCAAAGAAGCCTGCTTTTGGTCTTGACTTGGTTTCAAATCAAGTTAAACTGGTGAACTTTCGAAGGTTCCTACGAGTATAGTAACGGCTAATAAGGAGATAATCGTGGCATATAATTGCGTTGTATTGATAAAGCAAGTGCCTGATACAAAAAGGATTACGGGACAGGCGATGAACGAGGATGGGACGGTCAACCGCTCCGCTTTGCCTGCTATTTTTAATCCGGAAGACCTCAACGCTCTGGAACTGGCGCTGCAAATAAAGGAAAAATACGGCGGCAACATCACAGTCATCACGATGGGATTGCCTGCAGCAAGTAACATTCTTCGCGATTCCCTTTACCGCGGGGCAGATGATGCAATCCTAATAACCGATAAGCGGTGCGCGGCAAGTGATACGTTGGCAACCAGTTACATCTTGAGCTGCGCCGTCAAAAAGATTGAATACGATATTGTTATCTGCGGCAGGCAGGCAATTGACGGCGATACTGCGCAGGTCGGGCCGCAGTTAGCCGAGAAACTCCGGATTCCACAGATTACTTACGTTGAGGAGCTTACAGAACTGAATGACAAAACGATAAAGGCAAGGCGAAATATCGGTGCCGGCTGGCAAGAGGTGCAAACCAGCCTGCCGGTCCTGCTGACCGTTACCGGTGACGCTAATGAGCCAAGGGTGGCCGCTGCGAAGAAAACGATGAAATACAAAAACGCGCGCACGCAGATTGAGATTGAAAAGGAGGTAAAAGGTGATAATCCAGACGTCGATGAGGAAAGCATCAAAGCATTAGTCGAGCGAAAGTGCGGTATATTAAAAGAAAAGGGACTGCTGATTAAACAATGGGACCTAAATTTCCTCGAGGCTGACTTGAACTGGTGCGGACGAAGCGGCTCGCCGACAAAGGTCCACCGGATACAAAGCATTGTCCTTGCGGCTAAAGAAAGTAAAGACATCGAGCCAAGCAATAGCGGAATCTCCGGGATGATACACGAGTTGATCGAAGATAAAATAATATCCTGATATGTAAATGAGCGGTTGAGTTATGATAGAAGTTAATAGAGACGGTGAGGTTTGGGTATTTGGCGAACAGCACGGCGGGCAGTTGGAAGATACACCTATTGAATTGATGAGCAAGGCCCGGCGTTTGGCCGACACGTTAGGCGTAAAACTGGCGGCCGTGCTTTTAGGAGACAGTGTCAAAGAGCTTGCAAACAAACTGGTACACTATGGAGCGGACAAGGTATATGTGGTTGAGCATCCCCTGCTTCGAACTTACCAGGCCAACAGCTATGCAAAAGTAATCTACGATTTGATACACAAGTATGAGCCTCAGATTGTGCTTTATGGGGCGACCGTCACTGGGCGTGGTCTGGCCCCTCGGATTGCCAGCGCGGCAAAGGCCGGGCTTACGGCCGACTGTACGGATTTGCAAATAGGCGACCATACGACGGCAGGCGATAAACAGCTACATAAAAATCTGATGTTCCAGGTCCGCCCGGCCTTCGGCGGAAATATCATCGCCACCATAATAAATTACGACCGCTGGCCGCAAATGGCGACGGTGCGTGAAGGCGTGATGCCGATGCCGGAACCGGATGATTCTCGCAAGGGTGAGATTATCGAGGAAAAGGCGGAACTTTCTCAGGAGGATTTGCCTTTGGAGATTCTGGCCGAACACAAACGGGCCAAGAAGGTAAACCTCAAGGTGGCAAGGATAATCGTTGCCGGCGGGGCTGGCTTAGGCAGTAAAGATAATTTCAAACTCATCTGGGACCTGGCAAACTGCCTCGGCGGCGCGCCGGCTGCCAGCAGAGCGGCGGTGGACCTCGGCTTTATTGACCACGACCATCAGGTCGGACAAACGGGGACAACGGTCCGGCCGAGCCTGTATATAGCCGTCGGAATAAGCGGCGCGATTCAACATCAGGCGGGAATGTCCCAGAGCCAGAAAATCGTTGCCATCAATAACGACCCGGATGCACCGATATTCCAAGTTGCACATTATAAGATAGTCGGCGACCTGAACGAAGTTGTGCCGAAAATGATTAAAGCGATAAAAGAAAAAAATTGAGATTTTCGATTCTTGATACTCGATACTCGATTCTCGTAGAAGGAAAAATCAGTGGCATATCAAAGTTATAAAGATTTGGACATTTATAAAAAAGCCCATAAATTGGCCATAGAGATTCACGAGATGAGCTTGAAACTACCTCGGTTCGAGTTGTATGAGGAAGGAAACCAAATAAGAAAATCGAGCAAGTCAGTTAAAAGCAATATAGTCGAAGGTTTTGGAAGACGCAGATACAAACAGGAATTCATCAGATTCCTTACTTATCCTATCGCGTCTTGTGATGAAACCCAAGACCATTTGGATACCCTATATGAAACTAAATCACTGAAAGATACAGAAAAATACAAGTATTTTTGCGAAGAGTACGACCACCTCGGTAGGATGATATCCAATTTCATTAAATCGGTAGACGGTGGTCATAAAACGAGAATCGAGAATCGGGAATCGAGAATCAATAATGGCGAATTTTTACAGAGATAACGATGATATACAATTTCTGGTCAGGCACATAGAGCTGGGCAAGCTGGCTGAGATGTCCGAAGAGAATTTCAGGTTTGCAAGTGAGTTCGACCATGCGCCGGTAAATGCGGATGAGGCGATACAAAATTATGATATGGTGCTGGATTCACTCGGACAGCTCAGCGCAGAGTTCATCGCGCCGAGAGCCGAAGGTGTCGACCGCGAAGGTAATACACTCAACGAAAACGGGATGGTAAGCTATGCCAAGGGGACGGCAGAGAACCTCGAAAAGCTTGCGCAGGCGGAGGTGATGGGCTTTACTTTGCCCCACCGCTTCGGTGGGCTGAATTTTCCAAACCTTATTTACTCGATAGCGATAGAAATCGTATCGCGGGCGGACGCGGCACTTATGAATATATTCGGTTTACAGGGAATCGGTGAGACAATAAACGCGTTTGCATCAGAAGAAATCAAGCAGAAATACTTACACAAATTTTCCGAGGGCAAGGTGACCGGTGCAATGGTTCTTACCGAACCTGACGCGGGCTCGGATTTGCAGGCGGTGAAGCTGCGGGCGTATCAGGATGAAGATGGCAAGTGGTTTCTGCACGGAGTCAAGCGTTTTATCACGAACGGGTGCGGCGAAGTGCTGCTGGTGCTGGCAAGGAGTGAGCCGGAGATAAGCGATGGGCGCGGGCTGAGCCTGTTTGTATGTGACAGAGGTCCAACAGTGCATATTCGCCGACTGGAAGACAAGCTCGGTATCCATGGCTCGCCTACGTGTGAGATATTCTTTGATAATACGCCCTGCGAGTTAATAGGTGACCGGCAGCGAGGGCTTATCACTTACGTAATGAGCCTGATGAACGGGGCAAGGATAGGTATTGCAGGGCAATCGATGGGAATTGCAGAAGCGGCCTTTAGAGTTGCGCGCGATTATGCGGCGACAAGAAGACAATTCAACGTCGCCATCGAAAAACTGCCCGCTGTTCGCGATATGCTCATCGATATGAAGATTGCGATCGAGGCCGGACGGGCACTATTGTATGAAACATCGCGCGTAGTGGATTTTGAAATCGGATATGCAAGGCGGCTTGAAATGAACCCGCCGGAAGACAAGGCCGAGGCTAAACAGCTCAAGACCGACTCGCGAAAGTACAGAAGATACGCGGGAATGCTGACACCAATGAGTAAATACTATTGCAGCGAGATGTGCAACAGCATTGCTTATGATTCGATCCAGGTCCTGGGGGGCAGCGGCTATATGCGGGACTATTCCTGTGAACGGCACGCCCGCGATGCGAGGATTACGACTATTTACGAGGGGACAAGCCAATTGCAGGTCGTGGCAGCAGTTCGCGGTGTATGCAGCGGCACTGCTGAAAACTTCCTTACCGAGCTTGTCGATCAGCAGTATGATCCGGAACTGAACGCCTTGCTGGATAAACTGGCCGAAGGAAGGGAGCAATTGAAAAAGGCGGTAGTCTTCGTGAAGGAAAACGGCAGCGAATATATGGACCTCTACGGCAGGGCGCTGGTGGATATCGCAATAGATCTGATTATCGGGTACCTTTTCTGCGGGCAGGCGAGCACGAAGGTTGAAATGGAAGTAGCCGCGGCCGAAGACGGCCAGGCCGGTAACGGCAATACAGTCTCGATGAAAAACCGCAAGGCGATGATTGCCCGAAGATTTATTACCAGAAACGCACCGAAGATTACATCACTTATAGAGTCGATTTGCATGGGGGATAAATCAACATTCACAGATTATGCAACACTGGTTGGACCAATTGGAGAATAATCGGATTGGTCCTTTAAGAGGACAGACGGCCGGAATTCCAGAGGCTTTCCAACCATGATTATTTCGGCAATCAGGCCGGGATGATAATCGGCATTGCTGAAAAGTGGAATCTGTAACGGAGGGCAACAGCCGTGCTATAGCAAAATAATGAGGAAAAGACCATTTCCTGGAGTAAATTCCTTTCTATCGGAGTCTTTGTGGCGAATTGTTGGTTGAATAGGCGAAAAAAGATTTGAAATCTCAATTAAATTCTGGTATATTAAAACTTACAGCATGAAGGAGTAATTTCGTAAGGAGGGCGACAATATGATGGAAAAAACCAACACAGAAAAACAAAGTAATAACATGACCGGCAAATCAGGATCAGCCAAAAGTCTGTTTCTGATTTTAATTTCTGTGGCTGTGGTCGTCGCTATAGGCGTGTTTGGATTTCTGCGTAAAAGGCCGGGCGGCTCTGACGATTCAAATCCCAGCACCGGCCTGTATATAGTAAAGCGAGGCGATTTGACTATAAGCGTAACCGAATCCGGCAGCATCAAGGCGATTAAATCGGAAGATATCAAGTCTAAAGTGGAAGGACGTGCGACCATAGTCAACATTGTGCCTGAAGGCACCACTATAACGGCCGAAGATGTAAATAACGGCAAAGTATTGGTAGAACTGGATGCTTCAACCTTGAAGGAACAGCTCGCACAGCGGAAAATAGATCTTGCCGGTGCCGAAGCCACTTTGGCCGATGCAAATGAGTCGTATCTTATTCAGGTAAAACAAAACGAAAGTGATATCACTGCGGCTGAATTGAAAGTAAGGTTTGCCCTGATGGACTTTCAGAAATATGTCGGTGAAACTGTTGCGAAAAAGGCACTCGATGAAGAGAGCCTAGACCCGAATTCACAAATTGATACGGCCTCGCTGCTTAAGGAGATTGAGGACCATAACACCGGCGGTGAGGCTTCACAGAAGCTCAAAGAATTACAGGACAATATCGCTCTGGCTCAAAGCACTCTCGAACGTGCGTCAGGAAAGCTGGACTGGTCGGAAAAGCTCCGCCTGAAAGAATATGTATCTGAAACCGAACTGCTGGCAGACAGACTGGAGGTTCAAAGCCTGACGATAAAAAGAGACCAGGCCGTCATTGCTTTGGACTTATTCAGGCGTTACGATTTTCCAAAACAGGTCGAGCAATTGCAGAGCGACTATAATGAGGCAATGCGGGAATTAGAGCGGGTTCAGGCCAGTGCCCGTTCAAAACTGGCACAGGCTGAGGCAAAGCTGATAAGCGCAAGGGCCACATACGAATTGCAGAAGCAGCGCCTGGAAAAGCTGCACAGCCAGATTGACGCTTGTGTGATTAAAGCGCCTGCCGTGGGCCAGGTGGTCTACTGGTCCAGTACGGAAAGGTGGAGCAGGGTAAAAATCGAGCAGGGAGCGGAAGTATCCGAAGGCTATAAGATTATAACGATACCGGATGCATCCGAAATGAAGGTCGAGATCAAGGTTCACGAAACCTGGATCGATAAAATTGAGCCGAACCAACCGGCCAATATAACCGTTGCGGCATTTCCTGAAAAGACTTTTACCGGCAGAGTGCTGAAAAAGGCACCATTAGCCGACCAGACGGACTTTCTGAATCCCGACCTTAAAGTCTACTTAACCGATGTGAGCATTGAAGGAGCGAACGAGGACCTCAAAACCGGTATGACCGCAGACGTGGAGGTGATTATTAACGAACTCCATGACATTATTTATGTGCCGATACAGTCGGTCACTACCGTGGAGGAGAAAAAAATCTGCTATGTCATGGGCAGCGCCGTGGAGAAGCGTGAGGTTGAAACCGGCCTGTTCAACGAAAACTTTGTTGAGATAAAAAGCGGTTTAAACGAAGGCGAGAAAGTGCTGCTTAATCCGCCGAAATGGACCGCACCCGAAAAGACAGCATACAAATAGGGAAAAAGACTGCACCCGTTGAATCAAAGTTTATCTGAGGGCTTTGTGTGGTTGTGGTATGAGTATAGTT
>Ga0209427_10002950_pt1 | contig 19968 bp, 15 predicted proteins | sample DeeMarSWOR136_30_FD_187465 | JGI IMG/M metagenome (GOLD analysis project Ga0209427, IMG submission 187465) | Marine sediment microbial communities from White Oak River estuary, North Carolina - WOR-1-36_30 (SPAdes) (version 2) | ecosystem: Environmental > Aquatic > Marine > Intertidal zone >...
GCTGTGACCAGAGAGGTTTTTCCTGAAGAACAAATAACCATTGATGATGCTTTGCGGATGTATACGATTGATGCGGCATACTCGTCCAGCGAGGAAAACATAAAGGGTTCGGTTGAGCCGGGCAAAATTGCTGACCTTGCGGTTCTTTCGGGTAATCCACTTTCCGTTCCGCTATCCGAAATCGCAGGAATTTCAGTAGAATTGACAATATTGAACGGTGAAATTGTATTTCACAAACATGAGTCTTGAGAAGCTATTGTTTATTGTTGAAGTGCAACTGAAAAACTTGTTAAACAGTCAACTACCTTTTTTGGCTAAGAAAACATTTGGGCATGCTGGAACATTTTCCATTAATCCTCTGAGCTTTGTAATTGTTACATTATTATATTGCATTGGATATGGATATCCAGATTTCTTAAGTGACGAGTAAATCAAATAATTATAGGGTACTTTATAGCCAAAAACTGCATACTTAATGTAGAAATCATTTTGCTCAAGTATATCTGTGAAATCTTCAAGATTTTTTATTGCATGTGGATGCACTTCCATTTGTATCACTATGTTTTCTTTCAATGTTTCAGTTGAACCCTTTAGTATTTCGTATTCGTAGCCCTCTACATCCATCCTTACAAAATTAATTTTTTGTTTATTTTCCAGAAACTTATCTAATGTTGTTACCGGTGTTGTTTCTGAGCCTATCTGATATTGTACGTTGTTCTTGTTCAAAGTACACCAGTTGGACCACTTGCTTAGGTATAATGTTGCTTTTCCTTCTTTATCTCCTAAAGCTAATTTGAAGGGAAGAATATTATTAGGTTTATTCAGTGTTATGTTATCAATCAGCTTTTCATAATTCTGTGTTGCCGGCTCCAGAGCATAGATGACACCTGACGGCTTAATTATCTCCCATTCAAGTAATGCATAATAACCTATATTGGCTCCAGCTTCCAATACATTGAAACCTTTTTTTAGTATTCCCGATGTTGCTAGAAAGTCTGTGGCTAACGGTTCTCTTTTTTTATATATAAATAAATCCCGATGTATTCCTTCTTCCCTTGGGTTCAACAACATTATATAGGATTTGTTTATCTTCACTATTTTCTGCTGCGGAAAGTATCTTATTCGTTCTTTAGCGTTTCGAACTAATTTGCCCAGTAGTTGATATGGTTTCATTTTTGTTCTCTTCTTAACCTTGCTGCGCATAGTTGCGCACGTGCCATTTGTGAGTAGATGGTTGTGAATGAATATTATGGTAAATACGAATATCTTCGAGTTTGGTGTGAGAAATGATTAAGCGGTTCCACATATACTTAAATGCATCATGCATTGAAAGGTCATCACCAGCATTGCTGTAGCCTTGAAATTCGCTAACATCAATCACTTAGCTTTCACCTTGTCATATGCTTTTTTAATTACTGAATCGTAAAACTCCCACAAGTGATCTTCACGTAGAGAGTACTTTCTAGAGAAATCGTAGTTTCTAATTACATTTGAGATGTCCTCTAACTTGTTAACTACTAAAGCATATTCGCCGAGCAGATTAATTGTGGCGGATAACGAAGATGTCACGATTGTTGGAACACCTACCGCAGAAGCAAGAAACGCTTTGTTCTGTAAATAATACTTGTGCACTTCTACAGGTCTCCAGTACAGAAGATTAAAGTGAAAACTGCGAAGTGAACGCAAAACATCTAAATGGCTGCAATAGTTTTCTCCTTCAAAAACAAATAAATCGCCTAAATGATGTTTTCTCCATATATCAACTAGACCGCTTGTGTTGCGTAGAAACGTATGGCTGTCTTTCGTTAAGTTGCCAACGTAGCATGTAGAAATTTTCTGGCGTTTAGGAACAACCACAGCATAGGCGTAATCGCGTTCAAACCGCAAAGGAACATTAGGAACAACACCTACAAACTCAGCCCCTAAACGCTCATATTCTTCAGCAACCGCCGAGTTGGTCACTATAAAAGGAACTGAATCAAACATTCTACGTAGAATAGACTTGACTGCAATGTTACGGTAAAACCGAAGAGGCAAACCTAAACGATTAAAAGAAACGTCAGAAGCAAATTTGTAATAAATCCAGTGAAATTCCCAATCATCAAAAACAACCGGCAAACCCATCTGAAAAGCGTAAAACGCGCATTCCAGATTATGAGCGTGAACCAAATCACACTTGAACTCTTTGAATATACGCTTTAAATGCATAAAATCGTTTATAGCAGGGAACAAGTAAGCTAGCCTGCGATCTCTCTCAAAATACCGCACTGGAATCTCATTTCCGCCGGGAACCCAAAATTTATCGTTTTCAGCATCACTCCAAACGTAAAGGGCGCAGTCAAAACCCATATCTAGGTTACTTTGAAGGACCCTTTGAAGACGACAAACCAATGCAGAACCATAATAAAAATGCAAAACCTTAGTCAAAGCTAAAACCCTTCACGCTTGCACTTCCACTTCGACTGCTCCTTCCGCATCATCAAGCACCCCTTACTCCACTAATAACTTAAAAGTTTCGCCAGTTAAGCTCAACTAACTTGACAGATGACGCCCAGCAATTAAACCCAAATCGACGTTTTTTAATTACTTAATCATTTCGTATGAGCGAATTACAATTTGTTCAATATATTGCACCTTTGAAAATCATTCAAACCATAAAGAGAGTCTCAATAGAGCTGTGCCCAGTTCCTCACTATCCGCATCATCTCAGTGAACTCAAATTTCCTGAGCCAAGCGCGAAACGCGCCATTGTTAACCGCAAATCTGCAGACTTGCTTCGCATTCTCCGAGTCATGCACTAGTAGCAGAACACCCATCAAATCGTGCCTGCTAAGATACGCCATGGTTTTTAGCAACGCATCGACCTTATCGGAGGTCAGCATCTCTGCGCTTAGCTCCACAACTGCAGGCTTCTTCAAAACCTTGAGGAAATCTCGAGCTAGCAAATCAACCCAGTAATTCGTAAAATAATCCCTCGAAGACAGCGGCACGTGAAAGTATTCCACCAGCGGAGCTATGTGCTCGAAATCTATTCCGAATCGTTCTTTGGCAAGCACTGGATCAGGAAACATCTCAACAGCAAAAGTGCCTTTGACAAGGCTTTTTGCTTCTCTTAGGAAACCTGTTATGGTCTGAGCTCGCCACTCTATCCAGTTTAGCCCACTTTGCAGCCACAAATCTACACATCGGGGGCAAACACAAAACTCTTCATCCGCAAAATGGTAAAGGTTCAACGTGACACCTTGAATGTCCTCGCTATCAAGACCTTTTATGTGATCCAAAACTTTTGTTCGATATTCTGGATTTGTGGGACAAACAAAGTCGAAAGGCAAGTTTATCTTCCTGTTTTTTCTCAATGCAGGACCATTCTTGGAAACCGCTACTATATTCGGGTCTTCTCGTATGGCTTTTGCATCGCAAAAACAAGTTATGTCGTTTTGCATGTTTTTTGCGGCTGGAAAAACTGAGCCATCTGCCCATTTTGCGTAGTACACATATAGGTCAAAGCCTTCGATTCTATCTGGAGTGTAGGTGACCAGTCCCACTTTCATGATTGTCAACCAAGCGCGCAACAGATATATTAAGGGACTTATTTAATTGTTGACTTACTATGGGGAAGCGCAGACCAATGATTACTATTGACTACGCCAAATGCCCTCCTTGTTCTATGCTTCTCTGCGTTGGCGTTTGTCCCTTTGGAGCTTTGGAGGAAGACCCAAATGGGAAACCTAAAATCGAAAATGTTGAATTCTGCACTCAATGCGAGGTCTGCGTAAAACTGTGCCCAGCCAAAGCCATAAGTAAAAAAATGCACCTACAAGAGAAAAATAGCAGGTGACAGTTGATTGAAACAGTTTGATCTTCCGGGTAATTGCGGGAAAATTGTTTTAAAAGAAAACGTGTTAGCTTTGCTCTCCGACATAGAAATAAACACCGTAAGCTCGGCTATTTACAATGGGGGTTTTAAAAAAGTTAAAGCCATACTAAACGTTCAAGTCCCCGAGGAATACGGAGACCGGCAACTCCACGAAAACCCTCAAAGATTCATTATTGAATCAGCCAAGAAACTCGGACTCTCAGATAATTTCACTGGAATGATCACAGCTGCCGCAGTTAATAAGTTCGCGTTAGTTTCAAAAAAAGACGGTGATTTAGCTGTGACCGTAACGGCTACCGCAGTTGATCCGGAAGGAAATACTTGTTCTCACGCCGAATCTGCAGGCGAAACCATAAACATCGATGAAAGCGCAGGAACGATAAACATAATGGTCATTGTAGATGGAAACCCAACTGAAAGTTGCTTAATTAGCACGCTACTCACCGCAACCGAAGCAAAAACAGCGGCGCTTTTGGAACTGGACATTAGAAGCAGGTACTCTGGTGATGTAGCCACAGGAACGGTAACAGATTCTATGATTGTGGGGAAAACAAACCGAGGCAAAACAATAGTTTATGGAGGCCCAGCCTCGAAACTTGGTCAAATAGTTGCATACTGCACACGAAAAGCCGTAAAGAAAGCCGTAGAGGAAGCCAAAGGATGCTTGCATAGCAGATCTGTTTTGGAGAGGCTATGCGAAAGACATTTGCCACTGGAAAAACTAGCTTGTGAATTAACAAAAATCGACGGTTTAGAAGTGGACAAGAACGACTTGGCAAAGATCTTGAGAAATAAGCCGCTTCTCGCTTCAATCTTGTTGGCAGCAACCAAAATTGATGAAGATGTCAAAAACGAGTTAATCCCATATGAATTCAAAAACATCAACGAGCTGAGTAAGGAATTTGGCGTTCTTTTATCAAGAAAAAGCCGTGAAAGGCCGAAAACACCAAGCGAACAAGTCAATAAGGAGAATTACAGCGCGGTTGATTTGCCTCCGTTTATCAAACAAGTTTTGATAAACATAGTGAAAAACGCTTTTTCTTTGGAAAAAGATTGAAAGCCTTAAATAATCTGCAAATTATTTCGTGTACAAAAGTCATGAAGTAAAGGTGATAGGCTTGAAGTTTGCTACTTTTCTTTATCAACCCGAACCCGCCGACGGCTTTGACATAAACTTCTACCGCATTAAACCAGAATCTGGAACCGTAGGAAAACCCAATCCAAGTATGTACACGAATATCGCAGTTTTCGGGGACAATGCACTATCGCAGAATCATCCAGAGTGGATATCGATTTCAAAAGACGGTCCAGCATTTCGTAGGCTAACTGCTCCAAAAGTTAATGGATTTAACCCGGGAAACAAAAAATACAACCTCAGATGGGATGTCTTGTGCATGACAAACCCTGAAGTTCGAGAGTATAATCTTAAATTAATAGAAGATTGCGCGCGTCAGACCCCTGGAATAAGCATAAGTAGCCAGCACTTTGCTGACCATGGCTTCTGCGTATGTCCACGATGCGTGGAATTGTGGCGCCAAAGTGGCTTAAATTGGCATGACTGGAGAGCTAAAACCGTAACTGAGTTCTTGAAAGAAGTGAGAAACCACATTGGAAACAAGCCTTTGTACGTTAACATGTTGCCAGATCCAGTGCTTGCCAAAGAACGATTTGGCTACGATTTTGATGCTTTAGCCGAGTATGCTGATACATTCGTGATTCCGATGTTTTCAAAGGCGTATCCTTCCCCTTGGTACTGGGAAATGTTAGCTAGAGCATTTAAAAGCAAACTGAAAAAACCTATATTCACGAACCTCTATGTTCGTGGACCAAATGACGACCCAAATCAAGTCCCAAAAACAAACGAGCTGCTTACTGTGGCAGTGCGCATAGCCAGAACAGGTGTGGATGGCATAATTTTTCTTGCAGAGAACGCGCAAAGAATTCGCGACTTCCAGAAAGCTGCTACACAAAGCACAGATTTGTTAGCAGAGTTGGACGGCTATGGCGGAGATGAAGTTCTGAGCTTAGTTGACCGCTGGCAATCACTTTTTTAACACTTACATTCTTTTTTATCTCATAAGTTAAACGTGTAGATATTCCATTTTTTTGGTGCTTCTTTAGTTCTCAGTGCCGACTTTTAAAAACCTGAAGTAGGGAATTGAACAAGGTTCTAAGTATAAGATAGATTGGATATCATAAAAGTATTAAAAAAGAAAAGGGTGTTTTTAGTAATGCCCACTTGGCATTAACCCATACCACGTGAACACTTTCGCGATTATTGGGGCTATTATTCCAAGGATTACCATCGGCAGCAGTACTTGGTAAAATGACGAAAACACATCCATTTGCGACATCCATGCTGAGAACGCTACTGTCATGTTAAGAACAAACTGCATAACTCCAACAGTTAATGCTGCTGTTAAACTTGCGCCAAGCATTCGCTTAAAACTGTAGGACTTGTTGTTTAGTGCACCTGCAATGTAACCTATCAAAATTCCGCCCACAATATAGTTCCCAATGAAGCTCGGATCGCGATACAAATTCGTCATACCATCTACACCGAAAGCCTCGAAAGAGTACATAATGTTGTAGCCAGCATTAGCAACGTAGTACAATGTTCCTGTTATGAAGCCCGCAGCGCCACCAGCCCACTTGTTCCATAGCAATCCCATAATAAGCGGAACTCCGAACATGACCATCAAAGCAAAGCCGTGTGTAAATATTACGGTTATAAACGCATAGGGCGAACCTGGGTCTCCAGTCATCATATCTGGGGGTGGGAACCATCCATCTAAAGCCCCCCGAATCACCGTAGGAAATAGCAGAATCAAGATAGCGACAAGAATTGGTAAAACCAAGCCGTAAAGTACATCCTTTAGCTTGAACGGTTCTGTTGACATCGTTTTTGTCACCTTTTCTCTATTACGTTTGGGCCCGTTAATAAATTTAATCCTTCGAAAAAGTTGGCATTATTAGGTATTGCAAATCCCAACTTTTTGGATTGATTATGAATTTAATCCCCAAAACTCCATTATGACAAACCTAATTACGAAAAAAGTGTGTGATTATCGCTCCAAACGCGAACTGCAGAGGAAACGAGCATAAACTAAACATTACTGGAAAATGGAAAGGACAAAATCCAAAAAAATGAGAAAGAATGATAAAGAAAAGGTTAGGATGTTAAAGGCAGGCTTCTATTTCTTACGCAATAGTGCCTTTGACCGAAGTACTGAGCCTTTGAGGTCGATTCTCGCTGGGCAAACGAAACTGCAGTGTCCACAACCGTCACAGAGATCAGCTTGAAGGTTAGCCAGTTTTTCTACTTTGTTTTTGTCAAATGCTTCTTTGATCAATATGGGACTAAGTTTGTGGCAACACACCCGCATACACGCGCCGCATCTGATGCATTGTGTGATTTTGACTACTGTGAATTGCTTGGCTTTGGGAAGTTTCGGCTCTTTTTTCTCTATTATGGGGCGCATTTTACCTATTTTATCTAGCCATGGCGAAGTTAGATTCATGATTACCAAAGCCAGAATAGAGCCACCAAAGAAGCCCATGTATGTCTGAATTAGCACCGTCAATAGACCTAGACCCACACCAAATATCAGTTGTCCTATATGAGTCAGCGGAGTTGTCGCGGGGTCAGTAGCCATGAAGAACGCCAGGAATATCGAACTTCCAATGAACAGATGGAAAACTATTCTTAGGATAGGGTCACCATCAGCATATGCGTAGCTTAGTGCAAGCGCAAATAGCGCAACTGTTGCTACATAGGCTGCAGTTATTCTCCATTTAATGTATCGACGGCAGATTGCAAATAGGGCAATGCCTACAACGATGACGGCGATAGCTGAAACACCACCTGCCCAACCGTGCCATTTCTCCACTAGTAACAACTGCAATATGTCATTTTGTGTGGTGGTAGTTGGGAGGATAACCGCTGGATTAGCGAAACAAGTTTGTATGTAGCTAGCAAAGGATAACGCTCCGTTATTGTTTATAACGTTATAGCCGATAGGACCAGCTAATGAGGGTACCCCAAGGTCGCCGCTTACAATATGATCTTTGACCATCAATACAGTATCCAAGAAGGGCAGGAAAACCAAAAGTTTTGCAGTCGCAGCGGGGTTTATATATTTTCTACCGGCTAGGCCTTGAAGTTTCTTAAATAATGTCATTCCTACAGCTGAAATGAAAGCAACCCAAAGGTACGCATCTGGTGCCAGCAACGGTAACGCTTCAATTGTACGCATTGTAGGAAGCCCTAAGGAATATGAAAGAGCAACAATCAAACCAAAAACTGCCGCTGACACTATGTTCAATTGACTATCAGTAGCAACTTTTGCTAGCAGAAAATCAATTCCAACAGCAACCAAGACAGCTATTGCAGCCAGTATTAGAGAAGTTTCACCAAATGAGACAAAAGACACGCCAACAAGAACCAAAAGCGCAACAAACGTATAGATCATTAGTCTATCTTTAGTCATTGCTGAGTATTCTTTTACTTTAGACATTCTTACCCACACTCTCCTCGATTATAACTGTCCTCACTCTAATATTGAAACATTTATAAGATTTTCTCAAAAAGCAAAATGGTGCTTGAACAATAAAAACAGTCCGTGAGTTGACAAAATTCGCCTTAACTTGATCTAGAAAGTGGAGATTTTACACTGACGCTTCAGCAAGAGATTTCGTTTGTTGGTCGCCTATTCCATGCAAGCAAAATGGAGTTCAAGTCGCAACTCTTATATCGCAAAGCTTTAATCTAATTTTGTTCGTGAGCTTGATGGCTTCAAAAAAAGCGCCATTATACATGGTGACTTGGCGGTGTACAAGACGGTGTGTTGGCAGTTGCTTGTATTGCAGTTACTCTCCTGAATACGCCAAGGATTTTGAAATAGATACCAAAACCGCTTACAAGATGGTTGACGAAATTCACGATTTTGGTTCTCCGTGGTTCGGAATAAGCGGTGGAGAACCCCTTGTTCGGAAAGATATTTTTGATGTTATATCCTACGCGAAAAAAGAGTACGGCATGGAAGTCAGCCTTATTACGAGCGGCTTCGCTTTTGACCAAGAAAGACTGGACAAACTTGTGAAGCATGAGGTACATACAGCAGTAAGCTTGGACGGAAACAGAGAATCAAACGACATTATCCGAAGAAAAGGAAGTTATGATAAAGCGCTTTACGCCATGAAGAAACTCTCAGAAAATGGAATCTTTGACTGCTTAGTTACAACCATGACGAAATACAACATCAAAGATATGGCTCACCCAGCAGCTCTAGGAGAAGAATATGAGGCAAGGATGGTTGTTTATCACAATCTTGTGCCTGTTGGCAGAGCGGGTTCAAACATGCCTGATTTGGCACCGACGCCAGAGGAGTACGAAATAGCGTTTAATGAAATCTATGACTTGCAAGTTAAGTTGGCGAACAAAGTCAAGATTAATGTTTACTCACCATTCTATGCGCGAATTGTACGCCAAAAGAATCCAACTGATTTCTGGGATTGGTTCCAAAAAGGCTACCTAGGCAAATGCACGATTGGAGGCAACTATATTAGCGTAACAGAAAATGGTGATTACAGGTCATGCGGTTTTCATGAAGGCTACAGGCTTGGAAACCTAAAAGACAAAAAACTTACAGCAGTATGGGATGAGCTGCAGCACTCTGATTTACACCTAAAATTGAGAGACAAAAGCAACATAAAGGGAAAATGTGGGGTCTGTGAGTACCGCGAAATATGCGGAGGCTGCAGAACAAGAGCTGAATACTACACCGGAGACCTTTTCGAGAGCGACCCTGCATGCGCGTACGTGCCTAAAGTGCTCAAAGAAGATTGAAGCTGATAACACATATTTTCTTACGAAACAGGCAGCGCCATGAATTTTCAACTTTAGGAGTTTTCCAGAAAAACTTGAATATTATGAGCAATTCTTGATTTTGAAGATTGCGTAACGGCTATTTGAGTAGACTAGTTCTAATATTCTTGCTCGAACAAGTTTAGTGTCAAGTTGATTTTTGTCGTAGACCAGAAATTCGATGTTGTTTTCTTTAATATAATCATGGTAGTCTCTGGATTGCACGTCAAACATGGCAGCAGGTTTAAGATCGAATAGACCCTTCAAATCGCTTGGATTATGTGTCTCTGGAAAGCTACTTTGTGAAAAAGTTAGAATCCTATATGTAAAGGATGCAGAGTTGTTGACGTTTATTTTGTCAAAGTTGTATTGGAACCGAACGGCGTCTATTTGTCTACTGGACAAGGCACCGATATTGCCCCAATCTGGCTTTTCTGCAAATTCAATTGCAAATACAACTGCGTTTTTCTCATCGTAAAAGCCAATTTGATTACCTGTCAGTGTTGTGCGTGAAAAATTAATAACTGCCCAGTCACTTCCTTGAACGTTTGAAGGGTTGCTCCAAGGATTCTTCCAATCTAGCAGACCAGGAAGATAGGCTTTCTCGAAAAAAAAGAAAAGCTCAAAATGACTGCTTATATAAAATGCTACATCGGTGATTTCATTCTTTATAGAGGTTATTGTCCAAGCGATATCTATTGGGTAGCTGTCATTCTGAACGAAGACCGTTTGAGTTAAAGCCACATTGTCGTCAGAGTATCTTATCATAAGTTTCTTGGGGTAACTTATGTCTTCAAAAATGATTTCTCTGCGAAAGTTGGAAAGGTCAGAGTAGTAGCTAACACCATTAGCGATGTATGACAAAAAGTCGCCGTCAGCTGAAGAGTATGAAACTCTATTCCAAACACTGTTTATAGAAACGTAGCTCTCGTCGGAAATAGCACCCTTCGACTCGTAAGCTCTAATCAAAGTCAACGGATGCTCAAACTCATAAGATAACTCTAACACAGATGTGGCTATCACGTTCCGATCCACGATTGGATCAGTTTCCGCAATTATCGATTTTCCTGAAAACAACGCGAACCAAGAACCCGGGACTTCTGTAACAACCACTGTTGACGGATCAGGATAGTTTGTTTTAAGCCATGTACCAGCATCAAATCCCTTTATGTCCGATGTCGAATAGAACACGCTGCTTTCCATGATCTTGTCGTAGACAACCCCGAAACGGAACAGAAACATCGCACAGATTAAAACAACCACAGTTGCTGTGATTATTTTTAAGCGTGGATTCTTCCACTTGTTTCTGTATTTGCTGTAGAAGAACAAGAAACGGTCAAGTGTAAAAGAAAAGGCTACGGCTGCAAAAATCGCAATCGTAGGTAGCAAGTAGTAAACGAATCGCTGAAACGGCAGATAAAAGCCCCATAGATAAGATTGGGAAAAGAACAGAGGAACAAAAAATGCCAGGGACAAAAGCAGGTAGACACTCAAAGATTTCTTCTCTTTGAGTTTAAAAAAAACTATTGCGAGACCGGAAAAAGCCAAAAAGAGTATAAAACCAAAATTTACCATGAAGGCATGAGGATAAACTGCTGGAATCTGATAAACCATTTCTTTCAACTGGAAGAAAACGATGTCGACGAGGCTGCCAAGATAAGGAAGTATGGGCAGCAAATAGTAAACGGCAAAAGCTACAACTCCACCCAAGAGCGCCGCGACCCAAGCCCTAGGATACCGCCCTTTGTATTTTACAACCATGACAAGAATGAAAAGGGGAAAGATAAAGAGAGCCAGAAACGTGGTGAGTTGGTGAGTTAAAACCAGAGAAAACGTGAAAATGAAAATCATAAAGGTGGTTCCCAAGCTTTTCTTTTCTGAAGATAGATACAAGAACAGCAAGCACAGGAAGCCCATGCTTAGGACCGTGGTGTAGCCACCCCAAAAGTTAAGCTCATACAACGGAAAACTTAGTAACAACAGAAATGACGCTAAGAAACCAATTTTCTTGCTGAAAAACCTGGCTCCTATTAAGTAAACGGATAAAATCAATAACCAATTAACCAGTGCGGCTATGCTTTTCACTAAAAAAATCGTTTGTACAATGCTTGTTGCGCCGGTGAAGGTGATGAATGCAGCAAGCACTATGTGAAAAAGAGGGGGGGTCCATGCTATGTCGCTTATCGGAATAACTCCGGTGCTTAAAAGAGATTGGGCTCTCTGCAGATGAACTGCCGGGTCGTTTCCTAAAACGAGACCGTTCATTGAGAGAAGGGCGAAGAAAAAGACCAAGATAAATACTGAGAACGCTATTAATAAAATGAATTCGAAAATTTTCTCTTTTTCAAGTTTACGGATTAAGGCGATGGTGTTCTTCCCACCTAGCTGGGGCTGCTCTTCACCATAAATATGGCTACTTCATCATTAATAAACACAAGACTAAATGCGGGATCGTTTACAAATTTGGGCATAACTTCAGAGTCGCGGCAGGCAATATACGAAATGTTCCAAGTCGTCACAGCTTTCTGGTAGTTGAAGACGTCAAGGGGCAGATTGGAGATTTGCTTTTTGTATGAATTGAGGTTGAGGGTGATTATCTTGTTCATTTCGTCTGCTGTGACTGCTGGGTCCTGGTAGTATTGTGGATCATCTGTAACGGAATAAGCAGTTGCTGATATCTGGATTCTACCCTTAGATTTGCCCTGTAAGTTATATAATAATTCTAAGATGCAGGGGTTCTCGTCATTAACAATTTCCACGTTTGGCTGCTCTTGATTGAAAATTATTTGACCAAGGGCTTTTACGCCTACATCCAACAAGCCAACCGTGTCATTTCGCATTGGTTGCATTACTTTGCCTTTGCTGTCCACGAGAAACTGAATCCAGTCAAGAGAAACCCCTTCAATTGTAGTTTCCACCGTTATGGACATGTCAACAAATCGCACTCCTTGGTAGACTGTTGTTAGCTGAGTGTAATCGAAGAAGTCGTTGCCTTTCGTTACGATTATCGTGGCGTGTCCAGTGTCATTTTCTATTCGCATTTCTTTTACGGGAAGCTGGTCTAAATACGAGAATTGGGGGCTGTCGCCTATGCGATATTGGATTTTCGTTTTGCTACTGTTAAAGTTCAGGAAGGAATAAGGGAAATAGGTCCAGTTAAGTTTAGCCAAAAAATTTGGATTATGTCTTCCGATGTAGCCGCCGTCCGCCCTGACTTGAATCAATCCGTTGTCTACCACGTAATTCGTATCAAGTAGGTTCTTGGCGATTTGAGCGGGGGCAAATTCACGGGCAAGCGCCAGATATTGAGGGTCAACAGCGCTTAACGTGGGGCGCTCTGCGAAACCTGAAAACCACCATCCGTAAAAAGCGTCGGAAACAAAAACTGAGCCCACCGGAGTGTTAAGGCGAGCCCATTGTATTGCCTCGTATCTAGGATCGTTCATGGTCTGATAAAAACTTTGTACATTTATGCCTTGAAAGGGAGTTACAAAGATTGGTACCGCCCAAAACAAGATAAGCAAGAAGCTTAGGGCAAACCCGATGTATATTTTTTGGCGAGATAGACGGGTTAACGGTTCAGAGCATATGCTGCTGATTTTTTCCTTAGTTTGAGAAAATTTTTTTGTTAAAGATAAGTAAGTGTCAATTATGCGTGCGAAGAAACCTGCTCCGTGATCTAGTCCGAGTCCGATTAGAATTATGAGGGGCAAGATGATGAAGTACAAAAACCGATTGTAATCTGTGTAGAGACTCACCAAATATCCTTGGGTGAAAATCATCGGAACTAAAATCCAAAGTGTGAGAAGGAAAGCCGGAACAGTGAAAAAGTTGCATTTGTACTTTTTGGAGAACAAAAAGAATAGAATTACGCAAGCGAAAAGAGGAATTACCCATTCCAGAGGAAGCACTCTCGTCGAGAGCAGCGCCAATTGAATTTCTGGTACGCCGCCTGAGTTTGCGCTTAGATATGATGGTATAGCTTGCGATAGAAATGGAAAGACAAGAATAGTTCCGAGGAAAAGGGGCAGAAGCCAAATGAGAATATGTGTTTTTGAAACGCCCATTTTTTTGGAAAAAAGAGCCACTAGTGTTACGGTGGAGAGTGTTATACCTGCAAACATAACTGCGCTGAGGGAGTGCGTTAAGAAGATGGCTCCAGATAAAATTGATGTAATAACTAGAAAAGGAAACAAAGAAAATCTTTTCCTTTCAAGGTATAGATAAAAGACCAAAGGAATAAGCATTAAAGTTATTACATTCGGATAACCCCCCCACAACAGCATCTCTACGTCAAACCGTGAAATTGCCACCAAGAACGCAACTATGAAAGCAGTTGAAACGCCCCAAACCTTTCTCGCTATCAAGAATGCACATAAAACGATAAAAGAAGAAAAAAAGGAAACCACCAAAGTATGAGCCAAATAATCAGTAATTCCAGTCATTAATATTATGTATGAAACAAAGATGTGGTATCCTGGAAAAGTTAAGGAAAGACCACCACCCATTTGATAATTGTTCCACATGAAATTCGTATTGCCAGAAGAAGTTATTGAGTGGATTATGCTTTCATGCAATCCGATATCCGCTCCTGGCGGGTAAGATGCCCAGAGCATTATCAACACTCGATATACAAACGAAAATGCCAAAACAAGAAACAGAACTAGATGCCTATTTGATGTTTTGAACATTTTTGTCTTCCCGAGCCTAAATTCATTTCTTGAATGAACTGCAGAGTGACTGAGTTAAAGTTTAAATATAGAATTCGAATATAAAAACCGAGGGTATAAGAAACTAAAGGGAAGTAATGTTAAATGTCATGGTTAAAATCTATGATGGAAAAAGAGCCTCCAGAACCAGAGAACCCAATTGGCACAGTTGTCATAGGCAACATCGAACCGGACATGCATGATACAGCTAAAGAAGCTGTTAGGAAGGCGCTGAAGAGAGCTGGATTCAAAACTGTTGATGCAGGAAAAAGTGTCCCCCCGCAAGCTTTCGTGGATAAAGCGAAAGAGGCCAACGCTGACATATTAGCGCTTTCGGTTAACACGGTACCTGCAAAAAACAACATTGCAAAGCTAGATGAAGCATTGAAGGCAGCTGGACTTAAGGAAAAGATTATAATTATCATGGGTGGCGCTGCAGTGAAAAAGGAAGACGCTGAAGCAGTCGGAGCAATTTTCGGCAAGAATAAGGAAGAAGGCGTGGAAATCGCCAAGAAAGCAATAGCTGAGAAGAAGTAAACTGGCAAACCAGATGAGGCAAGATGCACAAATTCAACACAGAACAAAAAGTGTATCAAGTAGGAAAAGTGAAGATAGGCGGTCAACCCGGAGAGTTGCCAACTGTTCTAATAGGTTCGATTTTTTGGTTAGGCCAAAAAATGGTGCAAGATGCAAACAAAGGAATATTTGATCCTAAACAAGCTGAAGAGATAATCAACAAAATGGAAACGTTAAGTGATATAACTGGTGTTCCATTTATTCTTGATATAGTTGGAACCACCGACGAAGCTTTTGGAAAATACATAGATTTCGCTGCCAAACACAGTGAAGCTCCATTAATGTTAGATGCCATGAGTCCAAGGACTCGAATGGCAGCTGCAGAATTGGTCAAAAATATGGGAATCCAAGACAGATGTTTATACAACTCGGTCTACAAAGGCGTCAGAGATGCAGAACTGGAAAAACTGAAGGAAAGCGGAATCAAGATGTCCATAGTGCTAGCTGACAACCCGAAAGACAACAGCTTGGAAGGAAAGATGCAGGTTTTGGAAGAAGCCTTGGCGCTGGCGGACAAAGCTGGAATCACAAAACCGCTAATTGATACAGCTATTCCTGCATTCGAACCAGAAATGGGTACTGCTGTAAGAGCGATACCTAAAATCAAAGAGAAATTTGGTCATCCTACGGGCTTAGGAACTGGAAACGTTGTTACAACAATGGGATGGGTGAAAGCTCATTTCGCCAAAGAATTTAGGAAAGGATGCCGAACTGCGACTAATGCTATAATGCAAACACTTGGTGCCAACTGGCTAATGTTTGGACCAGCTGAACAATCGGACTATGTATTTCCTGCAGTAGCGATAGTTGACGCATACGTTGCATCTGCAATGGGTGATCTAGGCATAAGACCAATACACGAGCAACACCCGATCTACAAAATCTTCCTATAAACATTCCTATAAATATCCATCCTCTATTTTTTAGGGAAAAAAATTAGGTATAACTTGAAGGACTAAAAGGTGAAACCAACCAGCTGGTTTGGAATAATCGTCCTATACACTATTTTAACACTGCTATTTGTTTATTTTATCCCTGATGGCTCGCAATTTTCTGTTTTCACAATCGTGTTCGGATTTTTTTTCGTGGCAGTTGTACCCGGATATAGTCTTGTCAGCCTTTTATTCCAAGAGGGAAAACTAGATTTGATTGAAAAAGCAGTGTTGTCAGTAGCGCTAAGTTTCAGCATAGCTGGAGTGGCAGGTCTTTTCTTGGGAATATCACCCATTGGAATGACAACCTCATCACTAACCATATCGCTCAGCATTATAGTTGTGGTTTTGGCTTTTCTAACTCTTCTTAGAAAAAGAAAGTTACAAATACAGAGGACGTAGCAAAAAAAGCTTAAGTTATTATTGAGAAAAGCATGCAAACTTTGCCCCTTCTAAATGCTTTAACACCAAATCATAATGCAAATAGAGCGTTTTGAGTGGCACAGAAAGTGACGGTTTTTTAGAGCCTTCATAAAAAGGAGAAAAAGGAAGATTGTAGCAACTGAGAGCAATCAGCGCATGTTTAAGACTAAACCTGCACTAATTTAGTGAAGACTTGCCGAGTTGGAAATTGCTTAGAAAGCGTCAATTTACGTATTTTGTATGATGTTATCAGGGGCGAATTCCCATGCGATGTTTCCTTTCCATATATCGCCGAGTTTGGTTATTCGAATCTCTTTATCGTCGATTTCGATTAGCTCCTTTTCTTTTAATCTTTGAAGTTGCTTCGCAAAGACTTCTTCAGGAAGTTTACCGAATTTCTGTTTGAATTCAACCTTGTCTACTGGAAGCCGCAAATAAAGTCGTGTCATTGTTCTCCTCATCATATCTTCGTCTGACGATTCAGAAAGCCTCTTAATTGGCAGTTTCCCGGCTTTCACGGCTATCATGTAATCATTTATATCTTCAATATTGGAATATGAAAACCTTTGAAGATATCCCATGAAGCAGCCCGCCCCAGTAGTTAATATTCCACCCCAAGGCCAACCGTTAAGGCAGTTTTCCCTGAAGTGCCATTCTACTCTACTAAAGCGGTCGTGACCTACTGCTAGGTAGCCTGCTTCAGTCAACAGCCCATAGGCAGTTAGATACTGTTGTTTCTCGTATTCAGCATCTCCCTGCGGAGGAGAGACTCCTCGTTCAATCATTTTTTTAAGCGGGGTACCTGTGTCAACATGCAATGAATAGGTGTCAATTTCAACGTCAAGTTCAATGGCCTTTTTCAGCGTTTTTATCCAGCTTTCCATTGTTTGACCAGGAAGATTGTACATGAGGTCCACGCATACGCATAAACCAAGCTTTTTGGCGTGCTTGACGGCTTTTTCCACGCTTGCCGCTGAATCAGGCAAGCATAGCATTTTCCTGAGCTTATCATCGAAGGTTTGTGCGCCCATATCCATCTGGTATATACCATAAGCGGCGAGCTTGTCGATCTTGTTTAGGGCAAGCGTCTTTGAGGAACCCGTGACTTTTACGAAATATTCCTCGTTTATGTTAAACCGTTTCTTGCAGAAATCGATAAGATCGATCATCTGCTCAGCTGAAAGGACACTTGGTGTTCCACCACCTAACACTATTTCGTCGAAAACGCTGGTCTCAATGTACTTAGTCTTAGCGTATATTTCTAATTCTTTTTTCAACAAATCCATGTACGGTTCTATAGGAGCTTTAATGGTGGCGGTGGTTGGGAAATAACAGAACGCACATCTAGAGTCGCAGATGGATATCCACGGTTGCAACTCCATCAGCCTACCTGACTTGTTCTCAGTTGATAGAAACTTCATAAACGCATCGTATGTTTCAGGCTCTATGTCGGGGTAATCTCTGTAAGTATAAGGTGGCCAATTCTCCCTTGTATCGTAAACGTCTGCTTTTTTCTGTTCAGGCGAAAGATTTTTCATCGTCGGCTTCCTCGGCCTTCAAGGTTAGAACCGAACAGTAATGTAATAAAGTTTCCGTCAAAAACACTTGATTCAATCTTTATCCGCATTGAGGTGAAACCGCAACAAAAGCAATATTGTCAACGAATGTTATCTCTGTCCAAGATTGTTCCGTTCCAAAAAATCAGCTTCTCGTATATCAATGCACTTCTTTGCCCGACGTAATCCTCATAAATTATGTCCAGTTTCTCCCTGTACTGCTCTAACAAAGAGTTGGCTTCGCTCCATATTTTTTTAGACTGATTATCAGCGTCCCATAATCCCCAAATTTTGTCGTTTGGCTTACGAAAACCAAATCCGTAATCTTTCGGAAGAACATAAGCCACTTTATCCTCTACTTCATTGGTAAACCTGGGATTATCCTTTACGTACAGCCAAAATTGTTCTAAAGCCTCCAAATGTTCTTCCTTCAAAATTCCGAAGGCAGTATCCTCGGGATAATTGAAAACGAGGATGTACTTCGCTCCGTTCTGATAGGCATAAACCATATCGTCATAAAGTTCCTTTCCAGACTCGATATATGGCTCTATATCATAAGTCCACGTAATCATTACCCCCCATTCTTTGTTCTGCATCGAAGCAGCCCCCCTGCAGAGAGCCACATTTAAGGGTCTGCTGTGGTTCCAACCAAACTCGGCAAGGACAGCGTCGTAGCCAGCTTTGTAATCGAACTCGTAAAGCACATAGTCAGAAGTAATTAATGGAAAATCACCAACACCCCAGTCGTACCTAATTTCCTCCAACCAGAAACCTACATTTTCAACAAACTTACAGGCTGCGTCTGTATAGTTATTGGCTTCTTTAACAACCATAAACTGAGTTTTATCTATTTGATATCCGCCAGCCTCATCATAAGCATAAAGTCCCAAAAAACTTGAAGACCAATTTTGCCTCGCTTCCCTAATCCATTCGGCATCAGAAAAATTGTATTCGGGAAGACTTGGATGTAGGTAAATCGAGAAATAAAGTCCACAATCATTAAGATACTGGCAAACCTCATTTAGTTTGGTGGCATTCCAAGTTATCGCAGTGCTGCCTATTACAAAAAAATTCGTGTACGATTTAACCTCGTCAACAAGCAATTTAGTATTTTCGACACTATTAAAGGGGGCATCAATACCTATAAAGAGGTCTACGCGGTAATGGTCCGAGCGAGTTTGCATGTATGAACTGATTCCCGTAGAAAGTAACGCTATAAGAAGAACGGAAAAGAAAATGCCTAAGAACCACCTGTTTCTCATTTCGTTTCACTATCCACTGTATGTTTCTAACAAATTCTTTTTGCGCATGTTCTTCAATTAATATATGTGCCCTGAAAAAAAGCGGCTGACACGCATGTTTACTTATTACGCAGGCTTTCCGGCGTATACACACACGCAGGATCGGATTCATATATGTCGCCTGTGTACGCGTAAGCTCTGTTTCTGCAACCTCCGCATATTTCGCGGTATTCACAGACCCCACACTTGCCCTTCAGCACGCTTCTGTCTTGGAAGCTGGTATAATAATCCGATCTCTGTACTTCTTCCCATGCTTTGCGCAGGGTTTTTTCTCTAATGTTCCCAAGCATCATAGGTTCCGATGGCGTCAAATCCGTGTAGAAGCACGGTATAAAGTCACCATTCTCGGTTACGCTCAAATACCCGCCAAAGGCGAAGTAGGTGCATTTTCCATGAAATTTGTGATCATACCATTCCTGAAAATTCTGCGGGTTCCTTTGTTTAACGACACGTGCGTAGTGCGGACAGTGCACATGAATCTCGAATTTTTCCTCATATTTTTGAGACAAGTCCCATATGTGGTTCAGGACCCACTCATACTGTTCAGGGGTAGGAGTTAATTCCATGGTTTCTTTTGCTCTTCCGCTCGGCACCAGATGATTAAACCAGACAAAGTTGGCGTGGTATTTATCAGCCAAATCTGCAACGTGGTCAAGGTGCTTGTAGTTGATGGTTGTGATTGCTGCTGCGAGTCCATTCAGAATTTTCCCTTTCGATAATTTTTGGAT
>Ga0209427_10002952_pt1 | contig 19966 bp, 16 predicted proteins | sample DeeMarSWOR136_30_FD_187465 | JGI IMG/M metagenome (GOLD analysis project Ga0209427, IMG submission 187465) | Marine sediment microbial communities from White Oak River estuary, North Carolina - WOR-1-36_30 (SPAdes) (version 2) | ecosystem: Environmental > Aquatic > Marine > Intertidal zone >...
TATTGTTATTAATAAAGGTCTGGAAGAATGGTGGATCATTAAAACCACCACTATAGCAGCTATCTATAATAACACATACACCTTTTGAGTTTAAAAGTGATAATAGTAGATTTAGTAAATCATCCCAAATTATTGCAAATGGATTTTTAAAACCCTTGTAACTTACTAGTGCTTCATCATGCTTATCTTCTTCATCAAATGGTGGAATATCAAATTTTAAAGGGTACCCATGAGTGGAAATAAAAACCAATGAGAAATCATCTCTATCATCCATCCTATCAATCCAACGGAGACCTTTGATAATATTTTTTACAGTACAATTTTCAGCAGTAATTGACTTAATATGATCTTGCTTCCAATGCTCAGAGACAAGAAGTTTATCATTTAAATTTTCAACATCTATTAACATAGATGGGCGATTTTCTTCAGGATGATCTTCATAAATTCCAACAGCAACAAGTAAAGCCCAATACTCTATATCATTACTAATAGAACTAACTTCTTCAAAGTGTGTTTCAATTTTATTATTTATTCCAATGTAATCATGTTCTCTTATTTTACCCATAGATAAACTTACACTCATACCAACAAATAAAAAGATTATTCCAACTACCAACCTTTTTTTAAACAAAATATTACGCATATTTTATCCCACCTCTCATGAAAAATAATATTCTGTTTAACAATGGAAAATGTTCAAACAACCATTGAAACAAAGAAAAGTTGATCACTTTGACTCTTGGAATACTAACCTCAAATTCTGACCAGTCACTCTCAGCATCATAAGTGTCCTTTGCTTTCACCTTGACTAAATATGTTCCCTTATCATCCCAAGCATGCTGAAACGATGTTTTCTTCCCTGAAATATATGGTCCTGACCAATCAGTATTTGTTCCATCTCCCCAATCAACATAATAAAAAACATGATGATCCTCAGGATCAACAGAGTTCACATAAAAATAATACTCTTGCCCAGTCTTACCACTTGATGGACCATCAACACTTGGTGCAGATGGAGGCAAATTTACTTCTGTAGTGAAATGCCAAATAGGGCCTTTAGTTTTAGCATAATGATTATCTTTTGCTACAATCTGCCAATAATACGTAGTATTATACTTCAATGTGTTAGGATTAAACCAATTATTAATTAAATTTGCAGCCACCTTCACATCTGGAGTTTGATCATCTGCTTCTAGATACACATCATAAAAAACAGTGTCATCTTCATCAGGATCACCACCATTCCAACTAAGATTAACATCAACATCGACATTAATGGAACCATTCACTGGATAGGGGTCACTTGGAGAATTAGGTGGATTGTTCTCACCTCCTGTTGTGAAATCCCAAATTGGACCAGATTTTGAAGCACCATATTCATCCCATGCGACAATCTGCCAATAATAATGGGTGTTATATTCCATTGTTCCAGGATCGTACCATTTTTCAGATTGGTTATTTGATACCATTTCATCAGGTGTAGGATCATCTACCTCAAAATAAACATCAAAGGCGAGAGCATCACCATCAGGGTCACTACATTCCCAGCTGAGATCAGCATCAATATCCACACCTCTTTCACCATCATCTGGCTGTGGACTAATAGGTTGCTCAGGCGGAGCGTTCGATTCCGTGGTGAAATTCCAAATCGGTCCAATAGTACATGCTAAATATGGATCCCATGCTACAATCTGCCAATAATAATCTGTATTATAGTCCATTTTATAAGGGTCAAATATTAAACTGGTTTGGTTATCAGAAACCAAGGTATCAGGACTAGGATCATTTGCTTCAAAGTAAACCGTGAAAGTAAGAGAATCCCCATTTGGATCACTGCAGTTCCAGCTAAGATAAGCATTAACATCTGCACTGGTAGATCCATTTACCGGGTTTGGGTTTGAAGGATAATATGGAGGGTCATTATAAGTCCTATAAAATCGTGAAAAAGTTCCCTGTTTACCATCATTATCAACTACAGTTAGTGTAACATTATACGTACCATTTACAGAATAAATATGACTGATAATCATCCCTGTTCCACTAGTACCATCACCAAAATCCCAATCATAAGAAATAACATTTCCATCACGATCATATGATGATGATGCGTTAAAGAGACTGGTGTAATTATCTGCTATATAGGTGAAATCTGAAACAGGTGGGTTTTCACCCCATTCATACACTAATGGATACCAATCCTTGTTACTACTTCCAGGGATGTTATAAGGTGTATCTCCTATGCAATCAGAGCCAGGTATATTCTGATTTAGACCACGAAATTTATCCCCTCCAGTATATGTACTGTAGTAATTACCACCAGAAGGATACCCGTTATCCCACCAGCTGAAACCTTCATCAAATGTATCTCCAATTATGGTATTGTGGTAAATCGAATGATTGGAAGAGTCGGTATCTTCTTCATATTGATAAACACATAATTCCTTAAGTCCACTACCTTTGAAGTAATTATTTCTAACTGTACATCTATGTGTATAGACAAGCCAAAAACCATAAAAATAACTATTGGTAATGACATTGTTTGATATAAGGGAATTGTTAGAATGCCATTGCATATCAATACCTATACCATTCCCTCTTATTATGTTGTAGGATATTGTGCTGTTAGGAGAAAAAATAGTTTTTATTCCTGCGTCATCATTGCCAATAATCTCGTTTCCTATATAAGAAATATTATTACAGGGATTGATACCCCCAAATGCCCAGATCCCATAATTATCATTTGATTTTATAGTATTATATAAAACACGGCAGTTATTAGAATATTGGAAGGTTATTCCATATAAATTTTCAGTAATGATATTTTGTTCAATACTGATATTTTCTGTATCGTTTTCAGCACGTATTCCAGAATACGATGAGCCAAATTCCAGAGAACTTTTCTGAATTGTAAATCCACTTATATAAACATTGTCAGCTTTAACATATAAGACGTGAGATTTGCGCATACCATCGATAATAGTAGTATTTTTATCCTCACCAATTAAATTTATGGATTTAGTTACATTCACATTTTCATAATATGGAGAAGAATCATCATAGACAAAAACAGTATCCCCATCACTTGTATCATCTATTGCATCCTGAATCTTTGTATAGTTCCCAGATCCTGTTCCGCCAACATACAAAGTATTACAACCTAAACATATAGTAGATGGTTTATTTAATTCAAAATTAGTTGCACTGGAAGGGATAATACTCATTACAGCAAACAAAACAAAAATTCCAACCACCAGCATCTTATTTAACAAAACAGAATTATTTTCCATATTTTTTTCCTCCCTTCATTTTACTAGTTCAAATAAATAATCTTTTATTATTTATATATAAACATCGGTAAAACATAAGTAAAATATTGGAAAATTATAAGAAAATAGAAGAATGTTGACAATTGTTCATTGACGAATGTAATTTATACCATTAATCAGATTACATGCATAATGAATCCTTCAGCATATCCTGGATTAATATCAGGGATATTCAACGCAATAATTGGTGTATATATTCTATCAATAAATCCAAAAAAAATAATACATAAAGCATTTTTCTTAATGGTAATAGGTTTTATTTTATTCAATATAGGTGAATTTTTTGTAAGAATATCAACTGTTCCAGAAGACGCACTTTTTTGGGGAAAAATCAATTACAGTGTACTATGGATTACTGTAAGCTTTTCATTAATATTTGTAATACATTTCCCAAGAAAAACAATACCAAAAAAATATGATACAACCCTGAAATATTTAGAAGCGTTAGTCGTTATAACGGGACTTATTGTATATATAATTTTTATAAATCAGTTATCACTTCAAAATGTTCATAATACTGAATGGGGATATCGAGTTACATTAACATTTTCATCTATTTTTATACTGATATGGCTAATTATTATTACTATTATATCATTTTTTGTTCTTATTCATAAATATTTTTATGGTGAGCTGTATCGTTATGAAAAAAAACAAATAAAGATATTTTCATGGGGTATAATCTTTGTTCCTCTTGGTGCAGTATTAACAAATTTGATACCTCCTCTCTTGAATATTAAAATATTTCCTATGGCATCAATATTTATTCTAATATTTTCTCTTTGGGTTGCCTATTCAATAAAAAAATACCAGTTTTTATTTCCATCTTCAGAGCTTATAGCAGAAAACATTCTTGAAACGATGAATGAATCAGTAATAGTTGTTGATAAAAATTATAAAATAATAAGTGTTAATAAATCAACAGTAGAATTACTTGGTTTTGATAAAAAAAGCTTAACGAAATTATCTTTAAACGATGTTGTTAAATTCCCATCAAATAAGGGACTCAATGAATTCAACCAGGAGAAAAAACTTAAGGTTTTTGAAGCAACTTTTAGGGCTAAGAATAGTAAAGAAATCCCTATGAGTATTTCTCCAACAAAAATTTATGATGAGGAGGATAACTTTGTTGGTATGGTATTGGTTGGTGGGGATTTAACTGAAACTAAGAAGTCTCTCAGGGAAAAAGAGATTCTTTTAAAAGAGATTCATCATAGGGTAAAAAATAATTTACAATTGATCCATAGTTTACTTGAGCTTCAATCTGATCAAATTAAAGATAAACAGATACTTGATAAGTTTAACGAAAGTAAGGATCGTATTAAGTTGATGGCTTCTTTTTATGAGCAGTTATATCAGTCTAAAAATGTTGGGGAAATTGATTTTAAGGGATATATTCAAAATATTATTACGGATTTGTTTCAGTCTCATAAGGCTAAAAATAATATTGATCTTAAGATGGATATCGATAGTATAATTTTGGATTTTGATTTGGCTCTTACTTGTGGTTTTATTGTTAGTGAGCTTGTTACTAATTCTTTGAAGCATGGTTTTCCAGAAAAAGTAAAAGGAGTAATAACTGTAGGTTTCCATAAGAAGGATGATATTTTTAGGCTTGAGGTTTCTGATTCTGGTATTGGGATACCTTCAGGTATTGATATTGGCAGTCCGAAATCTCTTGGTTTGAATCTGGTTAATATTTTTGTTAAAGAACTCAAGGGAAATATGACTCTTGACAAAAAAAATGGTACAAGATTTATTATTGATATTCCTCAGGATAGAAGAGTAGGGAGGATTCGATAAGTTATGTCTAAGGAGAATATTTTGATTGTTGAGGATAAATTGATTGTTGCTGAGAATTTGAAAAATAAATTGGAGCAAATTGGTTATGCTGTTTCTGGTATTGTTACTAGTGGTGAGGAGGCGGTTAAAAAAGCTATAAAGCTTCAGCCTGATCTTATTCTTATGGATATACGTTTAGAAGGGAAAATGGATGGTATTGATGCTGCAAAACAGATTAGAAAAAAGTGTAAAATCCCTATTATTTATGTTACTGCTTATGCTGATGATGAAACCTTACGTCGTGCGAGTATCACTGAGTCTTATGGTTATGTTTTGAAGCCTTTTGAAATTAGGGAGTTACGTGGTAATATTGAGATGGCTTTTTATAAGTATAAAACTGAGAAGGAATTGGAAAATTATAAGAATAATCTTGAAAGATTGGTGAAGGAACGAACAAGTAAACTTTTATCTTTTAATAAAAAGCTTAAGTTGGAGGTAAAGAATCGTAAAAGAGCAGAGAATGAAATGAGGATTATGAGGGATAGTCTTCAGAGTATTATTGATGGTGCTTCTGAGGTGATTATTTCTATTGATAAGGATTTTAGGGTTCAAACATGGAATAAAAGTGTGGAATTTCTTACAGGGTTTAAATCTAAAGATATTATTGGTAAAAACATTCTCAGATTGTCAGTTTTTGAAAATATTAAGGATTTTAAAGAAACATTAAAACAGGTTATTCAAGGTACAAAACCTGAGATTAACAGATTGTTTTTAAATACATTAAATGAGGATAAAAGGGTTATTAAGGTTTCTTGTTCGATTATTAATGGTGAAAGTGATAAATTTTCTGGTATTCTTTTTATCGGAAATGATATTACTATTGATAGTTATCGATATAAAAGATTAATTCCAGGTGTTTGTTATTATATTTTTGGAGAGGATAACAAATCTGCTTTTGATTTTTTTACAAGTTTAGGCCAAGATGATCATCATGGTTTATTGGTTTCTAGGAATATTGCTGAGAATTTTAAAAGAATAACAAAGGATTATAGTTTTGATATTGTTATTTTAAGTGAAAATAAAACTAATGATTTTGGTAATATTTCTAGTCTAGATGAACTTGTAGATAGGATTGATAAGTTTTGTTCTAAAGATAAGGGTGATGTGGTCTTATTGGATGGCGTTCATTATCTTTTAACTAGGTTTTCTTTTCAGGATTTTATGAATTCTATGTATCATATATGTGAGAAGGTTTCTAAATATGGGTCTATTTTTTTGCTATATGCGGACCCAATTATTTTTGATGATAGAGAGCTTGCGATTTTAAAGAAGGAGTTAAAACCTTTACCTGATCAGCATGTTGATGATATAATGATTAATGATGAGCTTAATGGTATGCTTGTGTATATTTATAATTTAAATCAGATGAACAATATTGTAAATATTAAGAAGCTTGCTAAACATTTTTCTATTGTTGGTAAGACTGTTACTAAGAAGTTACAATCTTTAGAAAATGAGGGTTTGATTCATGTAAGAAGGCAGGGTAGGTTTAAAGTTGTATATATTTCAGAGAAAGGTAAAACTTTGTTGAATAGAAAGCAGAATTTGTAGTTATCTTATTGATTATCTAAGTTTATATAAAGTTGAGTAGTCTTTCCAGCAAAGGGAAACGTTCTAAAAACCATAGATAAGATAACGCTCTTGTTCTATTCAGGATAAACTTTTCAGGAAGGATTAATATATCGTAGAACTCAGATGGATCAGAGGGATTATTACCATATATGATAAAAGTACAATCATTCCAATCTGACAGTTGTGGAGCAGTGGTTGGTAAAGCATCACTGGATAAAGCAGTACATGTAGAATCTTCAAGCCACAAAGCAATCATATCTACTAACATCCCATTTGAAAGTTGCAGATTATTATCGCTAGTTACAGCATAAGCGTCTATATATCTATTTATGTAAAATTGGTCGTCAAGAATTAAAATACTAAAATCAACGTTACTTGGATTCGTTTTAAAAACAAGTCCACCAATTTTAATTTCAATTCCAAAAGTGGATGAAGTATAGTGGTATTCTCCCACTTGTGGATCGGGTTCTGAATCAAGTTTTCCAGAGTCATAAATATATTTTCCTCTAACTCTATCGGTAACTTTAATAACGCCACCTAGAAGATTATGCGGATCTTCAACTTCTTTGACTAGTCCAACGATTTTAATGGTGATCAGACCCGGCGAATTAGCTGGAGTATTTTGGTTAGATTGGGAATAGTTGTTATCATTTTCCAATCGTTTTGTTTGAAAATTCATGGCACTAGTTGTTGTTAAAACAGAGGTTATCAACAGCATCATTACTAAAATACATATTATTTTTTTATACATGCCTCTTTCATTCCTCCCTTAGGATAATAATATTGTAATCCAGAAATTAATATTTAAATGTTACAACAAACCAAGCAGTCTTTCCAGCAATGGGAAACGCTCAAGGAACCACTGATAAGATGATGTTCTGGTTCTTGGTATCTCTATTTGTAAATATGCATACTCACTTTCACGATGTGTTTCATCAATTGCATAAACTATAATACTATAATTAGAAGGATAATACCAAGTATGATAAACTTTCACCTCCTCACCACTAGGAACATTCTCAATATAATCGCCTGTTCCGTCTTCCCAAAGAATATCATAGGATATATACTCGCTATCCGGGTCAGTTGTAACAATTGAAAACTCACAAACACGATTGGGTCTGCTCTTTGTCGGACCTTTTATTGTAGGTTTATCTGGTGGTAAACCAATATATGCAGTACATCTATCAGTGTCACTATCTCCTCTGTTATCTGTTACTGTGACATTTACCTGGTAGATACCAGATTTATCATATGCATGATTAGGGCTTATTTCAGTTGATGTTTTACCATCGCCAAACTCCCAAAACCATGATAGAGATGAAGAGGGTTTATTAGTATCATATGCTGAAAAATGTATACTTTCACCAGGAGATGCCTTACGTGAGGATCCAATACAGACAATAGTATGATTAAAATAAGGAGTTGCACGAGGATGATAGTCGTACTGGTTACCCTGTGTACCTCTAATGATGTAATAATCTGGATAACCCGTCCAGTCATCCCAGTAGTTACCCTCCGAGCCGTCATCCCAGATACCCCAAAAGGAATACTCTGTATATGCGTTTCCTCCCCAGTTTAAATCAAAATCGTTATGATGAAAGATCCCACCACAACGGTGTTTAAATATACCACCACCTTTGTGATAATAATTGCGGTATTCTCTACCGTTACCTCCTATAACATTCCCTTTCACAATATTATTTGAATCCCTGCACTCATCAAATATACCAATATAATCATTATGCACAATGATATTATCAGAAATAATGTTATCTTTATAATCCCTATCAATTTTAACTCCATATCTATTAAAAAATATTTTGTTGTTAATTATAATAGTATTATTTGAGGCTATCCAGATACCTTCATAACCGTTTATTATTGTAAAACCAGAAATAAAAACATTATCCATACCATATATAACAATTGTATACGACTTAGTATTTATTCCATTAATAATAGTAGTATTTCGGTTCTCACCAATAAGATTTACACGTTTATTTATCCGAACATTTTCAAAATATGGAGCTGAATCATCATAAACAAAAACAGTATCACAATAACTAGCATTGTCTATTGCATCCTGAATGGTTGTATAGTTACCTTCCCCTGTTCCACCAACATACAAAATATTACCAGAACCGATTGGTAAAGATGATTTCTTTATATTATTTATAGCAACTGATGGAGTAACACATGTTCCCAGAAATAGGATTGTTATTCCAACAACTATTATGATTTTCTTATGCATATTCTAACTCCAATATGTTAATTTATCTTATTATTAAAGGTTAAATTGTGGTAGTCAATAATTATTAAATTCAGCAGAAATAAGGAATCTACCAATATATCCATCATAGTCATTTGGAAGTGTTAAACTCTCAAATAAATAAATACCAGGCGTAATAGTTATATGAGGAGAATGATAAAAACCATCCCGATCATAATTTCCAGCTTTATCGTAAACATAAGCAGAAGGATATATACTCTCTTGCCATTTTGTAATTAAAACTAATATTGCAAAGAATGTAATATATTCTTCTGTAATCTCTAAATTACTAATGAGACCATCTACATGAAATGAATTATAATCAGATGGGCGAAAAAGGACTGTCCATGTGTAAGTCGGTCCAGGACCTTCTTCTGTAAATTGTAGCTCATCGTTAAAGTAGAACTCAACACGATCCATACCGCTCATATAATCAGTTGCAACCATTGTAAAGGTAAATTCCCAACCCCTCTCAGGGCTTCCACCTGTTACCTCATAATAAAAATCAATTATATCTGGTTCAGTCTTGTCAATATGAACTATAAATGCATTCCAATGTTCGACATTACCTGCATTATCAATTGCCCAATATTCAACACGTATTTCCAAACTATCTTTTTGAAGAATGAAGAATCCAAAGTCACCAAGAATAACTTGTTCTTCTCCACCATTGATTGTATATCTAATTTCTTTTACACCAGACATATCATCTGTAGCAGAAAGAGTAACATTAACATCACTAACATACCAACCATTGTTTCCATCTGGTTTTGGTGGATCAAGTTTATGAGTTGTTACAGGAGGTGTGGTATCATCACTATTATAAATACCAATAGATGGTGTTATAGATACGCCAAAAAGTAGGATTATGATTCCAAAAACTAAACTTATCTTAATAGATTCATTATTCGTAAGAATACCTCCAAAAAGAGGAACTGCTCTAAAAACCTTAAGAATAAGTGATTGACAGTTATTTTATTTATTGGTACTGGTGTAATGCTCCAGTCGCTTTCAGCACCATGAATATCTTTTGCTTTTGCTCGAATAATGTTATCCCAATCAATTTTTTTCCAAGTATGGCTTATTAATACATCTGCTCCTGAAGGATAATAATCAGTCCATCCATTAGATGTCCCGTCGCCCCATTCTACATAGTATGAAACATCGTCACCTTCAGGGTCAGTAGTAGAGAACACAAAATCATATTCAACTCTTGGTTTTCCACGCACTGGACCATCTATATCTGGTGCATCTGGTGGGTGATTCATTATTCGTAAGAATACCTCCAACAAGAGGAACTGTTCTAAGAATCTATTAGTGAATAGATTGCTAATCTGTCTACTTTTCGAAATCTCAATACGAAGTGTTGCCCATTCGCTACTATAATCATAAGGGTCTATAGCTTGTGCTTTCATAAAATAAACCTGTATTTCGGAAAAAGTGTGATTAACTGTTATTTTTTCACCGGACGAATAAAATTCAGTTTCTTCTCCATTACCATCGCCCCATTCAATATGGTACTTAATATTATCCCCATCTGGGTCAGTTGCATTGAATGTATATTCATATGTACCTGGTGGTACACGTGTTGGACCTGATAATTTTGGTGCATCTGGCGGATTATTATCTCCAATTGGAATCTCTTCATGCCCCCAAGGTCCTATAGCACCATATGTATCTTTGGCCCTTGCTCTAATAGGTTGTATTCCCATCTTGGAATATGTATGGTTTACAGGTACCTTCTCACCTGAGTGAAACGGACCAAACCAATCTTCATAAGTGCCATCGTCCCAGTCTATTTGAAGATAGATATCATCTCCATCTGGGTCTGTTGTAGTAATATTCCAGTAGCAAGTAGGGGGAAATCCTATCGGTAATTGATTATTTCCAGAACAAGAATCTGTTATTCTTGGTCTTGGACGTGAACCTACTATATCTGGTGCTTCTGGTGGGTGATTAATATAATCTTTAGTTATTGCTAAAGTTGATGGTGACAACAGAATAAAACAAATTATAAAACCAACTACCAATGTTTTATAATACAAACGAGGTTTTTTTTCCATATTTTTTATCCTCCCTCATATTTTACATCTAATAAAGAGTATATAAATGTTGCAATAGTAAAAATTATAATTAATAATGTAGATTTTATTTTAATAAAATATAAAAAAAATGTTACTATAATGAACTTAAATTTTTATTTTGGTAGGCAATTTTAATTAAATATTAATAATTGTCAAAAGACCAAAGGAACCTTTAAATCCTTATTTTTTAAAAGCCCTTAATTAAAAATCGTCAAAAAAATGTGTTTTTACTAAAGAAATAATAGTCAGGTTAGCCGCCGGAGGGATTTGAACCCTCGACCTGCTGATTACGAATCAGCCGCTCCACCAGCTAAGCTACGGCGGCATACTTGCTTTGAATAAAATCAGGTAATAAAAAATTGCCTATCAATTCCGCAACATCTTTTTACTAAATAATATTACAATTTATGAATGATTTGTGGAGTGGATGAGGCTGGTAGAGGTCCAGTCATTGGCCCTCTGATAATTGCTGGAGTAACATTTGAAGATGATTCAAAACTAATAGAATACAGAGTAAGAGATTCAAAACAGCTGTCACCTGCAAGACGAGAAAAACTTGCAAAAATAATAAAAAAAATTGCAATAAACTATGAAATCCTCATAATTCCTGCCAAAGATATAGATGATATGCGAAAGGTTATGACATTAAATGAAATCGAAATAAACGCTTTTATTAAAATAATTTCAAAACTCAAGCCTGAGATTTGTTATGTTGATTCAGTGGATGTAAACGAAGAGCGCTTTGGAAGAAATATAAATTCTGCACTTTCTTTTAAAACAACAATTATATCAAAACACAAGGCAGATGAGATATATCCAATAGTAAGTGCTGCTTCAATTCTTGCCAAATCAGGAAGGGAAGAAGAAGTTAAAAAAATCGCAAACGAACTTGAAAATAAACTCAATCTACCATTAGGAAGCGGATACCCTGCAGATCCAATAACAAAAAAGTTTTTTAAAACATGGCTCGATAGATTTGGAAAATTACCACCACATACAAGACACTCCTGGAAAACCTCACAAAATATTCTAAAAGAAAGAAATACAAAAAAATTAGATGATTTTTAAAAAACATTTTAGGGAGGTAGTATCTGGACCGTTAAAGCAGGTATTTGGTGATTAACTTTATTTATATAATTTTTAAATATACGATCCAGACCTATCCCTTATAGGATGGGATGTGTATAGAAGGGACACCTGTAATTATATTTAAACCTACTTTGTAAATATGTCAAAATGACAAAATGTCAAATATTTACAGTAACCTAACAATTTTATTATTTTAGATTTATTAGATAACTCTCTCATTAGGAATTATTTGACAACCTTCCACACTTCTGACTATTTCTTTTATGTTTAATGGTTTTGAAAAGTAATCGTAAATATAGCAAGAAAGCCCGTCCATATTATTATGGTTTTTAGTTCCTTTCCCAGTTATTATTCCAATCGCCACATTCTTTACTAAACCTTTTTTTACTATCTCTCTTATTGTCTGCCATCCGTCCATTCCTGGCATCATAATGTCCATTAGAACAACGCCTTTGAAGCCTTTTTCAATTTCAGCAATACAATCATATCCGTTGTCAACAGTTACCACATCATACTCATGATGTTGAAATGCTGTTTTTAATGAGGCCAATATGTCGTGTTCATCATCAACTATCATTATTTTTTTATACATATTCTTCTCCTCAAATTCTTTTGTGATACTCTGTATCATGGCATTTTTTGTTGATTATTATATTTAAACCTAATCTGTTAAAATGTCAATCTGTAAAAATTTATTAAGAATAATTGAAAAGAAATAAAAAATCGATTTTTTATTGATTTTTCTCTTGAAATTCCTTTAAGAAGTCTGCAAGAGCATTTACACCTTCAATTGTCATTGCATTATATATTGATGCCCTCATACCGCCAACTGATCTGTGACCTTTTAAGCCGACTAGATCTCTTTCAAGAGCCTCCTTTACACATTTTTCCTCCAGTTCAGGTGATGGTAGGTTAAATGTTACATTCATAAGTGATCTTGAATCTGGTTTTGCATGTCCTTTGTAAAAACCGTTTGAATTGTCAATTAAATCATATAGTATGTTTGCCTTCTTTCTGTTTATTTTTTCAATTGCAGGAATACCACCGATGCTTTCAAGATGCTCTAAACATAACTTGCATACATAAATTGCCCAGCAAGGTCCTGTGTTAAAAAGGGAGTCCTTTTCAACATGGGTCTTCCATTTTTGCATAGTTGGGGTATTATCTGGCACTCTATCTAACAAATCATCTCTTATTATTACAAGTGTCACACCTGCAGGGCCAATGTTTTTTTGAGCTCCAGCATAAATAACTCCGAATTTCTTTACATCAATTACCTTATTCATCATATTTGAGGACATATCACAAGCAAGAGGGGCATCTTCCTGAACGTCTGGCCAATTGTGATACTCAGTTCCATAAATGGTGTTATTTCCTGTTATATGAGCAAAAGCTGCATTTGAACTAAAATGTATGTCTTTTGGTATATATGAGAAATTTTCATCTTCTGAACTTGCAACAACCTTTACCTCACCATAGAACTTTGCTTCTTTTATTGCCTTTTTTGACCAAACCCCTGTATTTACATACTCAAACGGCTTACTATCCTTTTGTAAATTTAATGGAACCATAAAAAACTGACTTGAGGCTCCTCCTTGAAGCCAAAGTATCTTGTAATTATCAGGGATTTTCATAAGTCTTCTAACCAAATTTGATGCTTCCTTATGCATTGCATCATACTCTTTTGACCTGTGAGAAATTTCCATAAGAGACATTCCAGTTCCTTGAAAATCCAAAAGCTCCTTTTGTGCCTTTTTTAAAGCTGGAAGTGGCAGAGTTGCAGGACCTGCATAGAAATTGTAAATCCTTTTAGTCATATTTTTATCCCCCGTATTTTGAAGCAGTGAATAGCCAATATAGATTTAAATAATTCGGAACAAAGGCTTTTCAGACAACAGTTGTACAACAAGAACTTTATAAGCAGAATTACAAAAATCAAAACCTAGTGAGGAAGAAATGATGAAACAATTATTAATAAAGGCCTTAAAAAACAGGTTTGAAATGACAAAAGATGATGCTGTAGCACTTGCAAAAACAGTTGAAGGAATTTTTAACGGTCAAGATGAAATAGAGGATATGACAATTGACAAATACGCACGTGCATTATTCTATGATTTGCAAAGAGAAAAGCTTCTCAAATTAAGAAGAGAGGAATTCAAGGAAAAAGGAAAACTAATGCGTAAATATTATTGGTCATTCAACGATATTGGAATAAAAGAGGTAGCAGTGGAAAAAATAGAGAAAGACCAGTATGATATTTACAAAAAAATCCCAAAACAAGCCTGGCTACTTCGTTCACATATAAATTAGTTATTCATATCAAAATCAGGTGGATCAAGATACTTTTGATATCTGTAGAAATCTCTAATATTTTTTTCCTTTTCTTGTTTTATCTTTAGCACATATTTCGCTTTTTTAAACCTAACGTAAATACAAATTGTGGCACCTAAAAATCCTATTATTGCCATAACAGATATAAAAATATAAATTAATTTTGAAATAAAAATAATATTAAATGATATAAAAACAGTATATAGTGCAAATAAAAGTGAAAGAAGTATCCAAAATATGTAGGTTGTTTTGCCTCTTTTTATTCCCTTCATCTTAACCTAAATGTCTGTTGATTTGTGAGTACTTAAATCTTTCTTTAATGTAATTTCTAATTTTTGCATTTTCTTATTAGATTTAATAAAAATCTCATTTGAAATATCAGTAAGTAGCTCTATATGTTTTTTATTACAAAATAAACTTCCGTCATTACCAATTGGTACGTCAAGTCTTTCAGTGCTTAAAACCTCAACAACGATCTTTCTACCTATAGATTTAATTCCAGAGTTTTTAAATCCGCAAGATATTGCTGTTTTCAAAATTCTGTCTGCTGCCTCATTTGTTTTTGATGTTATATGAATTATTGGAGATTGTGAAAGAAGCCAAATCTGTCCAATTTTTGATTGTTTTGATGCTTTTATTAATTCATCAACATCAATTGTTCTATGCCATTTTCCTAAAAATTTTGCCTCTTTCTTATTACCTATATTTGGGATTTCAAGCAGAACTATTCTACCATAACAACTGCTTGTGGTATAATAATTTTCAGATTCATTTATTAAATCCAGAATGGGTTGAACTCCTGTATCAACGCTATTTTCTTTTTGTGCTTTATTAAGCTTTTCAAGTGCACTTTTTTTGCCTTGTAAAAAATCTTTATTTATATTCATCTTATTTCCTTCTGAATTTTTATTCCTCGTTTTTGTAACTCCTTAAAAAAGGGAGAGCATGGAACGATTTCTTCACAGCCGAAAACCCCAAATTCCTTAATTTTTCCTCTTTCAATCAACTGAGCAATAATTGATGTAGGGTAACCAGTTGTTCTCATCATAGCTGTAATGTTATTTTTTTCATCATAATAATCAATCATGGTATAATCCAAAATAATATCCTTTTCATCTTTTTTTCCTTTAGATATTACCTTTAGGAGAACCACATCCTTTTCATTTATTGGAAGGATTTTTAGAAGAAATGATACGAAAAACTCCCTTGGAATAATTTTTTTATTTCCAACACTTATTTTTTCTTTATTTGCAAGTCCAAGGTCAAAAAGATGTTTAAACCTATCACAATGACCAGGATAGCGAACAGTCTTGTAATCTAGATATTTGATTTTATTTTTAAAAGTATAAGGCATTGTAGATGTACCTCCCGATGTAAGAAATGCTTCCATTTCTCCAAATGGTTCAGGAAATCTTACCATTTCAAGTTCAGTCATTGATTTCTTTTTTAGAATTTTACCGTTATTAAGGATTACTGAATCCTCAACATATTCATTTATTAAACCATATGGTGAGAAAACAATCTGATAATTTAGTGGAGATTTAGGACTTATCGGAAGTCCACCGACCCTTATTTTTACATATTCTACTTCATCTATTTGTTCAACCACATCATGGGTAATAACAGATGTCAGACCTGGAGCAAGACCACAATCAGGAATAATAGTAATACCTGATTTTTTTGCTTTATCAAACAAATCTCTTTCTTTTTTAACAACATCGTTATTTCCACCAAGGTCAAGGAAATGCGTCTTTGTATCTACCGCAATTTTTGCGAGTTTATAGTTATATCTGTAAGGAATTGCAGATATTGACATATCAAAATTTCTAAATTGTTTCTTTAGCTCTGATGAATCTTCTACATTTAGATGTATATATTTTATTTCTTTATCTTTCAAAAATTTTTTAGCAGAGTCCAAGGTTTTTTTATTTTTATCTGCAATTACAATTTCTTTAAAATTTGAATATTTAGATAGATCGTAAGCAATTGCTGATCCCATCATACCAGAGCCTAGAACAATTATCTTCATAGGACCACACATTCATTTGATGTTTTAGAGAATATAGGATAATGTTTAAAATCGTTTCTTAATAGTATTAGCAATTATTATATTGGATAATTATATTCAGTGGGATGAAAAAGGGAGGCAAATTATGTCTGAAAATGTTTGGGATAGCAAGTATGAATGCATGCCGTTGAAAGAGCTTAAAGAATTACAACTAAAAAGATTAAAAAAAATGCTTGATTATGTTTATAAAAACAATAGATTTTATCGTGACAGACTAAAAGAAGCAAAAGTAGATTCTGGCAACATTAAGTCTTTAAAGGATATTGAAAAAATCCCTTTTTTAACAAAACAGGACCTAAGAAGTTTCTATCCTTTTGGCCTTGTTTGTACTGAAATTGATGATATTGTAGAGGTACATGCCTCATCAGGAACCACAGGTAAACCTATTGTAGGTCCCTATACAAAAAACGATGTTGAGCTCTGGGGTGAGGTTATGGCCAGGTCGCTTTGGGCAAATGGACTTAGAAAAAACGATATTATGCAGAATGCATATGGTTATGGATTATTCACAGGAGCACACGGATTTGAAAAAGGAGCACAAAAAATAGGAGCAGTTGTAATCACAATTTCCTCTGGAAACACAAAAAGGCAAATTACAATTATGAAGGATTTTGGAACAACAGCACTCGTTTGTACTCCATCTTACTCAATGTATATGGCAGAAACTGCGGAATTTATGGGTCTAAATCCATTAAAGGACTTCAAATTAAAGATAGGTTGTTTCGGTGCTGAATCTTGGAGTGAAGAAATGAGAAAAAATGTTGAGAAAAGATGGGGGATTGTTGCTCATGAACATTATGGTTTAACCGAGATTATTGGCCCAGGTATTGTTTCTGAGTGTAAGTACAAGAAACTGCATATAAATGCCGATCATTTTCTACCTGAGGTAATAAATCCTGACACTGGTGAAACATTAGCACCAGGTGAAGAAGGAGAACTTGTATTTACTACTCTTACAAAAGAGGCATTTCCTGCTCTGCGTTTTAGAACAAGGGATCTAGCAGTATATTACGAAGAAAAATGCGAATGCGGTAGAACCCTTCCAATCCAATCAAGAATTAAGGGAAGAAGCGATGACATGATGAAAGTTAAAGGTGTTATTGTTTTTCCATCACAAATCGAGGCAGCGCTCATTCAGATTAAGGATATAAGTGATAACTATCAAATTATAAAGACAAAGAAAGGTGAGATTACCTCACTTTCGGTAGAAGTTGAACCAACTGAAAAGAGATGGAAAGAGGGCCGTATTGAAGATTTAGAAAAACAGGCTGAAGAAGAAATATTCACAATATTGAATCTGCATGTACCAGTAAAGATTCTTGAACCAAAGTCAATTCCAAGAAGTATTGGAAAGGCAGTTAGAGTCGTTGAGCGGTAATTAAAATATAATTAGTAAAAATAATCAATATAAATTATCTTAAAAATGTATTAAGCAAAATTTATGGTACGAAAGGAGGATTCATTTTGAAGAAAGGAGATGTTATTTGGATTGTAGCATTAATTGGGATTATTGGATTCTTATTATGGCCAAACACTAACAAACTATTTGTTGATTTTACAAATAGTTATGCATATTTAGCCGGATTTCTAAAATTTATTATATTAGCATCGATGGGGGATCTCTTAGCCTATAGAATAGTTACAAGTGAATGGAAAATCCGAAATGGATTTTTATTCAGAGCATTTATTTGGGGTTTTCTTGGAGTAATAATTGTTTTAATCTTTAAGATTTTTGGAGTAGGTGTGCAAACCGCAATTGATACAGGAGCATTACCAGGATCTGGACATGCTATAGCATTTGCTTTTTTTACTAGTGCAATTATGAATTTATCTTTTGCACCAACTATGATGGCATTTCATAGAATTACCGATACCTATGCGGACCTAAAATTTATTGAAAGACGAAAGAATTTAAAATTAAATAATGTCTTAGGTGAAGTAGACTGGAATAATTTTATTTCATTTGTAGTATTGATAACAATTCCAGGATTTTGGATACCAGCTCATACAATAACTTTCTTATTACCTTCAGAATACAGAGTATTAATGGCTGCATTTTTATCAATTGCATTAGGTGCAATATTGTCTTTTGCTAAGGCAAAAAACACAACAAAGAAAATAAGATAGATACATATTGTAAATATGTATAATTATTCTTTATAAAATTAATAAAAAATAAAAATTCAATCTGTTATATGGATAACAATTTTTTGTGTACCAATTATTGTTTTATTGATTACTGTTTTTGGTATTTACTTATAAATTGATTTAAGTAATTTATTGGATTTTTTGTAAAATATATTAAATGCAAAATATGTTAATTTTATATATATCTGTTATATTATTGATAATAATAAGGGGGTAGAAAATGAAAATTAATTTATATAATAAAATTGGAGCATTAATAATAATGTTTGTTTTTTTGATTATATCATTATCACCAGCTCAAATCGCTAACCAACAACTTATAGATACAGGTAGCTTTAGAGAAGTCATTGTTAGTGAGAAGCTTGACTATAATTACTATGGTAAAGGATATGTAGAAAGCATGGAGGATTCAATTTCTCGTGACATACTGATGCGATCTAAAATGGATGAAAATATTAATGGAATCGGAACTCAACATGGCATCTGGGTCGTACCATCTATAGAAGCAACTTTCTATCCTTGCTCGGGAAATCATTATGTTACAAACAAATGGGGTGATACAATGATGGGAATTTCATTTCCAAACAACGTTGATGTTAATGGTGCGTGGTTCGCAGGTCAAGGAGGAGGAGAAGGTGTATGGACAAAAAGTATCCGTGTTATCGGCTATCGCAATGGAAAACAATCCCAAAGTACAGATTGGTTTGAGGATATTGATGATACTCCCTCCTGGTTTGAAATAAACCTTCTTGATGTTGACAGAATGGTTATAGAAGCAACCCCAACCTTAAATGGTGGTGGCTGGTATGCAATGGATGATTTAACCTATACTTATAAGATTGGAACAAAACAGGAACATTTTGAAACAATGGTCCTTGATTTTGAAGACTGCTCCTATACACAGAATCTAAATAGTTTAAACTATGCAGGTTTGACATGGGAAACTGGAACCGGTGATTTCTATACTACTAGAAATGAAATGTCTGAGTCTAAAACATTTGAAAGGGGAAAATATAGCAGTGATTCCTATGATAACTTGGCTATTGAATCTTCACAAGTTTGTAGTTTTCAAGGTGTTATAAGAGGTGATGCAGGTTCTTGGTCATATCCACCTGATTCCTGTGGTGCTGCTGGACCTGACCATTTTGTTGAGGTAGTAAATAGAAATTTTGCTGTATACGACAAATACACTGGAGAAGAACTTATAAACATTCTACTGGGTTCTTTTTTACCT
>Ga0209427_10002954_pt1 | contig 19961 bp, 23 predicted proteins | sample DeeMarSWOR136_30_FD_187465 | JGI IMG/M metagenome (GOLD analysis project Ga0209427, IMG submission 187465) | Marine sediment microbial communities from White Oak River estuary, North Carolina - WOR-1-36_30 (SPAdes) (version 2) | ecosystem: Environmental > Aquatic > Marine > Intertidal zone >...
CCGCCGAAAAAAGACTCAAGACCATCTTCGAGGCCACCGAGCTGGGGGCGGGCTTCAACATCGCCCTCAAGGACCTGGAAATAAGGGGGGCGGGGACGCTTTTGGGGGTAAGGCAGAGCGGTTTCATCAGCGCCGTCGGCTTCAGCCTCTATACGCGGTTACTGGCCGAGGCGGTGGAGGCGCAGAAGGCGAAGCAGGCGGGAATGCCGGAAACAAAGAAGCCTCCTTTACCACCACCCACTATCGACCTACCGTTCAAAACCTTCATCCCCGATGACTATGTCGCCGACGTCGAGACGCGCCTGAGCCTCTACCAGAAGCTGAGCCGGGTGGACAAAGAGGAGCAGATAGAAGGTCTGGCGCAGGAGTTCGGCGACAGGTTCGGCAAGCTGCCGCCTGAGGTCAAAAACCTGCTCTACGCTTTGAGGATAAAGCTTCTGGCGGCAAAGGCGGGCGTGGAATCGGTCAGCACCGAGAACGGGCAGATTGTCATTAGACTCTTCGAGGGGATGCAGCTCGACAGGGAGAAGTTAGAGCCGCTTTTGGGCGAGGGCGTGACGGCGGGCAAGAGGCAAGTGAGTATAAGGTACAAGAGGGTGGAGGGGTGGAGAGGCATTTTGGAGGGCATATTAAGGGACATTTGACGTAAGGGGGTATAATGGGGGGAAGGGAGGGGTAAGGACAATGGGAAAAGTTATATTAAGAAGCCGAATCCCTAAAACTATAACCAAAGATGGTAAGAAAAAAAGGGTTAGGCTCATTAGCCATGAGGATTTCGAAAGGTTTAATCCGCGTTTACTCAGCTTAGGAGATATAAGTTCCCCTTCTAAAGAGGTAGAAGCCATTGCCGCTATATTTGACTTAACAGGCTTCACAGCATTTTGCAAACAGGTTGACCCCCATCTCGTGATTCCCCCTTATCTCAGCCGATTCTTAGACTGGCTGTTCAATGAAATAAAGCAATCCTTCGTTCAAAAGAGTTACAAAGAAGGCAAGAGGCTATGGACTGATTTACCATTCTTAGCGAAATTCTTGGGAGACAGGGTGTTATTCCTCTGGAATGCCCGTAATATGTCCGGAGTCGCCATTTGCAATCTTTTAGGCTTACTTCAGGACATCTGTTTCCACTATATAGAAAAATTCTATCCAGAAATAAGAACGCAGGTAGCCGAGGCACCAAAAGCACTAAGATGTGGCGTGGCACGTGGCAAGGTCTATTCCGTAGGGAACGGCCAAGATTATGTTGGCCCTTGTATTAACATGGCGTCAAGATTACAAAAATTCAGCAATCTTACATTCTGCTTTTCTCATAGAGGATTCGATATTGATAAAGATATGCATGAAAATGTTCGACAGTTCTTCGTAAAAAGCGTGTAGCAATCAGAGGAGTTGGAGAGAATGAGATAGTAGTATTAGTCAAGAGTGAATTCGCAAGTCTTCCAGACGAAGATAGAGAATTATTTAGAGAGCCTTAATTTTAATACTTATAGCACAATAATCAATTGTGCCTATAATGATATACGGGCAGCCCAAGAGAAATCCCCACCCCCCTTTACTCTCACCCCAAAAACGGTTACAATGTGGGCTAATAAAAAACAGGGAGGTAAAAAGCCGAAATGTTTTGTTCCCAATGCGGTGAGAAAAACCCCGACGACAGCAAGTTTTGCTCCAAGTGCGGCGCGGCACTGGCCGTAGCCGAAGCGCCGGCGCCGGCGCCAGCCCCCGCCCCCGCCCCAACTAGAGCGGCGACGGGAGAGAGGACCAGCGGTATGGCTATCGCCGCGCTGGTTATGGGAATAGCGGGCTTCATCTTCTTCGGCTTCCTGGGCATACTAGCCATAATCTTCGGCGCCATAGGCATCAGCCAGACCAACAAAGACCCCAGCCTCAAGGGCAGGGGCATGGCCGTAGCCGGACTGGTGCTGGGCATTATCGGGATTGTGGGAGGCATCATCTGGCTGATAGTCGTAACCATATGGAGCACGGGCTTCTGGTGGTGGTTTTAGGCCAGCCTAGAAAAATAGTTGTTAAACATAGTAAAAGAGAGGCATTGCCCCTCTTTTCATTATCTTGCCACAGGTATATATACTATCCGGTCAGTCCTTGATGCCGCGGTCATGAATGTAGTCAACGGCATCCTGGACGGTGGCTATCTTCTCGGCGTCCTCATCCGGTATTTCAACCTTCTGGCCTTCCTCGCTGAACTCCTCCTCCAGGCTCATCACCAGCTCCACCAGGTCCAGAGAATCGGCCCCCAGGTCGTCAACGAAATTGGCCGAAGGTACAACTTCTTCATCATCCACACCCAGCTGCTCGACAACTATCTTCTTTACCCTCTCAAAAACTGTGGGCATTTTCTGACCTCCCTAATCTTTCTCTCTAGAAGCGAGCCGGCTGACCGAACCCAGCACACCGTTGACAAACTTGGGTGAGTTCTGGCTGCCAAAGACCTTGGCCAGCTCAACCGCTTCATTTATAGCGACCTTAATTGGCACACTATTATCAAGCAAAATTTCAAATATTGCAAGTCTTAAGATATTCCTGTCCACCAACGGTACCTGTTCCAGCGGCCAGGCGGTGGCGAACTTCTTAATGTAGCCGTCTATCTCGTCCATATTCTGGAGTACGCCGCTGGCCAGATGCCGGGCAAAGACGGCGTTCTCCCCGTTCAGCCTGCCGTCGTCCAGAAAAGGAGCCAAGGCATGCTCCATATCGTGCCCTACGGAGTCGACCTCGTACAACACCTGCAGGGCTATTACCCGAGCCTTACGCCGTAACCCCATATATCTTCCCTAAAATCAAAGACATATTATAGCACTTAGTTTTAAATAAGCAAGCGGTGAAATACCATGCGATTCGACCGAAAGTCCACCAGTTACATGCCTCCGTCAACCCCCAAAACCTGCCCGGTGATATAGGCCGCCCCCTCGGAAGCGAGGAAGGCGACGGCTTCGGCCACGTCGCGGGGGGTACCAAAGTCCCCCTGGGGGATAAGCTTCTTCAGCTCCTGGCGCCAGTCTTCCTTGAGTCCCCGGGTCATCTCGGTATCGATAAAGCCGGGAGCGACGGCGTTGACGGTGACGCCATGAGAAGCCACCTCTTTGGCCACGGCGCGGGTAAAGCCGATAACGCCCGCCTTGGCCGCGGCGTAGTTGGCCTGGCCCTTGTTGCCGATAATGCCGACGATGCTGGAAATATTGATAATCCGCCCCCAGCGCTGCTTAGCCATCGGCCGCAGCACGGCCTTGGTGCAGAGAAAGACGCTCTTCAGGTCCACGGCCAGTACTTTATCCCAGTCTTCTTCGGACATCCGCAGTATGAGCTGGTCGCGGGCGATACCCGCGTTATTCACCAGTATGTCGATACGCTTGAAGGCGGAAAGGGTCTCTTCAACAAGTCGGTCGACATCTTTGGCCTTACTTACGTCGGCCATGACCTGCAGGCTTTCCACGCCCATGGTCTTGATTTCCTTAGCCACCGCTTCCACCGGTTTGACGTCACCGATATCGTTGAGCACCACCCTGATGCCCGACTCGGCTAATTTAAGGGCGATGACCCGACCGATGCCCCGACCGCTGCCGGTTACTATGGCTACCCTGCTAGATATATTCATCTTTGACCTCGCTCCCTAATCGACGCTGAAATTCCGTACCGATTCAGCATCGCCGATATTAAGGATTTTAACATTCCTGTCAATACGCTTTATTAAGCCCGCCAGTACCTTGCCCGGCCCGATTTCGATAAAGGTGGATACGCCGTCATTAATCATATACTCCACCGAGCGCTGCCACTGGACGCAATTGCAGAGCTGGTAGAGCAGTTCTTCTTTGACGGCGGGGGCGGTGGTGAGAGGCTGGGCGGTGGTATTACCGATGATGGGTGGGGTGGGGTCTTTGAGCTCAAGTTTGGCGATGATTTTAGCCATGCCGTCGACGGCGGGCTGCATCATCGGGGTGTGAAAGGCGCCGCTTACCTGTAAAGGAATGGCGCGGTGCGCCCCCTTATCTTTAGCCAGCTCCACCGCCTTATTGATATTCTCCTCGGTGCCGCTGATGACTATCTGCCCGGGACAGTTTAGGTTAGCGACCTGAGCGCCGGTCTCGGCGCAGAGCTCGGACAGCGGCCCTTCTTCAAGCCCGATTATAGCCGCCATGCCGCCGGGGTTTATTTGCCCCGCTTCGTGCATCAGCCGCCCGCGCTCCCGCGCCAGAGAGACGGTATCGGCGAAAACGAGGACGCCCGCCGCCGCCAGCGCCGTGTATTCGCCCAGGCTGTGGCCAGCGACAAAACTGGGAGGAAGCAAATCGATGCCCGCCTCGCGGCAGGCCTCCAGGCAGGCGAAGCTAGCGGTTACTATAGCCGGCTGGGCGTTAATCGTCTGACGCAGCTCGTCCTCGGGGCCGTCGAAGCAGAGGCGGGAAAGGGCAAAGCCCAAGGCCTCGTCGGCCTGGCCAAAGACGGTCTTAGCCGACTCAAAGTCCTGGTAGAGGTCGTGCCCCATGCCTACCCCCTGAGAGCCCTGGCCGGGAAAGACATAGGCTGCCTTAACTAACTCAGCCATAGCATACTTTCTCCAAACATCTCAAAAGACGAGTTAGGCCGCGGGCTTCTTCTTGGTGGTTTTAACCTCGACGACATCCCGGCCGGCATAGCTGCCGCAGGTAGGACAGGCATGGTGAGGTCGCTTGAGGCTATGGCACTGGGGGCACTCTTCCAAGACGGGGGGTTTGGCGGACATGTGGCTGCGCCGCTTGCCCTGGCGCGCCTTGGTGGTTTTTCTCTTCGGTAAAGCTCCCATAACTAAAGTGTTCCTTTCTCTCCCCTAGGGGACCGTCACTGGCTGAAGCCGATTTCCTTCAGCTTGGCCCAGCGAGGGTCGGCTGCCTGGGGTGGGCATTTACACTCCCCCAGGTTGAGATTCTGACCGCAAACGGGGCAGAGCCCAGCGCAGTCCTGGCGGCAGAGGGGCTTCATCGGGACCGCCAGCAGCGCGTACTGGTGCACGGCCTCGGTTAAATCGAGCTCATGATTTTCGTCGATGGTGAAAAGGCCCGGCTCATCAGGGATAGCCAGCGAAGCGCCGCTGACCACGTCCACGGTGGGGAAGTATTCCTCTTCGATTTTTAGTTTTAGTGGGCAGGAAAAGGGGCTCAAACAGCGGCTGCAGGTCAGTTCGAGCTCGGTATTGAGCACACCTTCGACCAGTATGCCTCGGTCGGTGCGCGTCAGGTTTAGCTTGCCCTGAATACGGCTGGTGTTGCCGTAACCGGTAACATCCATGACCAGGTCGACTTCGTGTTCTTTTACGGTACCGATGGCCGACCTGAGTTGCTGGGCTACGTTTATCTGCATTTTATGATGTTCCTCATAGAAATAACCATATTAATTATAAGCCGACGGTGAAGTGGACTGCAAGCTGGAGCGCTAAATCTGGAACGCCTTTTTCTTGCGCAGCCCGAAGGCAATCTCGCCCCTCAAGACCTGGTTTGAGCCCTCGTATATCTGGGTAATCTTGGCGTCGCGGAACATCTTCTCAATGGGGTAATCGCGCATATAGCCCACGCCGCCGAAGATCTGCATGGCGTCGGTGGTGACCTTCATCGCCGTGTCCGAGGCGAAGACCTTGCACATCGCCGACTCCTTGGTGAAGTCCTTGGCGCCGGCGTCAATCATGCGGGCGGTGGCATAGACCAGCGCCCTGGCCGCTTCCACCCTCATCCCCATCTCGGCCAGCATCTGCTGGACGGCCTGCTGGGCGTATATGGGGTGGCCGAACTGGACACGCTGCTTGGCGTATTCGACGGCCGCCTCCAGCGCCCCCTGGGCCAGTCCCATCGCCTGAGCACCCAAACCAGGACGGGAGCGGTCCAATAGCTTCATGGTCAGGATAAAGCCCATACCCTCCCTGCCGATGATGCTATCGGCGGGGATGAAGCAGTCCTCGAAGACGAGCTCCCGGGTCGAGGAAGCGCGGATGCCCAGCTTCTTCTCCTTCCTGCCGAAGGTAAAGCCGGGGGTGTCTTTATCGACAATGAAGGCGCTGGCACCGCGGGGGCCCTTGGACTTATCGGTCAAAGCGATAACGGTATAGACCTCGGCGTCGCCGCCGTTGGTGATGAACTGCTTGGTGCCGTTAAGAATATAGCCACCCTTGGTGGGCGTGGCCGTGGTCTTTATGCCGCCGGCGTCGCTGCCGGCTTCGGCTTCGGTGAGGCCGAAGGCAGCCATCTTACGGCCGCTGGCGATATCGGGCAGGTATTTCTTGCGCTGCTCGTCGGTGCCAAACTCAAGCAGGGTAAACGTGCCCAAGCCACTGGCGGCATAGCTGACGGCCACCCCGCTGCACACGCGACTCAGCTCTTCCACCACTATACATAGGTCGAGAAGACCACCACCCAGCCCCCCGTACTCCTCGGAGATATAGACGCCGAAAAGCCCGGCATCGGCCAGGATTTTCATTATCTCCTTAGGAAACTCCTCTTTTTCATCCAGCGCCGCCCTAACCGGCAGCACCTGTTCTTCAGCGATGGTGCGCGTTAGATTCCTGATTTCCTTCTGTTGCTCGGTTAAGAAATAATCCAAGACGGTCCTCCCCAACGAGTTTTCAAAGTCTAAATGAAATTGTGCTTATTATAAGCCGAGCCAACTACCCGCTGTCAAGGACAAAAGAAAACCTTGACACCTTGCCCGTATTAAAGGTATATGTATATATTGGTATATTCCCCCGATTCACCCGACCGAAGCGACGAGGAGGTGTCTCAATGCAAGCCAAGGCTTTTGTGCTGATTGAAACGGCGGTAGGCAGGAACAAGGACGTAGCCAATGCCCTGAATAAACTCAAAGGGATGAAGTCAGTCGATATCGTAACCGGACCTTATGATATAATAGCCATAATGGAGGGCGAAAGCCTGAACGACATCGGCGATCTGGTTACTGGTAACATTCACCCCATTGCTGGCATATCCCGAACCGTTACCTGTCTGGCCATAAAGGGAGTTTAAACCCCTTAAGATTTTTTGGATTTTACAAGCCTAGAAAGGGAGCACTGAACTATGGACTTTAGATTGAGCGAGGAGCAGGAGAAGTTCAGGCAGGAGATTCGCGATTTTCTGGAGGGCGAGATAAAGCAGGGGCTCTGGGAGCCGAAATGCGACGCCTGGATTATGGCCCACGACCCCGAGTTCACCAAGCGGGTGGCCCAAAAGGGCTGGATAGGCCTGACCTGGCCTAAGGAATACAACGGGCAGGGGCGCTCTTACATCGACCGCCTTATATTAACCGAGGAGATGCTGCGCTACGGCGCGCCCGCCGCCTGCCACTGGTTCGCTGACCGACAGATTGGCGGCGCCATCGTCCACTACGGCACTGATGAGCAGAAGAAGGAACTGCTGCCCATGATTCTGCGGGGCGAAGCCTACGTTGGGCTGGGCATGAGCGAGCCCGATGCCGGCAGCGACCTGGCCTCGTTGAAAACGAAGGCCACCGAGGACGGCGAAGAGTTTATTATCGACGGGCAGAAGACCTGGACCAGCGGCGGCAGCCATATGAACTGGATTTACCTGGTGGCGCGCACCGACCCCGAGGCCCCCAAGCACAAGGGCATCAGCGAGTTCTTCTTCCGCACCGACCTGCCCGGGGTGAACGTGGTGCCCATCGTTGATATTACTGGTGAAGCGCACTTTAACGAGGTCTTTTTCGAGAACGTGCACATCCCCAAGACCAGCCTCATCGGCGAGAGGAACAAGGGCTTTTACCAGATTCTTAACCAGCTCGACTACGAGCGCAGCGGCATGGAGAGGCTGATGGCCAACTACCCCCTCTTCGAAGCCCTCATCAAATACGTCAAGGAGACAAAGAGGAAGGGCCAGCCGTTATCCAAGGACCCGCTGGTTCGCGCCAAATTGGCCCAGCTTAAAATCGAGCTTGAAATCGGGCGGCTGCACATGTACCGGGTGGCTATGGTCATGGACGAAGGGCGCGCCCCCAACTGGGAATCCTCGATGTCCAAGGCCTACGGCACCGCTTTCGAGCAGCGACTGGCCGGCGCCGCCATCGAGATTATCGGGCTCTACGGACAGCTTTCGCCCGAATCGAAGTGGGCTCCGATGCACGGTATGGCCTATCATTCTTACCTGTCGTCCAAGGGCTACAGCCTGCAGGCGGGCAGCTCGGAGGTCTTAAAGAATATACTGGCCTTGAGAAAGTTGGAGTTACCTAGCCAGTAGCTATCGTTTTGCGGATTTAATTAGGAGGCAATGATAATGCAGTTAGCTCTCTCCGAAGAACAGGAAATGTTGAGGACAATGGCCCGCGATTTCTTGAGCGATAAGCTGCCCAAGACCGCGGTCAAAGAGATTGAAGAAAGCGAGGCGGGCTATTCGCCCGAGCTCTGGAAGGAGATGGCGGGGCTGGGGTGGATGGGGCTGGCCTTCCCCGAAAAGTACGGCGGCAGCGACATGAGCTTCCTCGACCTAGCCATACTGCTTGAGGAGATGGGGCGGGCCTGCCTGCCCGGGCCCTATTTCTCCTCGGTGGTCTTAAGCGGTTTTACCATTCTGGACATCGGCAGCGAGGAACAGAAAGCGGAATACCTGCCCCAGATAGCCAGCGGCGAGAAGATTTTCACTTTGGCGCTGACCGAGCCCAGCGCCAGCTACGAAGCCGACGGCATCGAGACCAAAGCCGTCGCCGAGGGCGACAATTATATCATCAGCGGCACCAAGCTCTTCGTCCCCGACGCCAACGTCGCCGACTTCATGCTGGTGGTGGCCAAGACCGATAAGGGCTTTAGCCTTTTTATCGTCGACGCCAAGAGCGAGGGCGTAAGCCACACGGTGCTAAAGACCATCGCCGAGGACAAGCTCTGTGAGGTGGTCTTCGACAAGGTAAAAGTGCCCAAAGATAATATACTGGGCGAGCCCGACAAGGGCTGGGATGAAGTGGAGAAGATAATCCAGCGGGGGGCGGTGGCCAAGTGCTGCGAGATGGTGGGCTGCATCCAGCAGGCGCTGGATATGACGGTGGAGTACGCCAAGGACCGCAAGCAGTACGGCCGCCCCATCGGCAGCTTTCAGGTTATTCAGCACTACTGCGCTGACATGGCCATCGACGTGGAAGGCACACGGCTTGCCGCCTACAAAGTCGCCTGGATGTTAAGCGAGGGGCTGCCCTGCACGCAGGAGGTCGCCATTGCCAAAGCCTGGGCGGGCGAAGCCTGCCAGCGGGTTATGGCTTTAGCCCATCAGATTCACGGGGCTATCGGCGTGACCATAGACCACGACCTGCAGTACTACACGCGGCGGGCCAAGGCAGCCGAGGTAAGCTTCGGCGACGCCAGCTTCTACCGCGAGGTGGTAGCCAAGGAGATGGGGCTGTAGTCTAGAGCGTCTTCAGTCTGGCTAAAACTTCTTCGATAGTCGCCTCGGCGGTGGAAGCGCCCGAGGTTACCCCGATGTTCTGCTTGCCCTCAAACCATTCGGGCTTGATGTCAGCGGCCGTCTCCACCAAATGCGTCTCGGTAGCTACCGAGCAAAGCTCCGCCAGGCGGTTGGTGTTGGCGCTACCCCTGCCCCCGATAACCAGCATCAGGTCCACCTTGCCCGCCAGTTCCAGCGCCTGAGACTGGCGTTTCCTGATATCGTGGCAGATGGTATCGATAACGCGCAGCTCGGAGTCCCTGGCAAAAGCACCATCGATGAGCCTCTTGACGAACTGGACAAAATCGGCGGGTATCTGGGTGGTCTGGGAGAGGACGCCGATGCGGCGGGGCAGAGGCTCCAGTTTAAAGATGTCTTTTTCGTCCAGAGTAGCCAGGCCCTTCCCCTCCGCCCAGCCGAGAACGCCCCTGACCTCGGTGTGGTCGGCATCGCCGTAGATAACCACCAGGAAACCGGCTCTAGCCAACCTGCGGGCAGCGGTCTGGAGGCGGTGAACGAAGGGGCAGGTGGTGTCAACGATATCGATTTTCCGCGCTTTAATCTTCTCTTCTACTTCGGGGGCGACGCCGTGGGAGCTGATGGCTACCGCCTTGCCTTTGATATCTTCAACATCTTTAGCCACCTTGACGCCGATGTCGGCCAGCCTCTGCAATACCTGCTGGTTATGCACCACCGCCCCCAAGGTTTCCACCCCACCCCGCTCGGCACAAACCTTTTCCAGTATATCTACGGCGCGCTTGACGCCGAAGCAAAATCCTATTTCTTTAGTCTTTTCTATCTTCACTTACCCTCTCCATAGACTCCCCGGTATTTGGGGGGGAGAAGCTCAGCGATGCGCCGCATAATAAGCTCGGTATGCTCGGCAAGCTCGTCTTTGGTTATTTTGCTACCCGCCTTGGGCAGTGAGAAGGTCGGGCCGATGTTGACCGTTATTCGAGGGCGGCGAAATAGCCAAAGCCCCTTAAGCCTTTCTGTACCGTATATGCCCACGGGGATGACGGGCACGGTCTGGCGGCTGGCGATTAGGGCCGAGCCGGGGAAAGCCCGCTGGAGTTGAGCCTTCGGGCTTCTCGTCGCCTCAGGGAACATCACCAGCGCCCGCCCCTCCGCCAAAACCTGCGCCGACTGGCGTATCGCCTTTCTATCCAGCCGGCCCCGATGCACCGCGAAGGCGCCCAAACTACTCAAAAAGTAGCCCAAGGGGGGGAAACGGAAGAGTTCTTCCTTGGCCATAAAGGCCACTCGGCGACCCAGAAAGGTGCCGAGCAGGGGTGGGTCGTTGAAATTCAGGTGGTTGGACACCACCAGCACCGCGCCTTTACGGGGAACATTTTCCTTGCCCTTAACCTCCAGACGGGTAAAGAGCCTGAAAAACGCCCCGACGAGCAGTTTGCCGATATAATAGAGCCAGAGCAAGACCTATAACTCCAATAATATGTCAATCAATTATAACCCCAGCTAGTGGCAAAGACAACGCCCTGATATTATTTCCCGCCAAGTTTCACCACCCCACCCTGTTTTTATATCTTTTCCCGCCCGCCGCCCTTTTGATGTAAAGGGGGCTTTGCCCCCTTTCAAACCCCCAAAACGGTGGGGAAGGGCGTAACCACAAGTTAAGGAGTTTACTCATTAGGGCGGGCTGGGTTAGGACGAAGTACCCACGTACGACAAGGAGGGGCGGAGACGAAAGACCTGGGGAGGGATGGCAAAGGTCTTGATTATATCTGCTCTATGCCCCATAATAGCCGACGGAGCCATGAAAAAGCTGACCATCGGTAAATTGAGGGGCTTACAGGAGCTGGCCAACGACGACGGCGTCTTCAACATATGTGCCATGGACCACCGCCGCTCCATGATGCGCATAATGGAGGGGGGGCATGTCGTCGAGGGGAGCACCGGCTACGAGGAAATGTCCCAGCGCAAGCTGGAGCTTTGCACCCACCTCGCCCCCCACGCCAGCGCCGTCCTGCTCGACCCCCTTTTCGGGGCGGCGCAGTCCATCAGCCACGGCGCCCTGCCCAAGAGCACCGGGCTGCTGGTCAGCCTGGAGGCTTCGGGATATTCGGGCCCTGCAGAATTCCGCATGACCGAGCTGGAGGAGGGGTGGAGCGTGGAGAAGATTAAACGCATGGGCGCCTCGGCGGTCAAGTTCCTCATTTACTACCGCCCCGACCTCATCGAGCTGGCCAACAAGTTGATGGAATTGGTGGAGGCGGTAGGGAAGGATTGCCAGCAGCATGACATTCCCCTGGTTATCGAGCCTTTGAGCTACCCGCTGGGTGAGGAGGCGGAAAATCCGGCCCAGTTCGCCGCCGCCAAGGAGCAGCTGGTGCCCAAGACCGCTCAACATGTCACCGCTCTGCCCGTGGATATGCTCAAGTCCGAGTTCCCCAGCGACCTGCGCTACAATAAGGACAAGGGCAAACTTATCGAAATCTGCCGGAAACTGGACAAGGCATCTCAGGTGCCTTGGGTTGTATTAAGCGCGGGGGTGAGCTTTGAAGTCTTTTGCCAACAGGTCGAAATCGCCTGCCGGGGCGGGGCTTCGGGCTTTCTGGCAGGGCGGGCTATTTGGCAGGAGGCAATGAACATCGATGACCCCAAGGAAAGGGCCAAGATGCTCAAGACGGTGGGGGCGGAAAGGCTCAAGCAACTGACCGAGATAGCCGCCAAACACGCCGTGCCCTGGTATAAGAAACTGGGGTTAGCCAGCGACAAGCTGGCCGAAACCGCCGAAGGATGGTACCAGAAATACTGATATGAATAACGCTATGATTTCCACCATAACCCTTAACCCCAGCCTCGACCAGCACCTTACCGTGGACGGGTTGGTGGTGGACGGCCCCAACCGCTGGTCGCGGCTGCACCGCTACGCGGGGGGCAAGGGTATAGACGTCTCGCGGGCTATCCACGAGATGGGGGGCAGGACCACCGCCTACGGCTTCATCGGGGGAGCGGTGGGGCGGGCTGTGGAAATATTCCTCGATGAGGAAGGGGTACCCTTTAGCTTTACCCCCATCAAGGGGGATACCCGGACCAATTTTATCATTACCGACAGTAAGACCGGCCACCAGACCCGGATTGACGCCCCCGGTCCCCACATCACCAAGGACGAGTTCGCCCGCTTCCGGCGGAAGATGCAGCGCATCCGCCCCAGCCCCAGCCTAATCGTGGTGGGAGGAAGCGCACCGCCCGGCATCCCCGATGATGTCTATTACACCATAACCAAGGAGGCTAAAGGCTTCGGGGTGAGGACTATCCTGGACGCCGACGGCCAGTGGCTGGCCGAGGGGATAAAAGCCAAGCCCTATCTGATTAAGCCCAACGTTCGGGAGGCAGAGGAGCTGCTCAAGAGGGAGCTGCCCGACGAAGCCGCCATCATCAAGGCGGCCCAAGACATGGTCGAGATGGGCGTTGAAATAGCCGTTATCTCGCGAGGCAAGGACGGTATCATCGCCGCCACCAATGATACGGTGATTAAGGCCGTGCCACCTGAGGTAAAGGTGAAAAGCACGGTGGGCGCCGGCGATTGCACCATTGCCGGGCTTGCCCTGAAGCTGGCGGGGGAAGAGCCCTTAACCAGAGCCTGCCGCCTGGCGGTAGCCCTGGGTACGGCCGCCGTTTTGACCCCGGGCACGGAACTGGCCCGCCGAGCCGACGTGGCCGAGCTGCTGCCGCAGATTAAGGTGAGGAATATAACCGCGCAGCTGACCAAGACCATCTCCACCAGCAACACCAAGCCTAAATAAATCCAAAGGCTGACGGTTTGACTTCACCCGCCCTTTTTGCTATGCTCTATTAAAATTGAATAGGTGAGAGGGGTGCCCGAGCGAGAGCGAGGGCTTAAATGGAAGGCAAGAGCGGTGCGAATCCGCCACAGTCCCGCCTGCTGTAATTGAGGTCTAAGGCCTCATAAGTCAGAACACCAGCCCTGGTTCCAGTCGCCTCCGCGGAAAAGGGGGGCAGGTTAGTCGAGATTAATCCCCTTGTCCAGCAGACGAGGGGATTTTTTTACCAAATGAGCAGGTTTACAGATTGAAACGTCGCAACAAGATAGCCTTGGTTCTATCGCTGCTGGGGGTCTGCCTTATCGCCGCCCTGTTTCTGGCCAGCGCCTTCGGCGCCGTATCTATCTCTATACCCGACATCGGCAAGATGGCGCTCAACAAGATAGCCATCTTCGATTTCCCCACGAGCTGGACGGCCGCCGAGGAAACGATAATCTTCCAGATAAGGCTGCCCAGGGTAATCGGAGGGGCGCTGGTGGGGATGGCGCTGGCGACGGCGGGGGTGCTCTTCCAAGGGCTTTTGCGTAATCCCATGGCCGATCCCTATATCATCGGTACCTCGGCGGGAGCGGCGCTGGGGGCGACCATCGCCATGTTCCTGCCCATAAGCCTGGCCTTTCTGGGCTTCGGGCTGGTGCCCATAGCCGCCTTCCTCGGCGCTGTGGGCACGGTCTTTCTGGTCTATAACCTGGCGCGGGTGGGGGGCAAGACGCCCATTATAAGCATGCTCCTGGCAGGGGTGGTTGTCAGCGCCCTGATGGCGTCTATTATGGCACTGCTGATAACGATAAGCGACCGCCTGCACCTGAGCCTGCACTCGGTCTATTCCTATCTTCTGGGCCACATCTCGGTAACCGGCTGGGAGCAGCTGGCCGTTATCGCCCCGCTGGTTATCGGCGGCGTTATCTTCGCCCGCTTCTTCGCCTTTCATCTTAATGCCCTGTCGCTGGGGGAGGAGGGGGCGGCCTATGTCGGGGTGAACGTGGAGAGGGACAAGATTGTTATCCTGGTCTTAGGTTCTCTGCTCACCGCCGCCGCCGTCTCCATCAGCGGCTTAATCGGTTTTGTCGGGCTGGTGGTGCCCCACGCCATGCGTCTGAGCTTTGGGCCCGACCACCGCCTGCTCCTGCCCGCGGCGGCGCTGGGCGGGGGCGCCTTTGTTATCATCGCCGACCTTCTCGCCCGCACCGTCATGGCTCCGGCCGAGATTCCGGTGGGGGTGATTACGGCTATTATCGGCGCGCCCTTCTTCCTCTACCTGCTGCGGCGCACCAGGAAGGAGTATGCTTTCTGATGATTGGATTAGAGATTAACCAGGTTGACTTTTCTTACTTCGACGGGCTGGTCCTGGAGGACATTAACCTCTCCGTCAAGGTGGGGGAGATGGTGGGGCTGCTGGGGCCTAACGGCTCGGGCAAGAGTACGCTGATTAAGCTGGCCAGCGGCATCCTTAAGCCCAAACGGGGAGAAATCAGGCTCGACGGAAACTGCGTAGACGATTTGAGCCGAAGGTTCATCGCCAGCAACGTAGCCGTAGTGCCGCAGCGGTTCCATATGCCCTTCGCCTTCACCGTGAGCGAGGTGGTGATGCTGGGACGGACCCCTTTCTTTAGAGCCCTGACCGATGAAAACGAAGACGACCGCCTAGCGGTCGCTAACTCTTTAGAGCTGGTGGGCATCGAGGAGCTGGCCGAGCGCCGTTTTGACGAATTAAGCGGCGGGGAGAGGCAAAAGGTCATCCTGGCCATGGCGCTGGCACAGCAGCCCAAGCTGCTGCTCCTCGACGAGCCCACCGTGCACCTTGATATTGCCCACCAGATGGAAATACTGGAACTGGTGCGGGGACTGAACATGGGGCGGGGGCTTACCGTCGTCGCCGCCATGCACGACCTCAATCAGGCCGCGCTCTATTTCGACCGATTAATACTGCTCAAAGAGGGGCGGGTCTGGGCCGACGGCACGCCCCAAGAAGTATTGACCGAGGCGTGTATTAACGAGGTTTTTGCCGCTTCGGTGCGGGTCGAAATGCACCCGCTGACGGGGGCGCCGCACATCGTGGTTATACCCCGAGTAAACACTGCCAAACACCACTAATCGCTGATGGACAGGACCTAAACTAACGGCTATAATCCCCTATAGTTATGGATTCCGAGGTCAAACTCAGCGTCCTCTTCACCGCCGAGCAGATAGCCGCCACCGTTAAAAGATTGGCGGCGGAAATCAGGCGGGACTACCTTGACAAAAACCCGGTGCTAATCGCCGTCCTCAAAGGCTCTTTCGTCTTTTTGGCCGACCTGGTGCGTGAGCTGAACTTCCCCTTAAATATAGAGTTCGCCCAGCTCTCCAGCTATGGCCACGGCAAGGAGAGCGCGGGTAATATCAAGGTGGTTAAGGATATCCAAGGCGATATCAGGGGGAGGCACGTCTTAGTGGTCGAGGATATCATCGACACCGGTCTCACCGCCGATTTCTTCTTAAAGCATTTAAAGCAGAAGCAGCCCGCCTCATTAAAGCTCTGCTCGCTTACTGATAAGCCCTCGCGGACGCAGGTCGAGATAAATATCGACTACCTGGGCCTGACCGTCCCCGACAAGTTTATTGTCGGCTACGGCATCGACTGGGACGAGAGGTTCCGCTACCTGCCCGACATCTGCGCTATAGAGGACGAGGCATGACAACATCTCGCCTGATGTCGGTGGCTAAAGGGGAAACGCCCGCCGACCGGCTCCTGGCCAACGCCAAGATAGTAAATGTATTTACCGGTGAGATTGAAGAGGGCAATATCGCCATCTGCGGGGACAGAATCGCTGGCATCGGCGGCTACAAAGCTAAAGAGGTGGTGGACGTGGGGGGGCGGTATATCGCCCCCGGGCTTATCAACGGGCACATTCACCCCGAAAGCTCAATGCTGGATATCGGACAGTACGCCCGCGCCGTGTTGCCCCACGGCACCACCACGTTGATTACCGACCTCCACGAGATTGCCAACGTTAGCGGGGTGGCGGGGGTAAAATATATGCTCAACCGCGCCCGCCGCCTGCCCTTCAACCTCTTTCTGATGGCTCCCTCCTGTGTGCCGGCGACAGACAGGGAGAGCTCGGGGGCCAGCCTTGGTCCTGAAGAAATCAGGCAGATTCTGAAATGGCCGGAGTGCTTGGGGCTGGGGGAGGTAATGAACTTCCCCGGGGTCATTAGCGGCGACGAGGCGGTACACCAGAAAATCGAATACGCCCGGGGCAAGGTTATCGACGGGCATGCACCGGGACTCAGCGGTAAAGATTTGAGCGCCTATATCGCCGCTGGTATCCATTCCGACCACGAGTGCGTCTCGCTTGACGAGGCTAAGGAAAAGCTGCGACAGGGCATGTTTATCATGCTCAGGGAAGGCTCCTCGGAGAAAAACCTGGAAGCCCTGCTGCCCTTGGTCACCGATAAGACCTGGCCAAGGTGTATGCTCGTCGTCGACGACCGCACCGCCACCGACCTGCTTAAAAGTGGTGATATCGACGCCGTGGTACGCCAAGCCATCAAGTTGGGCCTCGACCCGGTGCGGGCTATCCAGATGGCGACGATAAACACGTCGGCATATTTCCGCCTGAAGGGGCTGGGGGGCATCGCCCCCGGTTACTTCGCCGACCTGATTGTGCTCGGCGATTTGAATACACTAGAGATTGACATGGTCTTTTATCAGGGCAAGCTGGTGGCGGAAGGGGGCAAACCCCTGTTCTCCCCACCCACCACCACCCCAGGCCTGACCGAAACTATCAACATCAAGCCCTTTGGTATAAAGGCGCTGGGGTTAAAGCCATCGGGGCAAGACCAACCCGTCATCGAGGTCGTCCCTGGGCAGATAATAACCAAGAAGCGGATGGAGAAGATAACATATATTCCCGACATAGAAAAGGACATCATGAAGCTGGTGGTGGTGGAGAGGCACAAAGCCACGGGGAACATCGGGGTGGGGCTGGTCAAGGGCTTCGGCCTAAAACGGGGGGCGCTGGCTTCTTCTATCGCCCACGACTCTCACAATATCATCGCCGTCGGCGCCAGCGACGAAGACATATCCGTTGCCATTAAGGAGATTGAGCGACTGAGTGGCGGGCTGGTGGCGGCGGGGGGCGGTAAAGTCCTGGCCAGTCTGGCTTTGCCCGTGGCCGGTCTGCTCTCCAATGAGCCGCTGGAGACGGTGGTCAATAAACTGGAAGGGCTGGAGAAGGTGGCCGCCGAAATGGGGGTAAAGCTGCCTTCGCCCTTTGCCGCCCTTTCCTTTCTGGCGCTGCCCGTAATACCCGAAATCAGGCTCACCGACCGGGGGTTGGTGGAGCTATAATCACGGGCAGGAGTCCTGCGTTACGGTGCAGTCCGGATAGCTGCCCCCGAAACTATAGCTACCCCTTATATCGTCAAGGTCCATCAGGTAAAGCTGCAGGTCTTCAATAGCGGTGGGACAGATATCGTTAACGGTAGAATAAGCCACTACGGCTGATTTCAGTAACCTTCCTTCCAGCTCACACGCCTCTTCCTGACCGAGTCCGGAGAACCAGCCAAAGTTGGGCAAAACTATGAGGGTTATTATACCCAGAATAGCAATCACCAGCAGCAACTCAAGCAGGGTGAAACCCCGCTCGCTGTGAGAGATAGCCCTTAGAACCCGTTTAGTTATCAATGCCCTTGTTTTTCTCCGGATTCGGCCGTGAAATCACGGGCAGTGCCGCTACCGCGTATTGACGGTCGGAACCGTTAATATGGTGGCTAGCAACTGGCTAAAAAAGAGGTTTAGTAGTCTAGTAAATAGCTCAGTACGGAAACTCGCTTGTAATCGGTTGCCGTGCGCGTCTTCAAGACCGTCACCTCTACGGGTGTGTATTCGTACTTGGTGACCTCGCCGTACTCTATAACCTCCCGGTATCGGGTAACCTCTTCCTCTCTATATGACGGGTCAGGCTTTTGCGGAGCACTAACGGAATAGCTAAAGGAATACAGCGTCTTTAGGGGTTCACCATAATATGCGGTGACGGTTCTGGTGCTACCAGCCTCTATATACTTCGAGGCTGATATGGTGGTGGTCAGGTTATTATGTAATGTTATCAGGAACTCTACGGTGAATTCGCCGCCTATGTTGTCCATGTTCACGATAGTAAGCTCGACAAGGCAAACCGGGCTGCCGTCGAATTCGAAATAGTTAACACCCCGTCCACTGACTATCTCATAGTCGATGGGAATATACTCGGCGCAGGGCTCAAAGTCACAGTAGATTTCGATTTCCGTATAGGGCTCCAGGACAACATAGGCTTCCTCCACGACATAGCTGTCTTGGACATAGTAGGTCTCCGTAGTCTGATAGCTCTCTTCAATCTCGTAAGGGACTCGCATAATGGGCACGAAGGAGAAAACGAGTAAAGCTACCACCACCACGACTACGACTATAACCAGCGCTTTTCCTTCGGCACTCAGCTTCCCCCATCTTCCCGTCAACTTCTTTTCCATATCTTACCTCCGCAATATGATAATATGCTTATTAGCCAACAGGTGTCAAGAAGCTACAATAGCGTTGAGCAATGTGCTAAACTATTACTGACTTTTTATGTGGGGAAGTGTCGGAATTGGCAGACGAGCATGATTTAGGATCATGTGCCGCAAGGCGTGGGGGTTCAAATCCCCCCTTCCCCACCACTAAGGAGAAAAAATTCCATGAAGGTAGCTAAATATACCGATACCAAACCCACAGAAGAGCTATCCGGGGTATTTAAGCGGGAGGTTATCACCGCCCGGGACGGCGCCCCCAACTTCTGCATGCGGGTCTTCGAGGTCGAGCCGGGCAGCTCCACCCCCGACCATTCCCACCCCTGGGAGCACGAGGTTTTCGTTCTTTCCGGTGAAGGGGTGGTCAGGGGCAAAGAGGGCGAAAGCGAAATCGGCCAGGGCAGCGTCGTCTTTATCGCCCCCGGTGAGCAACACTGCTTTACCAACACGGGCGACCAGGTGCTCCGCTTCATCTGCCTCATCCCGATCCAGGATTAACTAAGCGATTTCAGCCCACTTTTTCCAAACTCGCCCCCAAGGTACTTGACAAAAGTCCACAATAGTGGTAGTATGATAGGTTGTTATTATGCCTCTCCAATTTTCACCTTGCTAAGCCTTTGGGCTAACCACAGCTATGACTTTTGGTCGAACTACATCTTAAGAATGTAACCGCTTTTTAGGTGTTCAGGCAGAGCAGAACGGACTATATGCCAACAGAAAACATTGAGCAGAAGGTGCCTCCCGTTTCCAGGAAGTCCTACGCCAGTCTACCCCAGATTCTAGAGGTACCCAATTTAATCCAGGTTCAAACCGATTCCTTCCGCTGGTTCCAGGAGAAGGGGCTGCGCCAGTCGCTGGAGGAAATATCCCCTATTGAGGATTTCACCGGCAACCGCCTGGCGCTCAGCTTCGTGGACTATGAGTTCCGCGAGCCTCACTATACCGAGGCGGAGTGCCGCCAGAAAGACATGACCTATTCGGCACCGCTCTACGTCAGGACACAGCTGCTGGTCAAGGAAACCGGCGAAATTAAGGAGCAGGACCTATTTTTCGGCGACATCCCCCTGATGACGGCCAAGGGCACCTTTATCACCAGCGGTGCTGAGCGGGTGGCCGTAAGCCAGCTGTTGCGCTCACCGGGCGTCTATTTCACCCTTGAAGAGGATGCCACCAGCGGCCGTTCCCTCTGCCACGCCAAGCTGATTCCTTCCCG
>Ga0209427_10002957_pt1 | contig 19950 bp, 21 predicted proteins | sample DeeMarSWOR136_30_FD_187465 | JGI IMG/M metagenome (GOLD analysis project Ga0209427, IMG submission 187465) | Marine sediment microbial communities from White Oak River estuary, North Carolina - WOR-1-36_30 (SPAdes) (version 2) | ecosystem: Environmental > Aquatic > Marine > Intertidal zone >...
GCTTGGAATCAACATTTTGTACTTTTCAAAAAACGTGAGAAGCGGTATCCAGAAAAGGAGAAACGAAGAATGAGACATAACCCCTGCAGCTAAAACTAAAGACAAGCCTGCCTTTTATCCGCCTTTTATCATGCTAACCCTGGTGGTGCCATCATCTGTGCAGGGAATGATTACCTGGTCTACTGGGAGCACTGGATTGATGCTAAATGTGCACAAACCTCATTCATTGACAATCTGGCAGAATTGGTCACCCCTGTGCTGTTGAAGAATGCTGTACCAACCTCTCTGCCAGCAGGTCTTTGGGATGTATGGGAGGGCCTTACCATTGCCAGTGGTGACTGTTTAAATCTTCGATTCAAACGACGGCAAATAAAGGCTTAAGATAACAGAGGCAGTGCTAATTTTTCTCTTTTTCTTTCTCTTCCTGTCGTTTTATGTACTCTGGCACCTGCATATGAATACATCACTACGATTCTAGGATTAAAGTCTTCCAAAAGGTCCTGACGTTCAAAGGTTGTCTCCTCATCTGGTTACATTTATTTGTTACACGTGTAACAACAGTATCTCTGAACCACTCCACTTCTCTTAACCAGCAGGATGATTCCATTAGGCGACAGAGATTAAGCGGGTAACAGACTCCCAGGGTAAACTATCTGACTTTTGAAAGGAAGAGACGTTTCATAGTCAAAGATGTTCATTATATCCGAATCCAAGCCTTAAATGTCCCTTTCCAAGAATCCAATAAAAAAACAAAAAGAATAAAGATTTTTACCAGCCACACAGCAGGATTTCTGGAGCTCTTCCAAAGAATACACAATTGATTCACCATATATGAACTAAGAATTTCTCTCAGATTGCAGGTAACCCATTTTTCTGAAAACCTCTCTGTATCCATCATCCCCATATAGCAAGAACTCTTACAATGTTCAGAATAGACAACTACCAGTGACAGAGTGCTACCCGTTTCCGCCAACCCTCCTGTTGATTTTTCTGTAACCACAGCTCTCACCTCCATCTCTCAAATCAAAATTGTCAAAATCTACAACAGTTCCTTTGAACAGAGATCCCTGCGAAATCTCTTGAATCCTTTCTTCAAAGGCAAACAATGTATCAATGAAAAACCTGGGAAATTCCAGATGTTCCATGGTCTTTGGAAACCACTCCGTACTATCACCTCCAGTACACAGGGACCACCATGTAAGGACCTCCAGCGCTTTCTATGAAGCGTTCTACACTGCTGGCTGTTCCTTTCTTGTGTTTATACCTGTATTCTAAAATTGTTTTTTGCATACTTTCACCTCCATATATCCAATCCAAACAACCCATAAGAGGCGCGGTAAGAAGGAGGAAATCGACTCTGTGGATCTGTCCTGAAAGATCTCATTGAGAATCAATTTTTTTTCAGACGGCAATCACTTTTAAACTGCCTTGCACTGCACATTCTTTATTTTTTATTGGTAAAATGCATCCATACTCAATGTACAAGACGAAAGGACGCTGAGAATTCACGGTTGAACCATTGATAGTTCCAAGTGGTAAGGCCACTTATCTGTCCTAAGAGTTATCCTTCCAGCACCTGCATCCTCTCCTTCGTGTTTCTTTCAACTCATTCTTATACTCTTCTTGCACTTTCCCCACACATAAATTTTTTGAAAAAAACAGTGAAAATAGTGAAAAAAGGAGTCATCTTGGTGGGTGTCACTCTTGCTCCTTCTTAGAAGTTTTCTTTAGCCTCATAGAAGAAAGAAATCCAATACAGATGAAAATCTAACCCAGCAATCTGCAAAGATAGTAGTATGGCAAGAATGCGGAAGTGGTCATATTGAATCTTTTGTGCTGGGTGTGGTGTAATGAGGAGGCAATCACTTTTGTCTGAATAAGGTTTATATAGATGTTGAGGAACACATCAATGAAAAGCTCTCATGCAGTTCTTTCCCGAACCTATCAACTCCACAGGTGATCTGAATGAACTTTATCTTATCCCATCCCTTGGTAAGACCCCTCTACGGATTTTTAAAAGAATGCAATGCAAGTCCCTTGGAAAAAGAAGTTTTAGATTGCGGTGCAGGAGGTAATAAACCCCCACTAGCTCTTTTTTACGAAAATGGGTATAAGACCTACGGCATTGATACATCTGATGAGCAGATAGGGTTATCTCACAAATTCAGTAAAGAGAACAACATGGAACTCAACATTACTAAAGGAGACATACGTGATATTCCCTTTGACAGCGAATCGTTAAGTTTTGTATACTCTATCAACACACTCTGCCATCTCTCAAAAAAAGACACTGCCACCGCCATGAAGGAAATAGGGAGAGTATTAAAGCCAAATGGGTTATGTTTCATAAATTTTGTATCAGTAGATGACACATACTTTGGCCATGGACACAAAGTGAGCAAAGGAGAATTCATCCAGGAAGAGGACTGGTATCCAGGAATCATCAAGGAAGGGCACGTATGTAGCTACTACGAAGATGAGGAACCAGACAAATACTTTCTACATTTTGAAATCTTTCGAAAAGAGAAAAGAATAAATGAACTCATAATAGAAAAGGATCACCATGCAGGAGGCGGGTGGCAAGCAGCAGATATTTGCTATACAGCAAAGAAAGTGATCTGAAAAGTGAAAGTATACAAATCCTCCTACAACCTCAAGAACATAGCTCTCACTGAAGCGTTTGATAGTTCTTTGGGTCCTGTAGTCTCTGCGTGTTCAGGAGGTATCATTTTGCTCATAGGAGTGGTGCAGTTCATCAGATTTGTGCGCACATACCCTGTACCGGAGGTTAACTGAGGTGATCACGTGACTATCAATTTGAAGGAAATCCAGCAGAAAACCTACAGGTACGCCCAGCAAGATGGGTTTACCGAGCTGTTCATGGGGATCTTCTTTGTGTTCTACGGAGGGATCTGTTACGATATCTTCTCTGATTTTACAACAGATTTTCCAGCTATCCCCTTTATTTTCTTCTTTGCGTTTTTCGGGGCAGCCCTGGAGGTCATACGAAGACGGGTCACCTACCCTCGTATAGGGCGTGCAAAAATTGTGGAGGACATCAAACCGTGGTACTTCGTTGCAGTGATTTTGCCACTCGCTCTATTGCCTGCGATCATGTACATTACGCTTCGCTTTTTCAGCGACGTGTGGAATGTCACATTATTGGTGAAGTGGTCACCCGCTTTATTGGGGATCGTTCTCGTGGGCTTGTTCCACGACCGTGCGGACAAAACGGGCAATACCTTGTACTACGGGTTTGCCGTTCTCTCTGTTGTGAGTGGGGTCGTTGTATCGATCCTTGACTTTTCGCCCGTCAGTAAAGGCATTTTCATCTTCTTTTTGCCTATGGGGGGGGTGCTGTTCCTCTTCGGATTGGGCATGTTCATCCAATTCGTGCGCACGTATCCTGCACCGGAGGAGGACATCAATGTCAAAAGCTGAACCCGATGAATTACAGCCCATTGCAGACATTGACAAGCTCATCCATGAACCTGCGCGGCTCTTGGTTTTGGCCCATTTGTATGTGGTGGAAAGTGCAGATTTCCTTTTCCTGATGCGTCAGACTGGACTAACGGGAGGAAATTTGTCCTCCCACATGAGCAAGTTGGAGGAAGCAGGCTACATTGCAGTAGAAAAAGAGTTTGTGGGCAAAAAACCTCATACCATGCTTCGCCTCACCAATGAAGGGAGAAAAGCCTTCAAAGAGTATGTACAGAGCATGAAACAAGTTTTCAACGGACTATCTGAGAGATAACTCATAATTTTCCTCTAAGTAGAAAGAATCCTAATACACCCAGTATTCCTGTGTTTACTAAGATACTGTAGGACCCAGCAGGTTCTTCCATATGCATGGAAGGAGAAGATTCCTCAGGCTGCTTTATTGTTATTCTCACAAAATCTGTGTTGCTTCTTCCTGCACTGTCTGTGACCACCAGACTGATTATATGTGGTCTCAAAACTTCTTCTCTCTCTTTGGGAGATGGTGAAAGATCAGATACCACAATAGAAGGCCCACTTTCTAGGTGCCCATCAATATCAGAGTACCACTCAAATGAGAAAGGCGGCTCTCCGAATGCCACAACCTCGCCTGCGAAGGCTATGGGTTCTCCATGTCTGAAGACGGAATCATCTTCAGGAGAGGTTATGCGAACAATAGGTGGAATGAATTCAGGGGCAGCAGGTACCATTATCTCTGCTTCTATTTTTTCTTTTTCTTCTTGATTCACGTAGGCCACATCGAGTATGTACACTGGTACAAGGTAATCCTGAGATTCAGAGGTGTTCGTTTGATAGTATCCTAGTGAAATATCCTCGATAACTAATTCGCATTCCTCACACTCACATTTTAGCCCCACTACGGCAGCCTGATTTCCCTGCTCCAAGAAGAGATCAAGTGCTTCGTCAGGTGAAATAACAGGAATGGTGCCAACTAGTTCCACATCTCTCCAAGAATAGAAAAACCCAGTGGTTCGACCGCATTCACCGATATACACCTTAATAATCGAGTTCACAACAGGATACATGACCCCTTCATAATCAATTTCACGATTGAAGATCACCTGATAGTTCATGTCAATCTGTTCAATAACCTCTCCTGTCATTTTGTCGGCCTTGGCCTGAGTATCAGTACAAACCTTGTATAAGGAGCCGTCATCTGGTGTCAACCGGGTCCATTTAAGAACCCTTTTCGCAATTTCTTTGGCTTTGAACTCGGTTGGAAGTCTTGGCTGACTCTCCAAAGGCATCCACAGTCTCGTCAGGTCAATAAATCTGATTTCACCATGCTCACTCACTGTCATGATGCCGTCTTCATCTCTGACAACATAGTACACGATCCCATCGATTTCATATGTGTGGACTTCGCCTCTGATGCAAAATTTTTTTCCAATCCATTTGACATAGTCTTTGGTGATTTCTTTGGGAATGACTTTAAAGAGCGGGATTTCGCCTTGATTTCTATCTACTGGATTTGAATAGTCAATACATGACACGACGTGGTCCCAGTAGTAAAACCAGCTATCTACCGTAGGATCTGGGCTGACATTGCCTAACCCCCAGAGATAGTCGCTACCCATTTGTGCAGTCTCGCCAATTACTCTTGCCACTATTTCTTTATTCTTTGGTTCTTCGCAATCAGCTGCTGTGAACCAGGCCGCCATGACAGTGAGCCCCTCGTGTATCATCTTTTCAGCAAATGTTTTGCCTAACGGAACATCGTAACATTTTGTCTTGAATCCAAGAATCAAGTGCAGCCCATGCATTGAGCTTGCCCAATTCTGGAAACTGCCATTTGATAAAGCATCGCAACAATCCAGAGCCATCCATTCCAGATCTTTATTGCCTAAAGTGCGACAACTGAGAGGTGTCAAATGGTCACTCAGCATGAATACGCTGAAGAGTGGACCATTGATTGGCTCCAATTTTCGTCCATGACCTGAGAAAATTACAATGTCAACATCATCTGCATAGTCGTCTTGGCATGTAGTGAAATCACACTCCCATGCTGATGAGTTTCCGAATTCCCATCCAGTCCAGCCTATACTAACCAGTTTTCTCACTAAACCGCCACCTGAGTCGTCGCAGTACTCAAATCTGTCTTTTCTCCCATAATGGTTGACCCACTCAGCTCCTGCTTCGTGTTTTTTGTCATCGTCTAAGATTTGCTGGCCTGCACAGTTTTGTACTACCAACACCACCAATAGAAAAAAGAGTATGCTTCTCATGGTATCACCACATTTTCCTTGAAAGTGTCTGTGGACTTCTAGTACTTTGTGTTTATGAACTTTTCGGTTAGAATGTATTTTATGCCTAATACCTGAATTTACCCCATGTTTCATGATATCTCTTAGAACTTTCATCTTTCACAGACACCCAAGCTCATCGTGTACTTGTTCAGACCTAGTGCCTTAATAGACCATATTCTCTTTATCAGTAGTTTTCTTATATAGAATCCTTTTTTATAACGAAAAATCTATCTATTCGCGTTAGAGAGGCAATATTCGGATCAAAGAAATGAAGTTGCTCGCGCGCAATGAACCTAGAGGAGACTTTGCAGGGAAATTTGGATTAACTGCGTGGAAAACCCTGGAAGACATGGAATGGATGGCTGAATTTCTTAAAAGATACGTACCTGTTGATATTCGAGATGTGTGCTATCATGACAGTGCAAAAGAGATAAGAAACAGATTGGAAAAAACAGGATTCAAAAATGCCTTTGTCCTTAATTTTATGCTCGATGAATGTGGAAAGGATACAAAGAAACCTAAATCAACCTCTCTGAACTTATAAATTATCATTTTGTTGATGGAATACAACCAATAAAGAAAAATTAATCGAGTGTTACACATGTAACAAGAAACAACACCCATAGATGCGAAAACCCCCGCAATCACCAACATTTATATGGTCACATATCCACTGTATATCATGAATACAGATGACCAAAAAACTCCTGAAGAGGAAAAACTCCCTACAGGAGCTGGTATCTGTATGGGAATTATAGTTGGGTTTGGATTAGGTATTCTCGTAGGTTATACACTGGATAGTCTAGCTCTTGGTATTGCAATTGGTGTGGGCGTAGGTATCATTTTTGGTTACATCATCGAGAAAAAATTCAGTACTAAAATGTTCACTTTAACCAGTAGAGGCAAAATAATTATGGGATCAATCATTATCGTTTGTGCTGTGTTACTACTTTTATTTTTCAAGTATTATTTTGTCCTCATTGCCATTTATATTACTCTCTTCTTGTTGTCACCTCTCATTCTGTACTTACTATCTAAGTGGGATTGATTGGGTTATCGCTATTTCGAGTCACCATCTAAGCTTAACAAGTGCCTATGGTTAGGAATTTTCATACTGAACTGTCAACCAAAAAGAAAATAAATAGAAAAGAGCAACAAGTTGACACGTTAACAAAGTCTGGAGTTAACCCACAAATATCACCGAATCAGAACCCCTGTCGTACAGTCTGAGGCAAAGAGGATTGTTGTGGTATTCGCCTGTGAGGCTCTTACAAAGAAAGGAGCAGCCTCCGCGACATAGAGATCCAAACTTGCAATCCTTACACTCGCCCTCCAGGTCACTGACATTGAACTTACGATTGTAGGAAAAAAGTTCAGGGTTTAACCAGATCTCAGCCAATGACTTTTCGCGTACGTTGCCCTCTGCAGCAGTTTCCTGCAGAGAGAGACACCCTGTAACATCGCCATTACTGCGAATTCCCAAAGCACGAATTCCTGCCGGGCACCCAGTCCACAAAGATTCTCTGAGTTTGATCTCCAGAGAGTTGTAGTAACCAAGGTTATCACCTGCTACCACACGAAGGTTACCTTCATCACGAACGCGGGCAATGAACCGTGCCAGAGACAAGCTTTCCTCTCCGCTCAAAACCATCTCTGGATGATCAGACATACGACCAGACGGCATTGCCAATTGTATTTGCCAAACATATACGCCCGATTGTAGTAGAAGCTTATATATTCCACGTAATTCTGCCAAATTGTCTTTGTGTACAGTTGTTATTACTGCGACAGGGATTTTGTGAACTCTCAAGAGCTTGATAGCTCCCAAAACCTTCTGAAAGAGGCCCGGGCTGTTCCGCAGATTCTCGTGAGTTTCAGGGACAGCACCATCGAGACTCAGCCCAACTGCAACTTTTCCCGGCAAGTTTTGTAGCTTCCTTGACAAATTATCATCAATTAATGTGCCATTGGAAACAAACTGTAAATATATGCCCTGATCGCAGATAAATTGGGCGAGAGGTTCCCAGTGATTACAGAGGAATGGCTCTCCACCAGATAAGACGATTCTACTTGTGCCAAGTGCAACCAATTGTCTTACCACAGACTTGCATTCTTCTAAATCAAGCTCACAGGTTCGAGTGCTCGAAGGTCCTGCTGAAGAGCCGCAGTGTAAACACTGAAGGTTACACCTCAACGTGATTTCCCAGCCTACAATTTCAAGCTTGTACACTCTCGGAGATAGTTCCTCTATGCACGAAGAGGGTTGTGAAGTCATTGCCAAAAACCCATTATACCACACAGGAGCAGTGGGCACGTCTCCTATCTCTTGTAAGGTCACCAGTTCCTAACTAAACCACAAAAACTGGATCATCTGGTATTTCAGGAGGCAAGAGATATACCAGAACTTCAGTTTTACGGCCTGATTTAATGAGTTCAATATCTTTTTCGTCAAGTACGACTTGTAAAAACCCGCAATCTTGGGGATATTCTATTCCAAGTGCTTTATAAATGCCTTCCTCCTGTTCGGGAGTTAGTTTTATTACCAGCTTCTTCATAAATACACCTCCTTTCATTTGAGATTGGTCGATTTCTCACACGTGTTGAATTTAGTCACTGCAAGATTTCGTTCATCTCTCTGCAATTATACAGTATGGTTACAATATAAACTTTTCGCTTTTTTTACGTTGTCCAATCGTTGGTAGTTCTCTCAATTGTTACACGTGTAACATTTTTTTCCATTTGTTTTCTAACATTTTATATATTTAAAGAAATTTAATATCCAACACCAGAATTCTTGTTATGCAGTACATCAGGGAATTCATAAGCAGCGATAAGTTTATTTGCACGTTTTCTAACTGATCAGTATGCCGTCTGACACTGTTACCATCTCCAGAAAAGAATATGAGGAGCTCATAGAGACTCTTGAGGTTTTATCAGACCAAGACCTTATGAAAAGGATAAACAAATCATTACAGGAGTTTTCTCAGGGAAAGGTATCCCTTTTGAAGAAGCCAAGAAGAGATTTAGAGATGAAAAATGACCTATTCTCTGCTTCTTTTACCGCAAGCTTTCAGAGATCTGGAGAAGTTGGATAGTTCTCTAAGAGATGAACTAATAGCTTCTATGGAAAAATTAAAAGAGCATCCTCAGTATTATGCAAGAAAATTAAAAGGTCTTACCTGTGGTCATTGAGGACTGGCAAATACAGAGTCATAGTTGAGGTTGATGATGGAAGGCAGAAAATACGCATTCATGCTACAGGACACAGGAAGAAAGTCGATGGCTCCCCTAACACCCCTCAATGTAAACCCAAATGCTTCAGCTCATACTTCCACATTATCTTCTACAGGTTGAAATCTTCTTTCAATAGCCCGAAAACAACAATATCCACGTACTTTTCACCATCAAAAAAGGCTTTGCGTTTTACACCTTCTCTTACAAATCCCAACCTTTCAAGGAAAGCAAGAGTGACTATATTGAATTCGTAAACTTCTGTATCAAATCGGTGAACTCCCTCGTTAAAGAGATGCCTTATAAAGCATTTTAATGCATCTTTACCGTACCCCTTGCCCCGTTCTTCCCCTAGAGCATAGCGTAACCACACACAACCAGGTTGACCTTCCCAGAAATTCACCCGTACATAGCCAATGGGGTTATCTGTCTCTTTTACTACCACGATCAAGTACAACTCATCGTCAGCTTTCACAGCCCTTTTTATGTCTTCTTTCTGGCTCTCTACAGATACCTCAGCACCAGGGTATAAAGTCACTCTCTGTATATAGGGGTCTTTCTTCCACTTCACAAGTAGAGGGGCATCAGACAGCTGCACCTGCCTTAAATAGACCTTGTCTCCTTCACAATACCTAGACATGTAACCACCTTATCGTGCTTTTTTTGTGTTGAACGGTTGTACCTTTAAAACCTTTTGTTCTATTGGTTCAACACTGGCGGTTTTCACTTGTTACACGTGTAACAATTCGCATGTGACAATTCATTATTTACCTTTAAATTATAAGAAAAAATTTAGCAAAAATAATTTCCTATTATTTTGTGAATAAACGAAAGCTTTTAAATAATTAACCGAAAGCCTTATATACTGTCCTACCTCGAAAATTTTGGAGGTGGAAAAAAATGAAGAGCCTTGTCGATGAACTAATAGGGCCACCAAGTGACTTGGCGCCCTGCGCTGTCTTGTGCACACTCTTTACTGAGTGAGCAATCCTCCAAAAGACAGGGCTTACGGACTTGGAGAGGGGGAATGATTTGTTCCTTCTCTCCGTTCCTGTATAAGGAGGTGAAAGAGTGTATGTGAGCAAGTACAACCTTATTTTGGATACACCAGAAGAAAAGAAAGTAATTTTAAACCCTCTGTCTGGTGCTATAGACATTGTAGATGAAGAGGTTATCCAGTTCATCAACCAGGTTAGAACAAACAAAAATATTCAATCTGCAGAATCAGAGAGTGGACTCCTGGAGGAATGTCTTAAAAGAGGCTACCTTTTCCACGATCAAACTGAAGAGACAGAGAAACTGAAACAAGCAGCCGAAACATGGTACAGCATGGTAAAAAACCTTACCGAGCATTTCATGGTGTACGTAACCTTCGCATGTAATCTCAAGTGTACATACTGCTTTCAAAAAGATACCGCCCAGGATAAATCCTTTGTCATGAACAAAGAGATAATTGGAAGCCTGTTCAAAGCAACCAATTTCATACATGAAGAACGTGGAACAAAAGAAAGCCCTTGTTTAACCCTTTTTGGTGGTGAACCCCTAATGAAAAGAAAGAGCCAGGTTGAGGCAGTTGAAGAGATCTTGCGGAATTGTCGTGAAAATGACTACAGAGTAGATGCGGTCACAAACGGTGTTGAACTATCCTTCTACTGTGATATGCTGGCCAGATATAATGTTGAGTGTATCCAGGTCACCCTTGATGGCCCGAAAGAAGTTCACGACAAACGCAGAATCTTTGCTAATGGAAAAGGTACTTTCGACAGGATTACAAAGGGGATAGATGACGTCCTGGAAAAGGGAATCCCTGTCGTAATACGGGTTAACATAGATGAAATGAATATTAGAGGTCTGCCTGGGTTAGCTCGCTTCATTACTGAGAAGGGGTGGCCAGACAAGGGGGCCAAGGTAAAACTGTGCGGCGCGAGTGAAGAAATGGAACAGTGTTTCAACGAGCCGGACAGTAGAACGTACAAGAAAGTATTCCAAGTATATAACGCTCATCCTGAAACAAAGATGATGCTGTTAAACCTCCGGTTACCGCGAATCTTTGAAACAGTGGTAAAGCACGGAAAGATGCCTTTTCCTCGGGCACAGTTTTGCTGGTCTACCTCGGGATTTTCATACAGCCTGGACTTGTTGGGTAACATATTCCCTTGTTGCTGCATTAATGCGTGCTGTGATTTTGATGGAGCTCGCTATGGCACGTTCTATCCAGAATTGAAGTTTGACAGAGATACGCTTGAGGCATGGCACAGCAGAAATATTTTCAGCCTCCCCCAATGTAGAGACTGCGAAATAGCACCCTTCTGTGGAGGAGGGTGCACGAGAGCAGCTTTACACTTTGGGAGAACCTTAAGAGAGGGAGCAATCTGTCCTTTGGCCATCACAGAAAAAGAGATCCAGACAGTATTCAACTACTACTATCCTCAATTAAAGGAAAGAGCAGGGATTTAAGGGGATCTCGTCAACAAAAAGACAATTCATGAATTCAGAGAGATTCATCTACCGAACCCTTGACAGCCCTTGTGAGGAAATGACTATAATTCCTTCTCTTTTATAGAAAGCTGTACATGCCCGATTACAAGAGAGGTTTTAAGATGAAGTAAAAAATAGAAAAATCTGTCATAATCGTCCTGATAACATACTCTTTTTAGAATGTATAAAGGTGCTCTCCATCTTTTAGATTAAGTCTTTTCTTACATCATCTAAATAGTAATAGTGTAGTTTTATAACAAATTGAAAAACTTTTACCCTATAATTAATCAAAAACTTTATATACTCTCCTGACGTAAGGAGCATGAGAAAAAACAGAACCTCCAGGAGGTGAAGCTATGAAATGTGTCAGCATGGAAAGCCTTGTCGACGAACTTAGTGAGGTATGCCGACAAGAAAATCTGGTACCCTGTCTTATGGTTGAACCTTCTACAAAATAACGCAACCCCACAAGAAAATCTGGTACCCTGTCTTATGGTTGCTCCTGAATGAGCAATTCTGAAAGACATTGCCACACGGACTTGGAGAATGGGAACAATCATCATTCTCATTCTCCGTTCCTGTATAAGGAGGTGGAAGAGTGCATGTGAGCAAATATAACATAATTCTGGATACACCAGAAGAAAAGAAGAATGTAATTTTAAATCCTTTGTCTGGCGCTGTAGACATTGTAGATGAAGAGGTTATTCAGTTCATCAATCGGATAAAAACTGGCGAAAATATTCAAACTGAGGAAATGAACAGCGAACTTTTGGAGGCATGTCTCGAAAAGGGATACCTTTTCCACGATCAAACTGAAGAGACAGAGAAACTGAAAAAAGCGGTCGAAAGATGGTATGACATCGTGAGAAACCTTACCGAGCGTTTCGTAGTCTATGTAACTTTTGGATGCAACCTCAAGTGTGTATATTGCGTTCAAAGGGAAACTGACCAAAACAGGGCCTATGTCATAAGCAAAGAGGTAACTGAAAGCATGTTTAGGGCAATTGATACTATACATAAGGAACGTGGAAAAAAAGAAAACCCCTCTTTGACCCTTTTTGGCGGTGAACCCTTAATGAAAAGAAAGAGCCAGGTTGAGGCAGTTGAAGAGATCTTGCGAAACTGCAGTGAAAATGACTACAAAGTAGCTATAGTAACAAACGGTGTTGAATTATCCTTCTACTGTGATATGCTGTCCAAGTATAATGTTAAGAGTCTCCAGGTCACCCTTGATGGCCCGAAAGAAGTTCACGACAAACGCAGAATCTTTGCTAATGGAAAAGGTACTTTCGACAGGATTGTTAAGGGAATAGATGACGTCTTGGAAAAGAATATCCCTGTAAGAATACGGGTTAACATAGATGAAAAGAACGTCGATAAACTGCCTCGGCTTGCTCGCTTCATTACTGAGAAGGAGTGGCTGGACAAAGGAGCCACGGTGACACTTTGTGGTGCGAGTGAAGATATCGAAGAGTGTTTCAACGAACCAAACAGTGAGATATACCAAAAAGTATTCAATATATACAACGCGCATCCTGAAACGGGGATAATGGTTTTGTCTCTGAGGATATCACAAGTCTTCCAAGAGATATTAAATCGTGGGATGCTGCCTTTTCCCCAAGCACAGTTTTGCTGGTCTACTTCGAAAGTTTTATACAGCATGGATTTGTATGGGAACATATTCCCGTGCTGCTGTATGAATGCGTGCTGTAATCTGAGGGAATTAAGCTATGGTAGGTTTCATCCAAAATTGAGGCTCAATGAAGATATACTTGAGGCATGGCACTGTAGAAATATTTTCAGCCTCCCCCAATGTAGAGACTGCAAAGTAGCACCCTTCTGTGGAGGAGGGTGCACGAGAACAGCTTTACACTATGGTAAATCTCTTGAAGACGGAGTAGCCTGTCCTACAGCCATCACAGAAAAAGAGATCCAGACAGTATTCAATTATTACTACCCTCAATTGAAGGAGAGGGTAGGGATTTGAAGATTGAACATGCTTGGAAACAAAATCTTAGATCACTTTGAAAACCCCAGAAATCACGGAGAAATCCAGGAAGCTGACGGTATTGGATACGCAGGAAAACCAGCCAAGGGAATTACCATAAAAATGTCAGTTAAGGTGGAAAAAGGGGTAATCAAGGATGTCAAATTCAAAACTGCTGGATGTGCATTATCTATTGCCAGTGCCAGCATGGTAACAGAGTTAGCCAAGGATGTTGCTGTGGAGGAGGCGCTTTTCCTCTCACCAGGAGATGTTTCGCAAGCATTAGGAGGAATCCCTGAAGAAAAAATGCACTGCAGCGAGTTAGCGGTGGAAGCGCTCTATAAAGCGCTCACAAATTACCGTACGAGAAGTATTAACAGTACAAACCAGGAAGGTAAATAGAAGGTGACACAATGAAAGTAGCATACATATTTACAACAACAAGAGCCCATAAAATCCTGAGCAGGATGATAATCCCCCAGTTGGAACAGGGAAGACACATGGTGGATGTTGTGGGAATGTTCTTCTTTGAGGACAATGCCTTTCTTTTGCAGAAGGGAAATGAAGTAGGAGAACGTCTAAAAATTCTGAGCGATCAAAGTGGCATGCTCTTGATGGCGTGCGATATCTGTGCTATTGAACGCAATATCCACAAGGATTTGGTTGAGGGCGCTAAAATTGGTTGTTTTCCAGACCTCTATGAAGCACTGAGTGGAGTGGAACTTGATCAGGTCATAACACTTTGATCTGAACTTCTATTTTTTTATTTTTTTATTCTTTAATGTGGGCGTGAACAGGAGGAGTTTATATGTTTGTGGATGATTTGCTTCCAACACCTACTGAAAAAACTGAAAAGCTGATAAAAAGCTTTTACGCTCATCCAAAAAAAGTGATCATATCAAAATTGTCTCTCCAAGAAAATGAAGTCAGAAAATACATCTTAACTGAATATACACGACTGGGCACAGCACCTGCTGTTGAGAAAATAAAAGAGAAATTTCAGAACTTAGATGTAGACAGCATTCTCCAAAAGTTAGATACATTAGATTTCATCTATCTAAACGCGGACAAGACCCGTATTGAGTGTTCCTACCCTTTTTCTACTGGAAAAACCATACATGAAGTGGAAATGGATGGAACAAAACTGTACTGCAATTGTGCTTTAGATGCTTTAGGAGTGCCATTCATATTTGGTAAGGACATTATAATCTCCTCTCAATGCGGCTTTACTGGAGAGCCCATCACCATCAAGATAGAAAACAAAAAAATTGTATCAAGGACTCACAGCAATATCTGGGTGTGGAATAGTTATTACCGGTGTGGTAAATCTGTTAATTCGTGCTGTAAAAGAATGCTCTTCTTCACATCAAGTACAGCCCTTGATGAATGGGTTAAAACTCATCCTGGAGAAGAAGGCGAAAGACTTGCTTTATCAGAAGCACTTTTCATCAGTAAATATCTTTTTGAATCCTTCATCTAACAGTTAGAAAATGAAAACAGAAAAAAATAAAAATGCAGTAGATTGCTGCATGTTCTAAACTACAGTCTATACAGTACCCAGGGTAAGCAGTTTGGTACTTCTGCGATGCCGGGGGGCGGACACGGTGCCTCTGGTGACCCTCCGGTTGACATGACAGGTTTTTCCCATTTCATTGGTTCACCTCCTCATAGTTTCATTTAGGATACTTACGCAATCAAAGAATTTAAATTTTTCGGTGAAGAGCTTCGAAAAAAATTCTTGATTATAAATTTTACAAATAATCAAAAAGTGTTACACGTGTAACACGCTGAGAAAAGCATCAATTGGACATGTGGAAAAAAGAAATGAGAAACCCCATAGTTGCTGGACTGCACTTGAATTCGTGCAGGAAAGCTATTTTTCACCCGAAACCACAAATATACTGATATCAGCGCACTCACTTCCACTATCTGATTTGGCACAGCAATTCTCATCTGCACAGTCTACAATGACATTTTTGAGACCTGCATCGTGAACCCACTTGGTGATATCCTCCCTCTTGAATCCCATCCATATATCATGATGTCAGTTTTTAGAAACTCAAAAGTGTGCTCATCTAAATCAGTTATGACAAAAAGCTCTTCCTCATAGTTTCCCATTGATGGGCAACTTCATCGAAATACTGTTTACTCATTTTTCACTTCCTTTATTTTAGTAGTTTTTCTCTTTCATCTCTTTGTAATAAGTAGAATTTAAATAGCTATGCCTTTGTTAATAATCACTATATCCTAGAGCGTTGCTCTGTCCTGGAGCCCAGATTCAAGAGTACAACCTGTCGATGGCAGACTCGACCAGGGGCTAACCTCCCCAAGAGGGTTTTAACTTAATATTCATAAGTGTTTCTCCCCTCAACCCTATCAATGAAAGTGAATAATTATTTAAATGTCCTTCAACATACGATCTTTAATCTATTGCATATATGCATTGAAGTAATTCCGAGATGGAGTCCTAGAGATTACTTTGTAAACAAGAATCAAATGGTATGCAAATGAAGGAGGAAGCACTAGATGCCGAGCGCACCCGGGTAAGAAACAAGCTCACCACAACCCAGGTACGACTGCAGCATCTGCTTACATTCAGCCCGGCAGTTATCTACACGCGCGAACCGCACAGTGATTATCGAGCTACATTCGTGAGTAAAAACATTAAAGATCAGATGGGTTATGAGCCTGACGAGTTTGTGGATGATCCGCAATTTTGGGTCAACCATGTTCACCCTGAAGATGCGCAGCGCATATTTGATGATTTGGGACATTTGATTGAAAAAGGACATTACACTAATGAATATCGCTTCCAGCACAAAGATGGTACTTACAGATGGGTGCGTGACAAATTGAGGATGGTCCGTGATTCTGAAGGCAACCCGCTGGAAATTGTTGGTTGCTGGATAGATATTACTGAGCGCAAAAAGATGGAAGAAGAAAAAGATGAAATCCTGCATGATCTTCAAGAACGAGTCAAAGAATTGAGCTGTTTGTATGGAATTGATGAAATTGTAAGAAAAAATTTAACAGTTGAGGAAATTTTAGAGGAAATTGTTCATATAATTCCGCCTTCCTGGCAGTATCCCGACATTACTGGATGTTATATTACGTTTGAGGATAAAGAGTATAAAACTGAGAATTTTGAAAAAAAATGGATTCAGAAAGCAGATATTGTTACTCAAGGAAAAAAGGTGGGAGCAGTACACGTGTGCTACACAGAAGAAAAACCTCCAGAAGATGAAGGTCCCTTCTTAAAAGAGGAGAGAAACCTGATTGAATCCATTGCTAAACGACTGGGAGAGATTATTGAGCGCAAGACAGCAGAAGAAGCTTTAAAAGACAGTGAGAAAAGATTCAGATTATTTTTTGAAAACGAACCTGAATACTGTTATATGGTCTCTCCCAAAGGGGAAATACAGGACATCAATAAAAGTGCTCTCAAGACTCTTGGTTACGAAAAAGAAGAAATTATTGGGAAACCACTTCTTACAACAATTTACGCACCATCGTCTCGTAAAACAGCTCAACAACTATTTGCGAAGTGGAAGAAAACTGGCAGCCTCAAAAATGAAGAATTGACCATTATCACAAAAGAGGGAAAAGAGAGAACTGTTTTGCTCAGTGTTGATTCTGTAAAAGATAGCAGTGGGAAGGTGCTCTACTCTATTTCAGTTCAAAGAGATATTACTAAACGAAAGCGAGCAGAAGAACAGCTCAAAGAGTCAGAGGAAATGTACAGAAAGCTGGTGGAAACTTCTCCAGACGCTGTAACGGTAACTGATTTAAAAGGACGCATCACTCATGTATCTCAGAAAACACTTGAACTCCACAGGGTTGAATGTGCTGATGAACTGCTGGGAAAAAGCGCTCTCACCCTTATTGCTCCAGAAGACCACGAAAAAGCTCTGGCAAACCTTCAAAGAACGTTAAATGAAGGGGCTGTACAAAATGTGGAATACACCCTGGTGAGGAAAGATGGATCTTTCTTCATCGGGGAACTCAATGCCACCTTGATCAAAGACAGTAAAGAGAACCCAAGAGCTTTTATTGCCACTGTAAGAGACATCACTGAAAGAAAATGGGCTGAATTACAGATTAAAGCATCTCTAAGGGAAAAAGAAGTGCTCTTAAAAGAAATTCACCACAGAGTCAGAAACAACATGCAGATTATGTCCAGTCTCTTGAACCTTCAATCTGAACAGGTTGAAGACAAAGAGATACATAACATACTAAAAGAGAGCCAGAACCGCATAAAATCCATGGCTTTAGTCCACGAGAATCTCTACCAGTCTGAAGACTTTGCGAACATTGATTTCACCCATTATATCGAGGCTCTCGTATACAACCTATACTGGTCTTATGAAGCATCCCCAGAAAGAATTGCAGTAATAACAGACATGGATATATTACTGGGAATTGATGTTGCCATACCCTGTGGGTTGATCATTAATGAGTTGGTCTCCAATAGTTTGAAACATGCCTTTCCCGGAGATAGGAAAGGAGAAATCAGAATTGCACTTCATGAAATTGGTGAAAATGAGATTGCTCTCGTAATCAGCGACAATGGGGTTGGCATGCCAGAAGATTTTGATTTCAGAAACACGGAATCTTTAGGGTTACATTTGGTTACCATTCTGGCAGAAGATCAGCTTCAGGGTAGTATCAGCCTTGACAGATCAAGAGGGACAGAATTTCAGGTCAGGTTTAAAATACCGGCCAAAAAAAGGGGTTTGACAGACGAAAATGCATTTCTTTAGTACAATCATTCATAAAGCCTTATCATTATAGTGGTGTTCTCTTTTTGCAGGGCTTTCACGACAATACGTCCCCACTTTGAAGAGCTCTGTTGCTTTCGTGTAAGACGATTGGAATTTGCAGTGTATCGAGAAGCCCCACGTGAATGTCATGCTACTGCATCAAAGAAATTTGATTCGAAGAGGCTCCCAGCACTACCGCGCCTCATTCAATTCCATAGATGTGCCTGAATTGCAGTCCCACTTCATATGTTCATTTGAAGTGACCAGTTATGTCATCTACGTATTATGGCTCTGGCTTCTTCAGGTGGTCTGGTCTAACCTTCTAGAATTTTCAATATCTTTTCAAGCAGTTCAGGATTCCTCTTAAAGTATAAGAGCTCATCAACTGTTTTCACTGCTTCTCTCACGACCTCAAATCCATACTGTTTCTCTAGGTTGAGAATCTTCTCCCCATGCTTTTCGTAGAAATCCTTGTCACATTGATGCACATTCTTGCTGTACTGCTGGATTAGTTCTGTGAGTTCTCTTCCCTTTTCCTCGTCGAGGCTGTACATCTGCTGAAGGAGTTGAGAGACTGTATTGACAACATTCTTCTCAGATCTCTTGTCTTTAAAGGTGAAGAAGAGGGCAGTTCTTTGGTAGTAGCTCTCTATGAGATGCCTTTTCTTCCGCTCTTCCCTGCTCACAAATACCAGATCGTTCTCTAAGAGCTTTTCCATGTACCTGTAGATGGTGGATAGAGTTTTCTTGTCCTCGTAATCTTTGTTGAAGAGTTTGTGAATCTCTTTTATGTTGAGTTCTCCTTTTCTCAGAATGCTTAATATTCGCGAGTAATTCGGATTCTTGAAGAGCTCCAGCTGCTCGGGGTCTTTTATGACCCTAACGATCTCCTGCTTTTTCATATAATCATCTCATGATTTTACTATCTGTATACTTTAATGATCGAAAGCTTTATAAATGTTTGCATACACAAGTATCATTAGCATGGCATGCGAATATATGCCAAGCGATAAAACAATCGCAGGAGGTTAAAAAATGCACGACCTGATGATAATGTATGAAATTGGAAAGCAGAGAATGCAGGAATTCATAGAGCAAGCTGAAAGGAGAAGAATGGTAGAACGAGGCGCACCTGAAACAGGAGGAACCCTCGGTGGAAAGATTACACCAAACCTCATACATGACAAATACACCTGCAGTGACAAACACGTTGCGTGCACAGCCAATCCATGAAGAGTGTCTGAGGCATTTTTGATGCCTTTTCCTCTGCTGTGCCCCTTTCTTTCCTTTTTTTCTTTGATTGTTATAGAGTCAATTTTACCTTAGGTTGATGTGAAGCTTCTCCCTACATAATTGTGTATGCTGCTACAAAAGCTGCTGTAACCAGTCTCTCAAAGAACTTGGCACAGGAATATAAAAGGTATCTCCTCTCAATTCACAGTGTTATACCAGTGAAAAACAGATACCAATATTCTCTTGTGAGTAAAACGAAGATCATGAAAGCAGTTGCAGCCATGATATGGTATCGCTATGAATTGTCTTCACTCATTTTTTAGAAAAAAGGTTCACAATGTTACACGTGTAACAAATCTGGAAAAACAAAATATTGGACAATTCAGGTTTCCCAATCTTATTTTTTGGGTTAAACAAGTGTAAGATGGTATCATGAGAATCCCATTAATTTTCAGCAACTATCGGGATGAAGCAAAGAAAAAACTGAATCTGCAGAAGAGATACCAGAAAAAGTATA
>Ga0209427_10002959_pt1 | contig 19943 bp, 20 predicted proteins | sample DeeMarSWOR136_30_FD_187465 | JGI IMG/M metagenome (GOLD analysis project Ga0209427, IMG submission 187465) | Marine sediment microbial communities from White Oak River estuary, North Carolina - WOR-1-36_30 (SPAdes) (version 2) | ecosystem: Environmental > Aquatic > Marine > Intertidal zone >...
CTGATCTCATGGCCCAGAGTAAGCGGAGGTTTAGATACGGTGGGCACTCCATCGAAGAAGTAACCAAGGTCAGTATGGCAGACCCCACATCCCGCGACTTCGACCAAGACTTCTCCGGGCCTTAGTTCCGGGACGGGGATGCTCGTCTTTTCAATCTTTCCCTCAGTTACCTTTCCTGTCTCTTTGTCCTTACTCCATGGCTGTACCATCTGCCACGTTAGTATTTTATCGGGTACTCCTTGCATTTTTCCCTCCTTTTTGGTTTTTATGTCATTCCATAGCCTCCATCGACACAGAGGACTTGGCCAGTAATATAACGGGCATCGTCAGATGCCAAAAAGACGAAGGCAGGAGCAATATCATCGGCCTCCGCAAACCGTTTAAAGAGGATACGACCCATATATATTTCTGATAGTTTTGGATCAGTCCTGATTTTCTCCGTCATATCTGTAGCCACGATCCCTAGAGAGATGCAGTTAACATTAATCCCATACCGAGCCAATTCCCGCGCCGCAGACTTGGTCAACGTAATTATTCCTCCCTTTGCAGCACTGTAGTTAATTTGACCTACCGTGCCCACAAGGCCCGCCACGGAAGTAACATTGATTATAAAGCCCTTCTTCTGTTCCATCATGTACTTACTGGCGGCCTGAATGCAGAGCCATGGGCCCTTGAGGTGTAAATCTACCACCGCATCCCACTCTTCTTCGGTCATCTTATGAAGCATTGCCGGTCTAGTGAAACCTGCATTGTTGACCAAAATATCTATTGAGCCAAACTCATTCACCGCAGCCTCTACTACAGCTTCTGCACCTTGTTTGGTCGCTACATCAGCTTGTACAGCCACTCCTCTTCGTCCAAGACCCTTTATGCTCGCTACTACTTCAGAGGCTGTTTTGGGGTTAGAAACATAATTGACAACAACGTCAGCTCCCTCGCGGGCAAAACCCAAGGCGATGGCCCTACCTACACCCCTTCCTCCTCCAGTAACGACCGCTGCCTTCCCCTCCAATTTCATCTTCACATCACCCCCTTCCTTAAGAGAGATAAGCTTACTCTATAATCATAAGAACGGTATCTGATGTTACCTCATCACCAGGTTTTATATTGATCTCCTTTATAGTGCCTGATACTGGGGCTACCACAGGCATCTCCATCTTCATAGCCTCCAATGTAGCTACCTGATCATTTTCCTTTATCTGATCACCTACGTTGACCAAGACACTTACTATTTTCCCTACCATAGGTACAGTCACTTCCATTTTTAATCCCTCTTTTCTATGAAATTTCTAGCAATAATAACTTTTTGAATATTTGAAGTCCCCTCAACACTCTGATAGGACTTGACATCCCTGTAGTATCGTTCTATCGGGTATTCTGTTCCAAAACCATACGATCCATAGACTTTCATTGCCTCATTGGCTGCCATAACTGCAGCTTCAGCACTATAATATTTTGCAGTAGAAATTGCAACCGAAGGCCTGCCTCCCATTCGCTCCAAGTTGTCAACAATCCACGCAGCTTTCAGGACCAGAAGTTTTGCTGCCTCATGTTCACACCACATTCTAGCCAATTGATCCTGTACCATTTGGAATTCGATGATCGGCTGACCGAATTGAATCCTTTCATTGGCATATTGTTTGGCAAGTTCAAAGCATTTCTCAGCGACACCTGCTGCACGGGCAGCACATGAGAGTCTCGTCCTGTCGAGCATAAACATGGCAATTTTAAAGCCGTCACCGGGTTTACCGACGATAGCATCTTTAGGAATTTTTGCTTCTTCAAATATAATCTCGCCTGTTGGTGAGCTATAAAGACCAAGCTTTTCATGAATAGCACGCTGCTCAATACCGGAAGTTTTCATGTCGACCATGAATGCTGAGAGCCCCCTGTGCTTTTTCTCCCTATCAGTCATTGCATAGACGATCCCAACAGTTGCATCGGGGATACCGGATATCCACATCTTGCTTCCATTGAGGATAAAACCGTCATCAACTTCTTTGGCCGTTGTCCTCATAGAAGCTACATCAGAACCCGTGTCCGCTTCAGTTAACGCGAAACATCCATATTCTTCCGCGCTAATAAGAGGAGGAATATACTTTTCACGTTGTTCCTCGGTCCCAAACTCTAGCAGGACACTCTGTATTGAATTCATCTGGAGGTTGAAGGTAACACTATACGAAGGGCTCTCTTTACTAACTTCAAAGGCTGCAAGGGTAGCGGCAAGATAGCCCATCTCATTACCACCGTACTTTTCCGGAGCAACACAACCAAACAACCCTAGTTCTGCCATCTTTCTAACGATATCTCTATTATATTTATGCTCCTTTTCGTCCGTTTCTACTGTCGGGGCTATCTCTTTTTGGGCAAAACTTTTTGCCATTTCCTGTAACATTGCTTGTTCTTCATTTAATCCAAAATCCATAATAATCCCCCCTTTCTCTACAAAAAATAAAATCTATCTGTTTTAATTTTTATCATTTGACGGCGACTTTGTGCAATTTATAACAAGTTAGTTTTTTTGTCAAGCCCTTAATTTAACCCCTAGAAAAAATAAGGATAAGATGCTATTCTAATAAACATAACCGATAATACTCTTTGAGCAGATATATTAAAAATATTCCTGTCATCATACTATTTTTTTATTGCTGTGTCAGGAGTTTTTTATGCTCTATGGTAATCCCTCAGTTACCAGGGGAGGAGGCCCATCTCCCCTAAGACTGACGTGTTACGCTCTATGAGTTAATCCCTCTTGAGCAAATGTGTAATCTAAGGTACTCAAAACAAGAGGGTCAAGTAAATAGCTTATTTTGAAAATAGCCTCAAGCGGTGAGAAAAAGAAAGGATGTATGAAGGTCTTAGGCCTTGACATGGGGGAAAAGCGGATTGGTATCGCCATTAGCGATGAATTTGGGTGGACCGCTCAAGGGTTAAAGATATTGTATAGAAGAAGTATAGAAGATGACATCTTGGAGATAAAGAATCTGATCCAAAACGAAAAGGTTACTGAGGTCGTAGTAGGACTTCCCAAAAACATGAATGGTTCGTTGGGTATAGAGGCACAGAAAATATTGTCTTTTGTGAGAATGATGGAGCGATCTCTATCCGTTCCTATAATTCTTTGGGATGAGAGATTGACCACATCAGAGGCCACTCGATTGCTTATAAAGGCTGACCTAAGCAGAAAAAAGAGGCGAAAGGTAATAGATAAGCTAGCAGCTGTTCTTATTCTGCAAACTTACCTTGATAGCTTGGGCCGCGATGAAAATAGAAAAGATGAACAATGAAGAAACGTCTTTTGAAGATAGTTTCATTAGGGGTGTATTTCCTTGTTTTTTACCTTCTAGCTGATGTCTTTTTGTTCCTCTCCCTTCCTCTTAATTCCGGGGGAGAAGAGAAAAAGGTGTTAATACAGAAGGGGTCCTCATTTAAGCAAGTAGTGCAATTATTGAAAAAAGAGGGTCTTTTGCGAAGCCCAACAAGATTTTACCTAATGGCGAAGTTTTTAGGTATTACGGATAAGGTCAAGGCAGGAGAGTACTTAATGAACACTTCCATGCTCCCGCAAGAAATCTTGCAGAAGATGCTTCTGGGAGAAGTGATACGATATCGAGTTACGATCCCTGAGGGATATACTATAAGACAGATCGCTGGTTATCTGGAAAACCAGGGAATTATCAAAGATCAGGAAGGATTTTTAAGGTTAGCCTTCTCTCCCGAATTTATCGCCAGTCTGGGAATAGATGGAGAAGGGGTGGAGGGTTATCTATTCCCTGATACATACTTTTTTCCTAAAGGCCTTCCTCCTGAAGAGATGATCAAGACGATGGTGCGGAATTTTAAACAGGTTTACAAAACAGATTTTACGTTAAGGGCAGCTGAATTGGGACTCACAGATAGGGAGATTATCATTCTTGCCTCCATCATCGAGAAAGAAACTGGTCTAATCGAGGAACGCTCCATTATATCAGCTGTCTTTCATAACCGTTTAAAGAGAGGAATGGCCCTTTGTAGTGATCCTACGGTTATATACGGCATTGTGCAATTCGATGGTAACCTCAGAAAAGAAGACCTAGCAAAGGAAACTCCTTACAATACCTATTTCATCAAAGGGCTCCCCCCTGGTCCTATATCTAATCCTGGGAAATCATCCATCTTGGCAGCCTTACACCCAGCTCCCGTTGAATACCTCTATTTTGTCTCTCGAAATGATGGAACGCATCACTTTTCAAAGAGCTTAAGAGAACATAACGAGGCTGTTCGGCGATATCAAAAAAGATGAAATTGGACACCTAATTTGAAATGATGATTATTCATGATTAACATAATACTTATAGGATAACGTATTATGGCAATAGATAGACGTCTTTTTGAACAGGGACCAATAAGACCTCCCAGTGAAGCTTATAGTCTTCTGATAAGAGCCACAAGAAACTGTACATGGAATAAGTGTTCTTTTTGCCATATCTATAAAGGTAAGAAATTTGAAAAAAGATCGGTTCAAGAGGTAAAATCTGATATTCAGGCCGCCAAGGCAGTAGCTGATGAGATAAAGGCCTTATCCTGGAAATCTGGATATGGAGGGGAGATATCCAGAGATTTGATAGAAACTATTTTTACGCATTCTCATCTCTATAATGACCACTTCCGTAGCATTGCCCTTTGGTTATATTTCGGCGGGAAAAATGTCTTCTTACAAGATGCTAATTCTATTACCTTAAATACATCGGAATTGGTGGAGATACTTGAGTTTTTAAAGGCTGAATTCCCCCACATAGAGAGAATTACAAGTTATGGAAGATCTAGGACTATCGCCAAAAGGAAAAGTGTTGAAGAACTTGGGGAGCTGAAGAAGGCAGGCCTAACGAGACTTCATGTCGGGCTTGAATCCGGATGGGACTTTTTACTTAAGTATATGAACAAGGGGGTTACTGCATCTGAGCACATCGAGGCCGGCAGGAAAGTAATGGCATCGGGCATTGAGCTTTCGGAGTATGTAGTTTTAGGCCTGGGTGGAAAGCGATGGTGGAGAGAGCATGCTCTAGAGACCGCAAAGGTATTAAACCAGATCAGTCCACACTTCATTCGCCTGCGTACGCTTAGAGTGCTTCCTCAGATGCCTTTACAGATAAAAATAGATGAAGGTGATTTCGTCCTTCAAACGGAAGAAGAGATGATCGTCGAAGAAAGATTATTAGTAGAAACCCTCAATGGAATCGCAAGCACTTTTATGAGTGATCATGCCCTCAATTTATTAATGGAAGTTGAGGGTAACTTCCCTGAAGAAAAAGCAAAAATGTTGAATATTATTGACGCTTTTCTTGCGCTCCCTCCTGATGAAAAGCTCAATTTCAGACTGGGGAAAAGGGCAGGGATATATACTACCATGGAAGATATGTCTGATCCAATGATACATCGCCGTGTGGAAGAATTATTAGAGAGACTCGAATCTGAGACTCCTGGCGGGGTGGAGACAGCGATATCCACGATTAAGGATAGTTTCCTTTAAATCCTCATAAATATCTCTTTCCTCGCCTTAGTATTTCGAGGTAGCGGTGAAAACCTTTTAGGCTTTTTCCAACAGTATCACAGTCTGTGCTCAAATTGCTAATAAAATCAAACGATTCTATAACCTGCATTGACCGTAATGAGGTTACATACCTCAAATTCAAATGGCACAGATTCCCTAAAGTGCATCACGAGGGGTAAAATTCGAAGAAAATCAGAGTTATTAAAGAACGGTAACTGGTTTGACAGAATCATCTTAGTAAACTATTTATTTTTTAAGTTATTGACTTCTTAAAACAATACATTTTAATATTTAAAAGGGGAGGGATACATGTTACGGGGGGTTTGGCGAAAGAGGAGAATAGGGAAGGGGAAGTTCTTCAAAACCAAACTCTTAATGGTGGTGAAGTTGAGGGTATTCGATCTCATGAAAACAAGAGGCCTTACCTCATGGATAAAAGGCAACACCAAGGAATTTGCTGAGGATGGATTCATCGTTGAGGTGGATAGAGTCATAATAGATGACCTTCACATTTTTGCTGAGGCTATGAAAGAAGGAAGAGGATTAGAACTCGAGTTAGATCTACCCTCAAATGAAGGTATTATGAGAGCAAAGGGGAAAGTTCTTTGGTTCAAACACACACCAAAGGGTTCTCCGTATCCCTTCATGGCTGGGGTACAGTTGGTCGAGATGGGCAAAGAAGAAAAGAAAACATGGTTGAAATTTACAAAAGGGTTCCCAGGCTAACGTCCTCACCGTGAAGATTTCAAGAAAAGGAGCTAAAAAAATTCTACCTCAACGTTCAATTATAAATTGGTCATTGCTCTGGGTATCAAACTATAGTGATGAAGGTTAACAATCCGAAAGGTTTAAAATGGTAATCGGGAGACTGAAATTGAAGGAAAAGGCATATGATTTCCCTCCCTATAGGCCCCCCAGTGAGGCTTACAGCCTTCTCCTGCGAGTAACGAGGGGATGTCCCTGGAATAAATGTCTTTTCTGTTCGATGTACAAAGGGATTCCTTTTGAGCGAAGACCATTGGAAGAAATTAAAGGAGACATTGAGACTGCAGCTCATTTATACCAGGAAGTAGTCACATGTGTTTTCATTGGTGATTCAAATAGTCTGATAGTCAAAACAACCTTGCTGCTTGAGATACTTCGTTCCCTTAATGCATCCTTCCCTCATCTTGAACGTATTACCAGTTATGCTCGTGCCAAGACCGTTGCCAAGAAAGACCTCGATGAATTGCGGAAGTTACGCCAGGCGGGATTAGTTCGTCTCCACGTAGGGCTAGAGACAGGCGATGCGGAGACATTGAGCTTTATTAAAAAGGGGGCGACCCCCGATGAGATGATTGAAGGTGGCCTTAAGGTCAAAGAGGCGGGCTTTGAGCTCTCTCTCTATATTTTACTCGGGATCGGCGGTATGAAGCGATGGGAAGAACATGCTGAAGGAACTATAGCAGTTTTAAATAAAATAGATCCGCACTTTATTAGAGTTCGAACGTTAACTCCCCAACCAGGATCTCCTCTTTTTGCAATGAGTAAAAGGGGAGCGTTTATGATGTCTCCTCCCAATATCATTTTAGAAGAAGAGAGGAAAATTATCGAAGGCCTCAAGGTGAACTCCGAGTTTCTGAGCGACCACATCTCCAATTACATTCCCTTAAATGGGAAACTACCCGAGGATAAGTCTTTTCTTCTTCAGTTATTGGACCAAGAAATTGTGCACCTGCGGAAAGATCCCGGTATCTTGGAGCATTATCGCCAAAAAGAGCTACTCAGACATCTCTAATAATAGCCAAACAAACACGTACTATGTAACCGAGAAAGCCAAAACTTCAAGACGAATATTAGGAACCGAATCCATTTCCACCCATCGACTTAATCACTTTTTGAGATAGTAAATTGTAGAGAGGCATTTCAACCAGATATTGATATTCTCCTTACTTTATCAGCAAGGTGAAAAGCAATGTGGGCCAGTTTCTTTTTTTTATCCTCACTGTATTCACGGCCTATTTTCTTACAAATCTCCTCCACCTTTTGAAAATATCTTCTTTTATCATCCTCTACCTCAACGCCAAATGGAATGAGCTTTTCAAAAGATCTCAAACTTTCATGGTATCTGTTTCGGTAATATCCATCCATTCCTCTGGCATAAAGGTAAAGTATCTTTAGAAGTGTATCAAAGGGTTTGTATTTAAGAGCCTGATAAAAGAAATCTGCCGCAAGATCATAGTGTTCACTTTCTAGATAGCTCTTTCCCTCTACCACGTAGGCTTCACGTAACCCTCCAGGGAATATTTTATCGATTACTTTCAACCCTTTTCTCTTACCAAAGGACCTCTGCAAAAGATGCTTATTTCTGATGAGGAATCTCATAAGAACAGAATTGTCTTTGTAACCAGGTAAGAGATCAGCAAGTTGTTTTAGAGTGTCTTGAAAGAGCCTATTGGCCTCTGCCATACTTTCCGCTAACCTCTTTTCGGCCCTTATACCTATTTTTTCAAACTGCTGGAGGAAATTCTTCTCATACGCATAAGATCTGAGTCTGTTACGTATTTGCAAGTATCTCGGTCTGTATACCTCAAGTTGGTAAAGATTTTCACGGATCTTCATGGCCTCGTGGAAAATAGAGCCTATCGCTATATCTAACAATTTTTCTTCATCACTGCAATTCCCCTCTTTTGCATATCGGAATAACATATGGCAGGATTCTTTTAAATTGAAAAGTGGTAGGGTAGGGTCTTTGTCAGTTACAAATTCATCTAAATCATTAAATTTTAATAATTTGTTTTTATATTTTTCATAAATTGTCTTAAATTGAAGGTAGGAAACTAAAAAATCTCTCACAATTTCAAAAATGACCCAATGCTCTTTGTCAAGATTTTTTCTGACCATCGTTTTAGCCCTGGATGTCGAGGCATGAGAATTATTCGCCTCGTAATTGTTCTTTCAGTTTCTTCATTTTCGATTGGAACTCTGCTGAGGCGGTTCCTCCCCTGAGTTCAGTTGCCTTGGTGAAGGCCTCGAGGGCATTCTCTGTCTGCCCACATTCTTCAAAGGTTAACCCTAGCTGATAATAAAGATTCTCACTCTGTTTATTATTAAGATCCTTCATCCTAAGCAATTTTCTAAAATTTTCTATGGCTTCATTATAATTGCCCATTTCACGAAAACAAATCCCCATCAACAGATTGACATCAAATTCCAAATTTGAATCCATAAGGGCAATTTTAAATTCTTCTATGGCTTTTTCCAAAAGGCCCATTTCTTTAAAGGCAATTCCTAAATGGTAATGAACTTGATAATCATCATTCCTTATTTGATTGGTTAATTGTCGCTGAAGCTCATCTAATATTGCATTCCAAACTGGATCCTTTTCTCTATCTTTTTCCTGAACAATCGTCCTATCATGGACACCGTTCTTGGTCATTTTACTCTCTATCTGCAATAATGCATCTTTTGCCTTTTTTTCATTATGATTAATTTCCAAAATCTTCTTATATTGAATCTTGGCCTCTCCGAAAAGTCCCCTTTTCGAATATAGATCGGCTAATTTATAAAATGCCTCGATTATACCTGTGTTTAATACAAGTATCTTTTTAAAAATGGCAATGGCCTTTAAATCTAGTTCTTCTTGTATATAATATTCTCCCACTCGAAAGTATTCATCAATGGCCCTTGCCAACTCCCCTCGACGTAAATAAATATCAGCAAGCTTGATTCTTGTCTTGAAATCATCAGGATTCTCTTTCAAGATCTGTTGATATTCTTTTACAGACTTTTTTAAAGCTTTTTTTTGAGTAATCTTTTGAGCAATCTCAAAAATTCTATCCTTCTCTCTTGCCACTACATCCTCCCTTTTGACATAATATTATTCTAGAAAAATCACCTTATTGTCAAGCATAACATATTTTTGATACCTAAAATGCCATTCAGCGGGGAATGATAAGACTGTTTGATGTTACAAGTGGTCTCAAATTAATTATTATAAAAGTGGTTTGTAATTGATCATTTTTTGCATAGGTGGACAAAATCAGGTCATATCTATATTTCAAAATAGATGTTAATATCTTATTTGCTTTTTCAAATCAGTATGTTATATAAAGTAAGACTATGGTATATAATTTGCTAGAAAAAATTTGTTATGGTTAATTTGATAGAAGTTAATAATATTCGTGGTGTATTAGATTCCTTTCTCTATAATAAATGGGGTGAATTGTTAATTCCTCAATTACACTACAACGATGAAAGAATTTACCGATTAGGTAAGGAAGTAGCCTTTTGCTCGGCCTTTCTCGAAAAGATAGAAAAAGAACTCGATTTTATCGAATTAATATACGAAGGCAGCCGAATTATTATCAGAATAGCATCTAATTTTTCTATTCTAGTTATTTGTGAAGAAAAAGCTGATATACCCCTTATAAAACTTACTGTGAATGTACTAATGAATCAAATCAAGAGTGATAGAGAAATGCAGAGATTATTGCGAAAAACAAAAGGAGAGGAAGATCCCCTGATAGAAGCTCAACAGTATTTGGGGTGGAAAGAATTGTTCGAAAAGATAAGTCATTGAGCTTAGAGAAAGGAGCAAGCAAGATGGCAGAAGTATTCAGTGGCAATATATCTATTTTGAAGTTAATCGATATTTTAAAACTACTGACGTCTGGAAACAAGACCGGGGTATTGAACCTACAAAGAGGGATAGAAAAGGGTGAGATTTACTTGGAAAAAGGTGTGATTACCCATGCCATCTGCAAGGCCGGAGTTGGTGAGGAAGCGTTCTTTACTCTTTTGACCTGGTTGGAGGGAAATTTCACCTTTATCCCTAGCGTCGCGAACGAGGAAAAAAGTATTGAGAGGGACACCTCATCGATCCTTGAAGAGGGGATTGAACGTCTTGAAGAATGGGATCAAATTAAAGAAATAATTCCATCTCAAGACTTAGTATTTAAATTATCTGCCCTGCGTGCCCCTGATGAAATAACAATAAAACATGATGAATGGTTAATATTATCACAATTAGATGGCAATAGGACTGTTGGCGAAATATCAGAAGGATTGGATATTGGGGAATATGATACTGCAAGAATACTTTATACGCTCTTTTTAGCTGGACTTATTGAGGTGGCAAAAGAGCTAAAATTGAAATCAAAAAAGACAGTCGATCCAGGGTTTTTCGATTTTTTGGAAAAAAAATTAACGAAGATAATAGGACCTGTGGCATCTTTTATTGTAGATGAGGAAATTAAAGATATGGGGGAGGAAAAGGAGAATTTTTCTATGGAAAAGGCCTCCATGTTGGTTGAGAAGATAAGTAGCGAAATCACCAATGACAACGAAAAGATAGAGTTTCAAGAGATAATTCTAGGAGCCTTAAGAGAAATTTAGTATAAAATAGGGTTGGAACAATATAGGACAGTTGAGAAAATCCTTTTTTTTCATAAGAGCCTATAAAAACGAAATGGGGGATTTTTATGATAAAAATAGGCATTCATTTTAAATTGCTTTTCATAGTCTTAGTACTATCACTTGTTCCTATGGTGGTTTTGGGTCTTTACTCATTCAAGAAGATAGAGGAGTTGGATACGATAAGCAAGGAAAGCATTGATAAAGTACTCCGCTCTATGGGAGAGGAATTTGTGGAAAGAAAGGCATCGAACGTTGCAAAAGAGCTGGAGGTGTATCTCAAAGCCCATCCTGGATATACCCTGAATGATTTGCGAAAGAACACTGAATTTAGAGAATTGGCGGTTCAGCCGGTGGGGCAAACAGGTTATACAGCCGTTCACGAACTGGGGACAGGTATAAACCGCTTTCACATCAACCCAAAAGTAGAGGATTTAGATTTACATGAATTAGCCACCAAGCTACCAGAGTTTTGGAAAATATTGGAACCTCACCTGAAAGGTGTCGTTACTAAAGGTTATTATAAGTGGCAAGACCCTGATGGCAAGATAAGGGATAAATTTATGGTATGCGTCCCCGTGAAGGAAAACAAATATGGAATTGCCGCCACAACCTATATTGATGAATTCCGTTTTCCTATTGTGAGGTTAAAAGAACAATTCGAGAAAGGGTTTCAAGAAGAAATGATGGCTGTCGGAATGGTGGCAATCGTTGCATTATTGCTTGCGACAATGGGGGCAGTATTCTTCTCCCAGAGGATTACACGGCCCTTATTGCATTTGACTGAGGTGGCTGACCGAATCAGCATGGGTGAACTCGGGGCGAAGATAGAGGTAAAGACGAAGGATGAAATAGGGGTGTTAGCTGATGCCTTGCGTAGGATGCAGATAAGCCTCAAAGCCGCTATCGAGAGGCTCAGGAGGAGATACGTTCGGTGATTGGAAGGGGGAAAAAAGGTATTCTTGTTCTTCTTGTAATTTTCATATTAGTAACGTGTCCTTCCATGATTGTTCAAAAGACTTTGCTGGCAAAACAAAATTATAATTATAAGGTTGCTGTCCTTCCTGAATATTTACCTATTGAGATATGGCAAAGGTTGCACCCTTTAATGACTTATCTAGAAGATTCACTGGGGGTTCGTTTTGAACTCTTAATTCCCCGTTCTTTTGAACAACATATTGAAATGGTGAAAAAAGGAGAAGCGGACTTCTCCTATCAAAACCCCTATGTTTTTTTGGAGATATGGGAATATAGTTCACCTCTCACCATAACTGAAAAGGGAAAGGGGGAGATTGAATCCAGGGGGGTAATTATCACCAGACATGACAGCAAAATAAACACAATAGAAAACCTAAGGAGGAAAAAGATAAGTGTTGTCTCCCCATACAGTGCGGGGGGTTTCGTTGCCCAAAAGGCCTTCTTAGGTGAAAGAGGAATAGATGTTAAATCCGAGCTATCAATTATTGAAGCAAAGGGAAACAAACAAGAAAATGTCATCTTTGACGTATTACTGCAAAGGACAGACGCTGGATTTATCGAGGAAGAAGCTGTGGGGAGAATAGAAAGCAAGGGGATACTATCACCAGGTAAGATACAAGAAATAAAAATAATCGCATATGTCGAGGGGATTCCTAATTGGATTTTCAGTGGGAATAAGAAGTTGCCGCTTAATGAAAGAAAAAGCGTTCAGAAAACCTTATTAAATATACCCCTCGACCATCCGGTTTTGAGGACAGCAAAGATCCGACGTTTTGTCCCTGTAAGAATCGACTATCTTGTGGGATACCGTTCAAAAGTACAAGGAAAGTGACAAACATTACACCGACTTTTATGCTTGAGACTAAAAAAGAAAGACCTCAAATTATAACTGTCTTTGCGTTTTAATATATATAAATGGAACAGAATGTGTGTGTTTTGATAATGAAAAAAAAAGCTTATTTTATAGGGGACAAAAAATGTCAATAAAAACAACAAAAAAAGTACTCGTGGTGGACGATGAAGAAACCCTCACCTGGAGTATGACCAAAACGTTAACCAAAGATAAAGATAAATATGAACTTATCACCGCCAACACAGGAAGAGAAGCCCTTCAGGCCCTCCAAAAACATCACATCGATGTGGTGATAACGGACATAAGGATGCCTGATATTAACGGCCTCGATTTACTTTCAAAAATAAGGGAAAAGTATCCTTGGATCAAAGTGATTATCATGACAGCCTTTGGGTCATCGGAGGTTCAAAAGGAGGCTACAAGGAGAGGTTCCTACTATTATATCGAAAAGCCTTTTGAGATTTCTGACATAAGGGCCCTCATTCTTAAGGCCCTGGAAGAAAAAAGGGGGGGGTTTGTAGGGCAAATCCTTGATTTACAACTCGTTGATATCATTCAGATGTGCTGCCTAGGACGATTTACCACTTCCCTCGCTGTCTCAAGCGGCGATGAAGAAGGACTTATTTACTTCCGCAACGGCGAAATCATTCATGCAGAAATGGGAGATCTAGAAGGAGCAGAAGCGTTATATATAATGCTGGGTTGGAAGGAAGGAAGATTTGCTTCTCAAAAGGGGGTCACTACCCCTAAAGAGACTATTTCGGATCGATGGGAACGCCTTTTGCTTGAGGGGATGAAGAGAATAGATGAAGATGCCATTGAAGAAAAAAGAGAGAGTTCAATCTTACTAGAGGAGGTAGAGAGGGCATTCGAAGATCTAGGTAAAGAGATGGAGATGCAAGAATCTTTGGAGAAGTTGTTAAAAATGTTAAACTCTATTGATGGCTATAAAAGGGGGATGTGGGTCGATAACAAGGGAAGAATGTTAACTATTGATGATCAATTTTTTGATACAGGAGATGCCTTAATCCCTTTGCTGACGTTCACAATGGCTACCAGTTTGGGAAATACCATTGGCAATTCTCAACCATTGAGGATAAATCTCGTCTACAAAAACGCCCAATCAATTATTATGAAGTTTGATCAGCTCTTTCTGGTGGTCATTTTGCAAGAAAGAACCACTGCTGATGAGTTCTATTCTTCGGCGAGAAAGATCTTGGAGAGAAGACTATCTAAGTTCTCTGTTTAATTCTAAAAATAAGGAGGTCTTGATATGATATTACCAAAAGGAGAAACCATTTATGAAAATTTGAGGACCTCTTTTGTTGATCTTACTGGATTTCTTCAATCATTAAAAGAAGATGACTTCACCGGTTATGTTCAACTCTCATTTTGGGACTATGAAGGGGTCCTCCTCTTGGAGGCTGGGGAGATTGTTAATGCCATTGAGGAGGCGCGTGGCACAAGCAAAAAAGGGGAAGCTGCTGTAGAGAATATTCTCCTCATGTCCAGGCAAAAAGATGGAAGAATCAACGTCTACAGATTGCCCCCGGAGATGGTGACAATTTTGGCCAGTATATCTATGGAGGAAGCTATATATAAAGACTTATCCACGGAGTTCACCAGTTTAGATAAATTAATTGAGAAGCTAAGCAAGGATAAACATTCAGGGTACATCGATATAATTTTTAATGACGAGAAAGGAAGAGGAGTCATCTTTTTCTTAGATGGAGAGGTTGTTGAGGCAGTAATGTCTGGTGAAAGAGGTGGAGGGGTATATAGTAAGGAGACGTTTGCTAAAATAGTAAATGATGCAACCAATATTGGTGCAGCTTTTAATGTATATCGAGCAGGAATGCATGAAAGTGGGGTTCACCGGACCGAGATAGCGCAAACCCTAGACCTTCAAGGTATTATAGAGGTCATGCAAGAAGTGGTCAAAAAGATTGAGGACGTGGTAGATAGTCTGACAACCCGAAAGGGATCCTTCCATGACGGTTTTAAGAAGGCTCAGGTGGAAAAATTGGAGGATTATCCGTTTCTCGACCCCTTTATAGCAGAATTTGAATATGCAGATGGGGAAATAAGATTTGGGGGGAAGCTACCCTTAGAAGAATTTATACGAGGGATTAAGGATTGCATATATTTGACCTTGGAAAGAACTCCCCTAGAGATTTCTAAAAGTGAGTTATACACAAAGATAAACGCCACCTTACAACCTGTTATTGAAAAGTATAGAGATAGGATAGACGACCTTGGCCTAAAATCGTTCATGCCAGAAATCCTTGGTCCTTGATTTTCGACCAATGGTTGATTTTTGAACACTTTTTATTTACAGAAAATATCTAGGATGATATATAATACAAAAAATAGGGGACAAAGCAAGAATTACCAAAACCAGTAAATGAGGGATGAAATGAATATAATACTTTCAGACAAAGATATCTTAAGGATTGAGCGGTGCCTAGATAAGATGTTAAGCAGTTCTGGAGCTCATTGTGCCCTATTAATTGATCGGTCAGGCCAACTTATCGCCTCCAGTGGTGACCCTTCAACCTTGGATGTCATCGCCCTTTCTGCGCTAACTGCAGCTAATTTTGGCGCGACTGCAGAAATTGCAAGACTTTTGGGAGAAGAAGAGTTTGCCCTCCTCTTTCACAAGGGGAGAAATGAAAATGTGCATTTTTCTAGGATTGGCACGGAATTCATCATGGTTACCTTATTTGATGACCGTACGACATTAGGACTGGTAAGATTGAGAACAGAAAAAGTGGTACGTGAATTGCATGATGTATTTGGTGAAATTTTAGATAGATTTAAAGGGGAATAAATCAACAATCCTATGGCCTTCATAAATTTCAGTTCGGGAGAGATACAATGCAAAATTGTATATTATGGTCCCGGCCTCGGAGGAAAAACCACCAATTTGAGGTTTATCTTTGATCGCACCAATGAACATATAAGAGGACAATTAGTCTCTATCGATACAAAGGGAGATAGAACTCTTTTTTTTGATTTTTTGTCACTAAATTTAGGAACTATCAGAGAATTTAAGATTAGAGTGCAACTTTATACTGTTCCGGGACAAGTGCATTATGATGCTACGAGAAAATTAGTTTTAAGAGGTGCTGATGGGATTGTATTTGTTGCTGATTCAATGCGGGTACAAAGAGAAAAGAATATCGAGAGCTTAGAAAATTTGGTATATAATCTCAAGGAAAAAGCAATAGAGGTCAACAACAACCCCTTAGTTATGCAATATAATAAAAGGGATTTGGAGGGGAGTAACATACCCATACTTTCTGTTGCTGAAATGGAAAGAGATCTCAACTCTTATCTTAAAGTACCATTTTTCCCAGCCAGCGCTCTAAAGGGGCATGGTGTCTTTGAGACCCTAAGGGAGATAAGCAAGTTAGTAGTGAAGGATGTAAGTAGAAAAGTTTTAACAAAGGGACAGCTTTGATGAACAGTAAAGATGGTGGTTGGGATTTATCTGACCTAGAAAAAGAGATTGATCTCGCCGTAGATAAGCTTTTTGTGCAACAAGATGGCGATAGCGAACATCTCGTTCAACATAAAAAAGGATCTTCACCTATTACGAAAGAAGCGAAAGAACCAGATAGAGATCATCCCTCCCTGGTAATACCTCCAACTAGAGAGAAAAAAATGCTTCCTCGTGAATTACGAGAAAAGCTCGAAGAGGTAGAGGCACAACTGTTAACCTTGGAGTGGGATATCAACTCAAAACATATAAATAGGGCCATAAATCTCCTCCAAGACTTACGAGAGTTTCCCGATGGAAAGGATGAAATTAAAGAGGTTGTTATTCTGATCCAAAAAGTCCTTTATCAACTCCTATTAGATGAAAATAAGCTTACCCCAATCGCTCTAAAGTTCTTACAAAGGTCTTGGAAAGCTGTAAAAGGGATGAATGATGAAAGATTTTCTTTTGAGATCGATAAAAAGACTTTGGTGGAGGAATTAAAGGAGGAGTTTCGGAGACTTAAATTAGATGAAGAGATGCCAAAGGAGAGAAAAGAGGAGATACGAGAGAGAAAGGAAGAGGCGATAGCCAAGAAACCTCCCGAGGAAATAATAGCGCCGAAACCGCCCGAAGAGATAATAGCTAAGAGACCTCCGAAAGAGATAATAAGCAGGAAATATCTTGAAGAAACAGGGATACCTTCTGAGCAGATGATGAAGGTTATGAATAAAATACAGGAATTGGAGGATATGGTTAACGAGGAGAAGAATAGATTGGAAAATATCTACCAAGAAATAATTTCTTTCAAGACGAAATTGCGAAAGGGACCCTCGGTTGAAAAAGAAGTAGTAAAAGAACCTGAAGAGGAAGAAATAGTGGATCTAGATGAGAGATTAGGTGAAGAAACGCATATATCATCAGATCTCATAGCAGAGCAACCCACAAAAGCATCTTTTCTGATCGTCTCGCTCTTTGAAGCCTCAGGGGTTGTATTTGGTATTCCACAAGATCATATATTGAGGAGCTTTCCGGTAAAAAAATGGGTGGCAGATTTTTTCATCAAGAGTGGAAGAGTTAAGTTAAAAGATAAAGATATACCACTGTTGGACCTGTTTCAGGTATTCAGGCTTCGAGAATCAACAGAAGAAAACCCTCTTATAATTTTAGTAAAGAGAAGCAAAGATAGCATGGCAGCAGTTATAGTAGACCAAGCATTATCTCGAGAGGAGATTGAATACCATCCTGTAGAGAGAAAACCATATATTTTGGGGAAAGGTGTTTCAGGGAAAGAGGAGGTATGGATCATCGATGTGGAACAAATATTGCAATAAATTGGAGGACTTTGTCCATTGGTCATTAAGGGTAACGCTAAAATCAATGGTTTAGAGACGCCCAGCTCTTTTGTAAAAGAGATATTGGATGGAATTGAGATAGGGGTTTTCCTTTTAGATAGGGGGGGAAAGATCATATTCGCTAATAAAAAATCGGAAGAAATCCTTGGGGAAAACAGAGAGCTCTTATTGAACCAACGTCTATTGAGTTTTTTATCACAAGAAAACGAATTGCTAGGAGATAACAAAAAAAATGGTCCCATATTTTTTCAAAGGGAAAACGGAGGGAATCCGTTAAAGTTATTGATTGTTCCCTATCATGATGCTCAAGGACGAGAGAGAGGAAAAGTGGGGAATTTGCAGGATATTACCCAGATTTGCAATATCCAGGAAGAAATAGTGAAGTTGGACAGGTTATCATACTTAGGGGAGTTCTCTTCCACGCTGGCCCATGAAATAAGAAATCCTCTTGCTGGAATCAAAACTACTGCCCAGGCCTTAAACGAAGAATTAAGGAATGATGACCCTAGGAGGGAGTATCTTGATCGTATTATAAAAGAAATCGACAGGCTCAATGATCTGGTACGTACTTTCTTCTCATTTGCGAAACCTAGACACCTCAATCTTGTCCCCTGTCAGATTATGGACATCATTAAAGAAGTTAAGGACCTTTTGGCTAAGGAGGCAGAAAAGAGGAGAATCAAAATCAATGAAATATCTGCCAATGACTTGCCATTAATTCTCTTAGATTTCAATCAGATGCAACAAGTATTGATGAACCTTTTTCTCAACGCCCTTCAGGCTATGCCGGATGGAGGAGAATTGACAATTGAAGTGAACAGAAAGAATTCGCCAAGAGGATGGATTCAAGTCAAGGTCAAAGATACTGGTGATGGGATAAATCCTGAACACCTCCATAAAATCTTTGATCCATTTTTTACTACCAAGAGCAAGGGATTAGGACTAGGCCTTGCCATAACCCACAAAATAGTGGAAGGGCATGGAGGAAAGATTGAAACCGAGAGCTCGCAAGGACAAGGTTCTACCTTCATCATAGAACTCCCAGTGTGGAAAAATGGAAAACATACCTAATATACTTATTGTTGATGATGACGACGTAATGTGTCGAACACTATCAGAAGTCTTCGGAAAGATGACTTACGAGGTGATTTCTGTTCAGAGTGGACAGGATGCTCTTTGCCACCTTCAAAATGATGTTTTCGATCTTATCTTGCTCGATATTAAACTTCCTGATATGAGCGGTCTCGATGTATTAACAGAGATAAAAGAAATCGATAATGATCCCCTTGTCATCATGATGACCGCCTATGCCGATATACAGACTGCAGTGTCAGCCATGAAGGCAGGGGCCTACGATTATATCAACAAACCATTTGATATCGATGAATTAAGACTGACGATCAGAAAGGCTTTGGAAACCAAGGAATTGAAAGGGGAGATCCTTAGGCTGCGGTACAAACATAAGAACGAAGCAAAAGAAGAACAGGATATCTGTGGCGTGAGCCCCCAGATGGACGTAGTAAGGGAACTTATCTCTTTAGTTAGCCAAACACCTCGAACCCCTGTTCTGATTCAGGGTGAAAGCGGTACAGGAAAGGAATTGGTAGCCAACGCCATACATTACCAAAGTCGACGCCGGCAAAAACCTATTATTAAAATAAATTGTAGTGCTATCCCTGAAACCTTATTGGAATCTGAGCTTTTTGGATACGAAAAGGGGGCTTTTACCGATGCCAAAGAGAGCAGATCAGGCCTTATAGAATTAGCTCAAGGGGGAACGGTCTTTCTAGATGAAATATCTGAGATGAAACCTACCCTTCAGCCGAAATTATTGAGGGTTTTAGAAACTTATTCCCTTAGAAGGGTAGGGGGGAAAAGAGATATAAAAGTGGATGTAAGAGTAATTGCCTCTACTAACAAAGATCTAGCTCAATTGGTGGAAAAAGATGAGTTTCGAAAAGACCTTTATTACCGTATCAAGGTAATGGTAATAGATTTACCCCCGTTACGTGACAGAAAAGAAGATATACCCGTCATGACTCAATACATCCTCAAGAAATTGGGAAGAGAGTTAGGGAAAGAGATAAAGGGAGTTACTTCAAAAGCTTTAGACCTTTTATTGGCGTATTCATGGCCGGGAAATGTGCGAGAGCTAAAAAATGTTATGGAGAGGGCGGCAATTTTAGCCAGAGGAGATCTGATCGTTCCTGAGGATCTTCCCTTGGAATTGAGGAAAGAGCAAGTAATAGGAAAAGATTCTCACTCGATAGGGAAATGGTTTAGTAATTCAGATGGACTTTACCCTTTAGCCGAAATGGAACGCAGCTATATCCTGAAGGTACTCCAGGAGAG
>Ga0209427_10002960_pt1 | contig 19942 bp, 17 predicted proteins | sample DeeMarSWOR136_30_FD_187465 | JGI IMG/M metagenome (GOLD analysis project Ga0209427, IMG submission 187465) | Marine sediment microbial communities from White Oak River estuary, North Carolina - WOR-1-36_30 (SPAdes) (version 2) | ecosystem: Environmental > Aquatic > Marine > Intertidal zone >...
GAAAAGGCTGGGACAGAAGAGGAAAAAGAAAAGGAGTAATTATGTCAGACGTTCCCACATCAGAAGAATTGGCCAAGATTGATCATCGCCCTCCCCTATGGAAGGGCTGGATGTACACCCCTGCCGAAATCAGGGAAGGCATCGCGTGTTATGGGGTGGCTGCAAAGAACCTCAACGTAGTCGGTTTCCCTAATCCAAGGGAATGGTCGCCATTCGATGAGGACTGGAAGCTGCCAGATAACTGGAAAGAGATTGTCCTGGAGGGTTTGAGGGAGAGGCTTGATAGGTTCCGGTCTCTAAAGATCTTCATGGATATCTGTGTCAGATGTGGTGCCTGCGCTGACAAATGCCACTTTTTCATCGGGGGAGGTGATCCCAAGAATATGCCGGTCCTCAGGGCGGAGCTTCTGAGGTCTGTCTATCGAAAGGAATTCACCACGGCAGGCAAGATCTTGGGCATGTTTGCGGGGGCAAGAGAACTCACCTATGAAGTGCTCAGAGAGTGGTGGTCCTACTTCTTTCAGTGCACCGAGTGCCGTCGCTGTTCCCTTTTTTGTCCCTATGGCATTGACACCGCCGAAATCACCATCGTAGGGAGGGAACTCCTCAATCTTCTTGGCTTGAACACGGACTGGATCGGTGCCCCTGTCGCCAACTGTTACAGGACAGGGAATCACCTGGGGATTCAGCCCCATGCCTACAAGGATATGATCGACTTTTTTGTGGACGAGATTGAAGAGGTAACGGGGGTAAGGATGGAGCCCAGCTTGAACAGGAAGGGAGCTGAGATCCTGTTTATTACCCCTTCTGGGGACGTCTTTGCAGACCCTGGGACGTTTACGGCCATGGGATATATCATCCTTTTCCATTATTTAGAGCGTCTGGGGTTTGACGTTACATGGAGCACGTACGCCTCTGAGGGTGGGAATTTTGGGTTTTTCACATCCCATGAGATGATGAAGAGGCTCAACGCCAAAATGTATGCGGAGGCGAAACGCCTGGGTGTGAAATGGATCCTGGGCGGAGAGTGTGGTCACATGTGGAGGGTCATTAATCAGTATATGGATACCATGAACGGGCCTCCCGATTTCCTTGAGGAACCTGTCTCACCCATCACCGGGACCAAATTCGAGAATGCCAAGGCGACGAAGATGGTTCATATCGTTGAATTCACGGCGGACCTCATCAAGCACGGTAAGCTGAAATTGGACAAGAGCCGAAACGACAATCACGTGGTTACCTTCCATGACTCCTGTAACCCTGCGCGGGGGATGGGATTTTTTGAGGAGCCTCGGTACGTGATCAAAAATGTGTGTAACAACTTTTACGATATGCCGGAGAACACCATTAAGGAGCAGACCTTCTGCTGTGGCAGCGGTGCTGGCTTGAATGCAGGTGAAAACATGGAACTTAGGATGCGCGGCGGTCTGCCCAGAGCCAACGCCACCAAGTACGTCCATGAGAGACATGGCGTAAATATGCTCGCCTGTATTTGTGCCATTGATCGGGCTGTCTTCCCACCCCTTATGGAATACTGGGTTCCAGAGGTAGATGTCACCGGAATTCATGAGTTGGTGGGGAATGCCCTGATTTTGGAGGGAGAGAAGGAACGAGAAACGAATCTGCGTGGTGAGGCCCTCCCAGGCAAGGAGGTAGAAGAGGATGTATGATGGATGGAAGATTATCGTTGGGCTTGTCATAGGCGTCTGTGTGCTTCTATACCCTTTCTGGCCCAGTGCAGGAAAATGGGACGCCAAAGTGCCTGAACCGGAGCTCACGGCCAGGGCCAAAGAGGCCAAAGAGTGTGTTGAGCCCAAGTCATATATAAGGACTGAACACATGAAGTTGCTGGATGAATGGAGACAGGAGGCCGTGCGGGATGCCAACAGGATCTACAAGAGCAGCACCGGGAAGATATATGACAAGAGCCTTCAGAATACTTGCATGGAGTGCCATTCAAACAAGAGCAAGTTTTGTGACCAGTGCCACAACTATACGGGAATCGACCCGTTCTGCTGGGACTGCCACATTGAACCCAAGGAGAAGACGTAATGGCCATGAACAGAAGAGAATTTTTGAAGATCGCTGGGTTCTCCACCCTTTTGGGGCTTGGAGGCAAAGCGGCCTTTGAACTGTTGGCTCCGGGTGAAATTGAGGCCGCCATGGAAGGGATTCCCCTCACAGCGGGAAAGAAATGGGGAATGGTGGTGGATATGACCAAGATGGATGAGAGGATTATGGATGAGGCCATTAAGGTCTGCCATCGTATCCACAATGTCCCCAAGGTTGAAAATACCAAACAGGAGCTGAAGTGGATCTGGAAAGAGACCTATGAGCATACCTTTCCAGGCCAACACCATGAGTACCCGGCTGAAGCGTATCATGGCAGAAACTTCCTTCTGCTCTGCAATCATTGCACCAACCCGCCCTGCTGCAGGGTGTGCCCCACGGCGGCCACATGGAAGCGGGAACAGGATGGCGTGGTCATGATGGATCAGCACCGGTGCATCGGATGTCGATTCTGCATGGCCGCATGTCCTTTTGGGGCCAGGAGTTTCAATTACGGCGATCCGCGGAAGGCTCCAGAAGAACTAAATCCAGAATTTCCAACGGATATGACATACCCCACGAGGAGCAGAGGGGTGGTGGAAAAATGCAATCTGTGCGCGGAGAGACTGGCAAAGGGTCAGATTCCGGCATGTGTGGAGGTGGCCAACAAGATCAAGAAGGGTGCCTTGACCTTTGGTGACCTGGCAGACAAAGACTCGGAGATTAGAGAACTGCTCCGTGAACACTACACCATTCGACGGAAACCCGAACTGGGGACAGGGCCTAACGTTTATTACATCATATGAGGTGGTTATGTTAGAGAAGGCGATAAGGGGAAGTCAGACATACTGGGGATGGCTCATATTCTTGCTCCTCGTTATAGGGGTAGGTGCTGGCAACTTTATTTACCAATTTTTTGAAGGCTTGAAAATCACGGGAATGAGCAGGGATGTGTCCTGGGGTTTGTATATCGCTCAGTTCACCTATTTGGTGGGTGTGGCGGCCTCAGGCGTGATGGTTGTCCTGCCCTACTACCTGCACAATTACAAAGCCTTTGGCCGGATCACGATTTTGGGTGAGTTCATGGCCATTGCTGCCGTTACCATGTGCATCCTTTTTCTTTGGGTGGATCTGGGTCAGCCCATAAGGGTACTCAATGTGATGCTTTATCCGCAACCCAATTCCATCATTTTCTGGGATATGGTCGTGTTGAGTGGATACCTGATACTGAATGTGCTTATTGGATGGAACGTACTGAGCGCGGAGCGGAAGGGGATACATTATCCCAAGTGGGTAACCCCTTTGATCTATCTCTCCATCCCCTGGGCCTTTAGCATCCATACCGTAACCGCTTTCCTCTACCAGGGTCTGCCCGGCAGGCACTTCTGGTTGACGGCCATTATGGCGGCTCGTTTTCTCTCCTCCGCCTTTGCCTCCGGTCCCGCTCTCCTTCTCATCATCTGCTTTATTGTCAGGAGATTTACAAAGTTTGATCCCGGAAAAGAGCAAATGCGCACGCTGGCCAGCATTGTCACTTACGCTATGATCCTTAATGTATTCTTCTTCTTACTAGAACTCTTTACCGCCTTTTACAGCCAGATACCGGGACATATGGTCCACTTCCGGTTCCTTTTTGCTGGACTGGAAGGCCATGGGAGGCTCGTTCCCTGGATGTGGGCCGCTACCGTGTTCGCAGTTCTGGCTCTTGTCCTGCTGATCAATCCCAGCACGCGCCGGAAAGAGGATACCATGATCCTGGGCTGTGCATCGGTTGTCATTGCCACCTGGATTGATAAAGGGATGGGTCTGGTTATCGGGGGTTTTACGCCCAATCCCTTTGAAAGGGTCACCGATTACTGGCCCACTGTGCCTGAGGTTCTTATTACCCTGGGGGTTTGGGCAACCGGCTTTTTCATACTAACCGTTCTTTTCAAGGTGGCTGCCTCTGTTAAAGAGGAGGTGGCAGGGTATTAGTTAACCGGATTGCTTAATGAAAAAAGGCCCATTCCCCTTTAGAATGGGCCTTTTTTCGTGTGCAGTTCGCATGGAGTATTGGAGCGTTGGAGTATTGGAAAAGGAGCAGACTTCAACGCAATTAACAATTTGTTGTTCCAACACTCCGGTATTCCAGTACTCCATTACTCCAGGTAAGGGTCCAGTGATCCCCAGCCATTGCGTGGCCCCGGCCTTTTTCTTTACCAAACTGATTTTTTTCCTTTTATGAGCTGGGTGCCCTCCCCAGGATAGACATGGCGATCTTCTCCCATTTTCGCCTCCATCCTAATGAGCAAAAGAGGGCCGGTCAAGTAATGAAAAATTTCACAAAAAAGACTTGACACCTCATATATTCCTTTGTTACATAACCCCACCATTGTATTTAGAGGGCATAATCTGCCTCTCCAAGGTTATGATAAGTCATTAAAAATTCTATTGAATCATTAAATTTCAATATATAGGAGGAAGAATCAAATGGCGTATCAAGTAGAAGTGGATAATGAGAAGTGTGAAGGGTGCGAGGAATGTGTCGAGGTCTGTCCCACGGATGTCTTCGAGATGCAGGATGACAAGTCCGTGCCGGTCAACGCCGAGGAGTGTCTCGGTTGTGAGAGTTGTGTTGAGGTGTGTGATCAGGAGGCCATAACGGTCACGGAGACTTAAGAAACAGAGCCCGGTCACCCAAAGAAAAGAGATATTTCAAATCCCCCCTACCCCTTTTGCAAAGGTGGGTAGGGGGGATTTTCGTTTTTCAAATGGGGTATGGGGGATTTAAAAGCACCGCGCCTATCATAAAAAAAGCCGCTCCCCGAAGAGAGCGGCTTTCTGCGGGATTATATAGATCTTTTACTTCTTTTCATGGCAATCATTGCATTTCTTGAAGGGCGCCTTTTTGCTCGGATCTTTTTCGCTGATCTCTTTGTGACAGTTCTTGCAGTTTTTGTGATAGGCAAGGTTCAATTTGAGCACCTTGCCTTCCTTTTTCAAAGGACTGTGGCACTTAGAGCATTTCTCTATGGGATCCTTTTCTGTTAGCACATTCTTGCCATCCTTGTAGATATGGTGGCAGTCCGTGCACTTCGCTCCATATTCGGCAGCATGTTTCTTGTGGCTGAGTTTTACCGGCCCCTTCTTATCGGTCTGATAGCCCTCATTACTGATCACGATTTCATCAGGCGCATCCGCGGCCGTAAGCACACCAACACCCAGAAAAATCAGGCCAGCGAGAACCACAACTCCAAGACTCCAGATTCCCTTTTTCATCAGTGTATCCCCCTCCTTTTGCGAGTTAATTCGAGAACTTACACTCGTCTTTCTAAAACGAGGTGACTACCGTATTCCTCAATTTTGCTCGAATGCAATATAGTAAAGGCTCATAAGGGTTGTCAAGCGATAATATTATCAAGACTCCCCCAGCTTTTCATCAAGCTCGGTGACGATTTGACGTAAAAACCTCAGCGTTTCCAGGGCTTCCTCTTCGTCAATCTTTTGAATGGCAAAACCCGCGTGTACGATGACATAATCTCCCACCTTCGCATCCTCCTGCAAAAGGAGGCTAACTTCCCGCTGGGTGCCCTCGATATCGATGGTGCCCATGTTATTCTTAATTCTAACAATCTTGGCCGGTATGCCCAGACACATACTCTAATTATCCTCTAGACCGACAATGCACGCCAAGGCGATCGAGTTCTTCGAGTACCATATCAACCAGAGCGTCTATTCTTTCCTGAACCACTGGCGTCAATTCTATGCTCAGGTTTTCAATGTCCTGGGGTTCAACGCCCAGGATGACAGTTTCTGGGACCTTATCAAGGGCCTGACATGAGGTTAATGTCTCCAAGAAATCCACCTGGTGGAGCGAATTCTTGGCCAGGATACGTTTTGGGACTTCGTCTCCTTCTAGCCGATAGAGGGATCCAGGTTCCCCCCCCTTCTTTATCGCATCAACCACGATGAGATGGTCCGCGTCGGAGATCACGCCGAGAAGAGAAAGACCAAGGACGCCTCCATCCAAGACAGAGACGTTATGGGGAAACTCGTATTGTTCCTGTATTCTTTCAATGACACGGATACCCACGCCCTCATCCTTGAGAAGAATGTTACCAACCCCCAGAACTAAAATTTTTTCTGCTGGCATGATAGAACGCCGCCCGCTCATTTTGCTTTAAAGAAATGGCGAGTAACAAACCTAACATGAAATCTGATGCCACACAAGGAGAACCCTTCAAAGCCCTTGGGCTAACCGGCATTCTCTAGAGAGGCCAAAAAATTTGTGTGTTGCCCTTCAGTATGGCGCACAAAGCAGGACAGCTCTGATGGCCCTGTCCTGTCCGCATTGAACTCGGTCTGGTCTCCATGTGGGCGGCCTGTGTGCGCAGGCGCCAGTGCAAGGGAATCTGGGGAGGAAACCTTGCGCAGAAGGCAAGGTTTTTGGCCCCTCCAGAGAACCCCGTTCAGCCCAACGAGGGTTTCTGCACGGCTATTTCAAAAGGCTAGGATGCTAAGCTATCTTCGAAACTCCTCTACACGATTCGGACCCAGCTCTTTGGCCTGCCGAAGCGCTCGGGATGCCATTTCCATGATGTCGTTAGACGTGTCGTTGTGTTCAGCATTTATGGAAACAAAACCGATGCTCACCGTGATGTACAAAGGGGAAGCAGGGCTTTCAAAACGATGCTGGGATAGCTCTCGCCCAAGGCGTTCACATGCGGTTCGGGCTTCGGCCGAGGGGCTGTTGACCAGCATAACGCCAAATTGTTGTCCGCCGTAACGGCAGGCCTGGTCACTACTCCTCACATGCTTCAACAGAAACTGGGCCACTTCCGATAGGATGCGGTCTCCTGTTTCAGGACCGTATGTCACATTGATTTGTTTGAAGTTGTCCAGGTCCATCAGAAAGACGGTGAGAGCTGTATTATATCTCTCGCCTCTCGCCATTTCTTTTTCCAATACATTCATAAAAGAATCCCGGTTCTGGAGGCCGGTCAGGGAGTCAGCTGTGGTGACATCTGACAAGCATTGGGTGGTAAATTCCAGCTTGTCACAAATGATGGACATGAGATTGAAGAAGAATTTCTGTGCGGTTGGGGGATACAGCCATTGCAATCGCTTGATCATTCTGTCGTTAATCTGGAGCAACTCGGTCATCGTGGTGGCCATGACGGTCGCAGATCTTTTGCATGACCGCACCATGCCCATCTCTCCCACCACGTCTCCAACCCCGAGGGTCCGGATGAACTTTTTGTTTCCGTGGAGGTCTTCCGGTGCCGTATCATCCAGAGTATCCAACACTTCCAGTCCCCCTGAAATGACCGCAAACATGGAATCGCTCGTCTCCCCTTTCCTGAATAAGACCTCTCCTTTTTCAAGCGTCCTTAAAGCCCCAGCCAGCAGGATATAGTGAACTTGTGTACTTGAGAGACCCCTGAAAAGGGGAATTCCCTTTTCAGGATCCTTGCCCAGTTTGAGTCTTAACAAATCCCACAGGGTGACCAACTCCACGTGTGTCATCAATGAGGGTAGGACAATTAAATCCCCCACCAGTGCAGACGCCATCGTAATAACCATCATCAGGCCAAAGACGGCTGTGGGCTTGAAGTGCGAAAACATCAATATGGAAAATCCGAGACCAATGGTGAGGGTGGTAAAAACAATGGGCCTGCCCACTTTTTGAATGGTATCCTTAAGCGCCCGCCCCTTGTCCAGGTCCTTTTTGAACTCGCGGTTATATCTCACCAGGTAATGAATGGTATCATCAACAGCCAGTCCAATGGCGATGCTCGCAACGAGACTGGTGGCCACAGAAAGCTCAATGCCCAGCCAACCCATGAGTCCAAAATTGACAATAATGGGAAAACAATTTGGAACAATGGCTATCAGACCCACTTTGCCAGACAGAAAAAGTAAGAACATGATGGCAAAGATAAGAACCAGGGTAACAGATAGGCTTTTCACCTGACCTTCCGTAAGAATATGGCTGCTCTCAGATATGACAATACCGAATCCTGTCACTTGGAAGCCGAAATCCTTTGAGAAGGTCTCTCGAAGACGATCCTCTATCACTTTCCTGATCCGCAAAAAATCCCTTGAGCTGGAGATATGCGTTCTTAGAAGAATATTGACCTTTGAGAGATCTTGAGCCATGAACCTTTCAAAGGTGTCTTGCCCCAACATGCTCTTATAGCTGTTCATCAACATGCGGACTTCGAAAGGTTCCTCTGGCATGGCGTAGTATTTTTGCTCGTATTGGTTCGAGGCATAGTTGACCAATTTAAGGTAGTCGACAAAAGAGATGGTTTTGTCCACCCCCTGTAGCGTGTTCAGAAAGTCCTGAACACGGGTAATTTCATTTAGGTGTTCGGGGTTCTCGAAATAGTCCTCAGTCCCGCTGTCCAGGACCACGTTGATGGGGAAACTGCCCGCCATATCCTGATAAATGTCGTGAAAGTGTTGGCTGATCGTCGTATCTCTTTTAAAAAAGCCAACAGGATTGGTTTCCACTCTTATCTGAAAAATGCCCGCCAGCCCAACGAAGGCAATAAGCGCAATGATGGGTAGCGTCACCTTTTGATAATGCAGGTTAATCTGCGTAATTTTTTGCAGGAGCCCGTAAAGAAGATCTTTTTTAAAGAGATGACGCCTTGTCTTTTTGGGGGGGAAAGGCAGTAGGGCGAATACGGCGGGTAAAAATACGAGCATGATGAGTAGCATGCTCCAGATCCCGAAACAGGAGAAGATGGCGAATTCTCTGATGGCAGAAATCCTGTTCAGGAGGAGTGAAGCCAGCCCGATGGACGTGGTGACCACGGCCAATGAGGTGGGGAATCCAATCCGTAGAAAGCATTCATAAGACGCTTCTTTCCGGGAGTGGGTCCGTTCGATTTGGGTAAAATACTCCGGAAAGATATACATGCAATAAGCTGTGCCAACCGCAATCAAAAAGATGGGCACGATCATGGTGAGCATGGCAAGGGGAGTTCGGGTGAATCCCATGAGGCCAAACGTCCAGATCAGTGCCATGAGCACGGAGCCGACCGGGATCAATATGCCTCGAAGGTTCCTGAAAAAGAAGAAGAGAACAAAGGCTATGATAAGAAATGTAACAGGTGGCAGCCTTATAAAGTCTTGTTGTGTATAGGTTGCCAAGGCCTTAGAAACGAGGGGCATGCCGATCTGGTAGAGTGACAGCCCTTTCTTCTGCTCATCAACGATCATCTCTACAGACTCGATGATCTGATCTTTTTCCTTCGTGTCCTCCAGAATTAGGGTTATGACCGTGGTTTTCTTATGGGCTGAAATGAGATTCTTGTGAAATAAATCAATGGGAATAATGATCTTTTCAAAATCGGCAAGACTCCACTTGCCGGTGGCATCCATATCCTTCTTGATCAAGGGGAGGCTAATAACCCTTCTGACCCCCTCTATCTCGGAAAACTTCTCTGAAAGGTGCGTGATCTCTTGAAAGGTATCCTTCTCAAAGATGTTTTTGGCTTTGGCCACCACCAGAATGATTTCTTCCGTACCGAATTCCTTCTTAAAGGACTGGTAACGAAGGGTTTCAGTGAGGTCTTCAATGGCCATATCGTAGATGGAGGTACGGAAGTGCAGTTTGGGTAGTTGGGACGCAAAGAGCAGGGTAACGAGAAATAAGAGGATGATAACCTGCAGAGGATGGTCGACAGTAAACCTGAGCCATTTCCTGGTGCGGGTGACTTTAGATAGGCGCGCCACAGGCCTTGCTCCATCAAATAGGGGAAAACAGGAGCCCCCCAGCTCCCCGAGGGAGACTGAGGGGCAATCGAATCATGATCATTCTAGAGTGCCTTGATCTTATAGACCTGATTGGAATCAGGATCTATGACGTGGACGCCACAGGCGATACAGGGATCAAAAGAGTGTACCGTTCTAAGGACCTCTAGCGGTCGTTTAGGGTCTTCAATAGGTGTGCCGATCAAGGCTTCCTCCACGGGACCCATTTTGCCCTTGGCATCCCTGGGGCCAAGGTTCCAAGTGGAGGGTACAACGTATTGGTAATTGCCGATCTTACGGTTTTCGATCTGGATCCAGTGACCCAGGGAGCCCCTCGGGACGTCGTTCAGCCCCACGCCCATAGCACTTTTGGGCATTTCCCAAGACGCATAGGTCTTGTCGTTGCCCTTTTTCAGGTTACCCACCAGTTCGAGGACCCACGCTTCCATGGCTTGGCCGATGACAAGGGTCTCCAGGCCACGGGCAGCCGTCCGACCCAGGGTAGAAAACAAAGCGGTGACAGGAATATCCAGTTGCGCCAGCGTCCCGTTGACGGCATCCTGGATCTCTTTGTGTCCACTCGCATAGGCGACCAAGACCCTTGCAAGGGGCCCCACCTCGCAGGAGGCGCCCTCATATCGCGGCGCTTTGACCCAGGAGTACTTTCCCTGGGTATTGTAGGGACCATGTTGGGGTTTGGTCTCCCCCTCGAATGGGTGCCTCTCCTTTCCCCCCTCATACCAGGAACGGGCCACATGCTCTGTAACCTTTTTCTGCTCAGCCATCTTGATGCCCTTGAGATTTCTGTTCAAGATCACCCCTCGAGGCATGAAGAGGCTCTCGGGTTCTTTGTCGCTGAGTGGGAACTCGCCCCAGGCATGGAAATTCGTCGTTCCCCCAATGGCTCCCCAGTCCTTATAAAAGGAGGCCACAGCGAGCAGGTCTGGAATGTATACGTTCTTGATGAAGTCCTGGGTCTCTTTCCAGACATAGAGAAACTCGCCGATCCGATCCGGTGTCAGATCTTTTACGCAGGTCACGCCCCCGACCACAAAGCTCTGGAGGTGGGGATTCTTGGCACCGAATATGGCGTGCATGCGGGCCGCCTTGGCCTGAAGACGTAATGCCTCAATGTAGTGGGCGGCCGCCATCAGGTTGGCCTCGGGCGGGAGTTTATACGCAGGGTGACCCCAGTAACCATTGGTAAACGGGCCTAATTGGCCACTGTCCACAAAGGTTTTGATCCTCTGCTTTACATTTTCAAAATAGACAGTCCCCCCCCAGGGTGCCTTACTCACGTTATCAGCCAAGGTTGCCGTCTTCTTAGGGTCGGCCTTAAGGGCGCTGACCACATCTACCCAGTCCAGGGCGTGAAGATGATAGAAGTGAACAATATGGTCGTGCTGAAACTGGGATCCCATCATGAGGTTTCTGATGATACGTGCATTGTCAGGGATTTTGACCCCTACCGCATTTTCCACTGCCCTCACCGAGGACAGGTAATGGACCATCGTTCAGACGCCTCATGTACGCTGACAAAAAAGTGGGGCATCGCGTGGATCACGCCCTTGAAGGATGAGCTCAATTCCCCGGAACATCTGTCCTGAGCTCCAGGCATTGACCACTTTACCTCCAGCCACCTCCACCTCTATCCTCAGGTGGCCTTCTATCCTGGTGATAGGATCTATCACTATTTTTTTGGCCATTTTCTCTCCTCCCTTTTCTTTCTGATGCAGGACATGGATTCAAGATCAATCTGCCACTTAGGTCTCTTGTTTGAAGAAGGGTGTCATATTGTCCCAGAAGCCCGGCTCGCTGCAGCCAATGCAGGGATGCCCTGCCTCTATCGGCCAGCTGGTGCCATCGTTAAACTTCGCGATAGGACAATTGTTGTAAGTGTCCGGCCCCTTGCACCCCATCATATAGAGACAGTAACCCAACTTAGCCTCTTCAGAGCCGAACTTCAGCACGAATTCTTCGTTCTCATAGTGGCCCCTTCTCGGGCACTGATCATGAATCGTCTTTCCATAAGCGAAGAGAGGCCTCCCCAGATCGTCTAGTTCGGGGAGCTTACCCAGTAGTAGGTAGTTAACAATCGTTCCGACCAGGTTTACAGGGTTTGGCGGACAACCAGAGATATTGACGACCTTCATGTCGAGGGCATCGCCCACCCCTTTGTAGCCACCCGGATTGGGAGCAGCCGCCTGAATCCCGCCAAAGGCGGCACAACTGCCATGAGCGATGACTGCCGCAGCCTTGGGACACACATCCCGTGCGATCTGCAGAAAGGTGCGGCCGGCAATCTTGCCGTAGGCACCATCATATTTTGTGGCAATGGCGCCCTCCACCAAACAGAGGAATTTCCCGTTGTGCTTTTTCACAGCGGCATGGAGGTTATCCTCCATCTGACGACCCGCTGCCGCAAAGATAGTTTCATGATATTCGATGGACACGATGTCGAGAACCAGTTCGTCGATCCACGGATACATGGTCCTCAGGAGGGCTTCAGAGCAGCCCGTGCACTCACCAAAGTGTAGCACAATCACGGGTGGCCGCTGCTTGGGCGCTGCGAAAACCTCCGCCACCTTGGGGATAAATGATGAAGAGAGCCCCATGGTAGCGGTCAGAAATCCGCAGTATTTCATGAAGTCCCTTCGTGAGATCCCCTTTTGCGAGAGCCTGTCATAAAAGTCTTTCTCCTCGTTCATTGGCACCTCCTGACAAGGGTTAACGGTTCATCCACCTCTAAGATGTACGAGTTCACTATAAAGAACAAAAAGGGGGGTTTGTCAATTATTTTTTGATAATTTATGCTTACTTAGTAATAATTTTAAAAAAAGAGCATATTTTTTCTGATTTCTCATAAACTCTGAGGGTGGAAGGAGTCATCGGGTATCAAACCCGTTTGAAAGTTGATATTCTCTGGGGTATGAATTGAGGATAGAGGTTTTTCCCATGAACGTCTTACTTCTATACACGGATAAGTACTACCTCATAAAACAGGTCTATCCTTTCGGCCTGGACCTGATCGCCAATTATTTACGCCGGTACGGTCATAGGGTCACTTTGGATTATCCCTTTTTGCCGGACAAGGATATGGAAACCAACTTGGCCAGAACACTAGAGGAGACAGATCCGGATATCATTGGCATCGGTATCAGAAACCTGGATACGTGTATGTCCTGCGAAGCGTATGGTGATTTTCAAAGTCATGATTGTAAAACGTTTTACTTTCTCCCTGCCATCAAGCAGGTTGTTGATATGATTAAAAGTAGAAGACCGAAAATGCCCATTATCTTAGGGGGTGGGGCCTTTACCATCTCACCGGTGGCCATCCTGAAATACCTGGGGCTTGAATATGGAATTGTGGGAGAGGGAGAGGAACCTTTTCGCCAATTTCTGGCGGTTTTTCCTGACAGGGGAAAGATATCTAAGATACGCAATATGGTCCATTACGAGGGAAAATTTGTGGTTAATGATAGGCAGGCCCATCGCTTTAGCCAAGGCCGAGACGTAAAGGAGAGGGAGACAAAATTCAACTATGCCTATGAAACCGTAGGACTGCCTGTACAGGTGAAACGGGGGTGTAATCAGAATTGTAGCTACTGTGTGGAACCCCTCATAGAGGGCAGGAAATTCGTTTTTCGACCCGCGGAGGCGGTTGTGCATGAATTAAAAGCCGTCTTGGAGAACCATGAAGATATCCGCACGATTTTTTTTGTGGATACAGAGTTTAACGTTCCAGACCAGCAATATCCCAAGACGTTGGCCAAAAAGATCATCGGGGAGGGTTTACACGAGTATTTTCATTTCTCTACCCAAGCTTTACCCCGTCCCTTTGATGCGGATTTTGCGAAGATGCTTTCTGAGGCAGGCTTCTCTTTAATTCTCACCAGTGACAGTTTTGCTGACACGGTTTTGAAAGCAAACCAGGCCTCCTATCGTCAGGAGGATGTGGTCAGAACACTGGAACTGTGTGAGGAGCATGGCATAGATTGTACGGTTGCCATGATATTTGGTCTTCCCGGTGAGACACATGAAAGCATTGATCACAGCCTTGGCCTTATGCACAAATATCCTCCCAATCTTTTGAGACGTTACGAATATACCATTGGAGGCAGGATCTATCAGGGTACTCCATTGTGTCGTTGCATTGAGACAATGGAGGAAGAGAAGAATCTGTACGGAAAGAGGACTGAAGGTTTTGTTGAACCCTGCTATTTCTGTGGTCCTGAGAGCCCCATGAGACTGAAAGAATATATACAGAGAGCCCTTCCTCATCCCATGATGTATCAAAACCATTATGACGAAACTCGATTTGGAACTCTGGCTTTAAGCTATCTTATTGATCAACGGAGATGGGAAGAGGCCGCATCTCTGTTCTTGAGAAGCACTCTCCGGGTCCGCTCCTCCATTTATGATTACTTCTTTAGAAAATCGACTGACGCGGGGAGAACGGGAGTGGCCGAGGCAGTGTCTGTAAATCTCTTGGAGGGCATAGAGGGAAGTGATGAGATCAGAGAATATGGAGAGCAGGCAGACGTGATTAAATACTACCTGAGCCTACTCAGATAAGCTGAGGGTTTTAGGGCCATTCCCCTGTAGTATTTGAATTATAAATTGTTTATCAGAGATTAGATTGTAAGAACTGGGTTTTCGGTTCAGAAACGAGGAATTTTCTGCAAGGACAAGGAAACCGGGAACCCGCCCCGCAGGGGTGGGCCTGAGCGGAGCATCGCGAGCGCGAAGAAATTGAGGGCTTGCGCCGAGGCGTACATCAAAAGGTAGGTCGCACAAAAAAGACCGAAGATTGACGCAGTGGTTGCGGGAAAGGACCGTTTCTGAAACGAAAACTATTTGAATCCATGCTTATGGGCGAGCAGATCCAGGTGAATGGAGGCCAGGTACTCCAGTTCCATGGGGGCGGCATCTTCAACGATCCTTTTGTCTACGGTCTTGATATACCTGTTGCACTTTCGGCAAAAATCGACCCGAAAGCCTTCCTCCTCTTCACTATGAAAATACCCCAAGCTCTTCTGCACTTGGTTTTGACAGAAAGGACAATTGAGGCGTGGATGGGGCCATTCCTCACCACAGAGCTCACAGTGGAGATGTCTCTTTCCCGTCTTGTCAAAGTAGGCCATATTGGGCAGCGATCCACACAAGGGGCAGTAACCGTGATCCCAACCTGCCTTATCTATCTCTGTGGAAACTGCATCCCGAAGGGCCTTTAGCGAAGGCCTTAAAGCGAGCTGGGCTAGAAATTGCAGGGCCTTTGGGTCCAGATCCGTCTCTTCTCCCATCCTTTTGAGATGTTCGTCATCCTTCTCAAGCACAGCCCTAAACACCTTATTCATCCAATCGGAGTCCTTTTTAGATTTCTCGAGGGCCTTTTTCAGCCCATCGGTATCCTCTCGCTTTGTGGTCGTCAAGTGATCCAAGAACTTAGACATAAGTGCCCAACTCGTCTCAAAGTCCAGGGGTAAATCATTCCGTGAGAAAAGGGGAAAGCCTTCCTTCTTTTTTAAATGCTTTAACCTGCCCTCCACTTGTATCTTCCCAGGCTGAGGCTCCACTTCACCCATGAGGCGCACCAGTTCACGATAGGAAACAAGGGCCTCTTTGGCCGCAGGCCGCCGCTCAATGAGTCGGTCCGTCTGTTCTAAAAGATCTTCAGTCATTGGTGCTCATCTCCTATTTACGACCATATGCAAGAATGCTCCGCCTTTTAAGACGGGGATGAATGGCATACTTCACGCCCATCTCGTGAGCAAGAAGAATAAAGGGGGTCCCCTAAGGGTTACCCCCTTTATTTCTTAAAGGTTTATGAACAAGGCGCTGATTTAGCCTACCAGCTTATGGAGGATATTCCACTCTTGAGAGAGTTCCCTCAAAGACTTGCCGATCTTCTTGAGGGCCATCTTGCGGTCCATAACCCCCGGAACCCGATCCACGCTGGCATATTGATGATATTTGCCAGGATCGTCAGCGAGCAGATAAAAGCACCTCAGATCATCGAGCCCTGTTACCACAGCCTTGGGAAATTTGGATTTTACTTCAGCCAGACGTTGGTTGGCCAAAGAGACCATTTCATCCCGGTTGCCATAGTTCATAGCTCCTGTGGGACAGGTCTTGACACAGGCGGGTTGAAGGCCGTTGTTGACCCTGTCTACGCACATGGTGCACTTGGACATGTAGCCGGTGCCCTTTTCTACTCGCGGGATGTTAAACGGACAGGACTCGACAATGTCCCCGGCTTTGGCCTTCCTCAGCTTGTCCGTGTACAGGACTGCACCGGTTGGACCGTCAATGATGATGCCGCCAGGGGCAGCATCTTCGGCCGCCTCCTTACAGGGTGGTTCCACGCAATGGCGGCACTGGTCCGGAAAGAAGTACCAGCGCGGTTTACCATCAGGCCCTAAGCTTTCCGTAAAACGAACCAGTTTATAGGTATAGAAAGAGAGGTCCTGGGGGTTCTGGTGGCTTCCCCATTGCTCCGTCTTGGTGGCTGGCAGTTGGTTCCACTGCTTGCAGGCAATCTGACAGCCTCGGCATGCGGTACACAAAGTCGTGTCAATAAAAAAAGCGTTTCCACTCATCAGATCACCTCCCTTCTATGCCTTTCTAATGTTGACCATAAAGGCCTTGGTTTCAGGAATCCTGGTATTCGCATCACCCGTTGACGGGGTCAACAGGTTCGCAGAATCGCCGCCACCCTCGGGGTAGACCCATCCGTAATGCCATGGGAGTCCTACTTGGTGAACAACGTTCCCTCCTTCGACTGTCTTTCCACCGATCCTGAAGGGACGGAAGCGGTGAGTCACCATGGCCACGGCCTCTACCTTGCCACGTGCCGACTCCACAATGACTTTGTCACCGTTCTTGACTCCCTTCAGCTTGGCCAGTTCGTGACTCATTTCCACAAAGAGCTGGGGTTGGGCCTCCAGCAGCCACGGCTGCCAACGCGTCATCACCCCGGTCTGCCAATGCTCGCTGACCCGGTAGGTGGTGGCCACAAACGGATACCTGGGATCGCATGTTTTGTAAACATCCGCATCGGTCCCGTACCGCGCTGCGACCGGATTGATCAGCTGGCTGGACATCAGATTCTTCTCCACAGGACACTCGACAGGTTCATAGTGCTCTGGGAAGGGGCCTTCAGCTCTTCCGGGACCAAAGACATGCGCGTGGCCCTCAGGTTTCATGATGAACGGATACTTGGTCTTGGGATTGGGGGTACCATCCGCATTGAGCATGGGAGGCCAGCCGCCATCAGGGACATCCCCAACCCATCCGCCTTTTCCACCTTTGGCGCTGGAATCCCAACGAATGACCGGATGCTCCGCATCCCATGGCTTGCCATACTTGTCAACCGAAGCGCGGTTGTAAATAATGCGTCGGTTGACCGGCCAGCACCAAGCCCACTCAAGATTGAGGCCAATGCCAGACTTCTCCCTCTTGCGCCTGGCAGCCATGTTTCCCGCGTTCGTGTAGGAGTTGCAGTAGAGCCAGTTCGCGCTGCTGGTGGAGCCGTCATCCTGCAAAAACGCAAAGCTGGGGACCAGGTCACCCTTCTTAAAGGACTTGCCTCTCACGATCATATCCGTCTGGAAATACCCGTTGATTTCTTTGGCCACCTTGTGGGGATCATATTTGCCATTGGTCGTGTAGTCCCACTTCAGATTTAGGATGGGGTCAGGAAAGATGGCTGTCGCATCTTTTCTATAAAGGTATTTCACTTTTTTCATCAGACTGATGATGATATTGCCGTCATCTCTCGCTTCGCCGGGCGGCTCAGCGGCCTGGTAACGCCACTGACTCCAGCGTCCGCTGTTGGTGATGGAGCCCTCTTTCTCCACAGAGACGGCAACTGGAAGGAAAAAGCACTCGGTTTTGATCTTTTTGGGATCCATCCCGGGTCCTTTCCAGAACCAGCCCGTCTCATTGGGGAAGATATTCACGTTCACCATCCAGTCCAGCTTGGTGAGCGCCTGTCGGGTCTTGTTGGAATGGGCACCGGAAGCTGCCGGATTCTGACCCCAGGCAAAGAAGCCCTTAATATCTCCCTTGTACATGACATCAAAGAGGTCCAGCCAGGTGTAGGTCTTGCCTTCATCCAGCTTGGGGAGCCAACTATAACCGAAATCATTTAGGCTTGTCGCTTTATCGCCGAAGAAGGACTTGAGCAGACTCACCGAGTACTTGGGATAGTTCCCCCACCAGTTGGCACTCAGTGGGTCATTGGTCTTGGGCGTATATCTTTTGTTGTAATCGGCCAGGGTGCGGTCAGTGGCACTGGGGGTTTTCAGATAGCCGGGCCAGATATGAAAGAGGATGCAATGGTCCGTAGATCCCTGCACATTGGACTCCCCTCTTAGGGCATTAACGCCGCCACCCGCCACACCCATGTTGCCCAGCAGCAACTGAATGATGGCCATGGTTCGGATATTCTGGGTCCCCACTGTATGCTGGGTCCAGCCCATGGCATACATGATGGTCCCGGCCTTACCCCTCTGACCTGTCTCCGAGTACATCTCATAGACCTTGACAAGATCCTCTTTAGGGGTACCTGTAATGGCAGAGACCGTACCCAGGTCATAACGGCTGAAATGGTTTTTTAGTTGCTGAAGGACACATCGCGGATCCTGGAGGGACCGATCCTTCTTCGGAACACCGTTTGCATCCTTTTCAAAGGCCCACATCTTCTTGTTGTACTTATGGGTCTTTGGATCGTACCCCGAGAAGAGGCCATCCTGGAAGGAATAGGTGTCTGCCAGAATGAAGGCCGCATTCGTATATTCCGCCACGTATTCCGTAAAGTACTTATTATTGTCAATGATGTACTTGATCATCCCGCCCAGGAAAGCAATATCCGTTCCTGATCTCAATGCGGTATAAAAATCGGCCTTTGCTGAAGAGCGCGTAAATCGGGGATCCACACTGATGAGCTTGGCCCCGCGCTTCATGGCCTCGGTCACCCATTTGAAAGAGATGGGGTGATTCTCAGCCGCATTGGAACCCATGATGAGAATGCAATCACTGTTTCGGATGTCGATCCAGTGATTGGTCATCGCGCCGCGTCCGAACGACTCTGCCAGAGCCGCAACCGTGGCGCTGTGTCAGATACGGGCCTGATGTTCGATATAAACTAGACCCAAGGCCCTCATCATGGCCTGCGTCAGCCAGCACTCTTCATTGTCCAAGGCTGCGCTTCCCACTGAAGCGATACCTGTGGTCCGGTTGACAACGTGTCCACCCTTGCCTCTGCGCTTGAAAGTCTCATCCCGAGTCTTCTTAATCCTTTTGGCAATGGTCCACAGAGCCCAGTCCCATGATACCTCCTGCCACTGGGTGCTGTACGGCTTTCGGTATAATGGGGTGGTGACACGATTTTCGTTGTTGGCCAACTGACTCAAGGCCGCGCCCTTTGAACAGAGAGAACCTTCGTTGATGGGGTGGTCAGGGTCTCCCTCAATGTTAATAATCTTCCCCGCTCCTGCTTTGCCGGCGTGAACGATCACACCGCAGCCGACGGCGCAATAACAACAAATGCTCGTCGACTCCTTGGCGAAGCGGATCTTCAGGGTCTGTGCATGGGATTTGATCGGCTTCAGATCAAGGCCCAGCCCCAGAACCGCCGCACCCGCAGCAGAAGCCCCTGTGATTTTGAGAAAATCACGACGCGTAACTTTCATGGGACCTCCTTTGTTTTAGGTTCACGGTTTCACCAAAACCAAATAGGACTAGAAACTGTTAAGGAGTGTTGATGCCAAAAAAAAGGAGTTTAAGGAATGAAAATGGTGCCGAATAACCAGGTCTTATGTCTCTTTTAGCGATAATTGTCAAGCCTTTTTTGTGAGAAATCAATAAGTTACATATATCAAAATTGACATAAGTAGCCGCAACAGCGAGGCCTGGACTCACGGCCTCCAGCTCCGATTCCGGCCCGTGGGTCTCCCAGTTCGGCTTCCGGCTCGTAGAGAGCGTTGGAGTCGTGTAGTGTTGATCTGATGAGTAAAAAGGGATATATGTAGCGCGTGAGGTGACTTTTTTCCCTCTTCTTGACGATGGAGGATAGCACAGCCCTTTCATTACTCCATTACTTCATGACTCCTGTACTCCGTACTACAATGAAATCAGAAGGGAGATA
>Ga0209427_10002961_pt1 | contig 19936 bp, 17 predicted proteins | sample DeeMarSWOR136_30_FD_187465 | JGI IMG/M metagenome (GOLD analysis project Ga0209427, IMG submission 187465) | Marine sediment microbial communities from White Oak River estuary, North Carolina - WOR-1-36_30 (SPAdes) (version 2) | ecosystem: Environmental > Aquatic > Marine > Intertidal zone >...
TCTACGTATACTTATTATCATATAACCGAATGCTTCATATAAGACCGTGACGTAGGAGATTCTAAGAACCAAAAAGGATAGTAATGGACTATGACAAGTGAAATCACAAAGATCCTAGCTACAATACTCGCATTAATTTTTGGACTCATTGTTTTCGGACTATTGCCTGCTTTAGCACTGCTTTTGTTAATTGCAACGATTGTGGGCATTTTCGTCTGGATAGTAATGGGTAGAGTGTATTCCTCTGGAAGTGTCATTCGGTTTGTACTATGGTTCAGAGGACGTACGGTTGCAGGGTTATCCGATGTGAATTTAAAGGATCTTGAAAGCCTGGAAAAAGGTTACTTCATCTTAGAAGAAGAGGAAGAGGCAAAAGCAATTGAAGAAGAATTATCACGAAAAACTCGTTTGTGGGGTAATGTACGAGAAAGTCTTGCCAAACCATGGATTCCTATTCTGTTCCTAATCTCTCTGGCAATTAATTTACTTAAGTTTGCAGATTTTATCCCAGCAATCACTGAAATCACTCAGGAAGAAGCTGTACAGTTAATAATTAATGTAAACATAATAATTTTCTTTGTCAGCCCAATTATTTTAGGTTTAATCATGCCAGGACTCTTTATTTTAAGGGACTACTCTCTTTACTATTTCCAGCGAGTAAAAGGCAATCTTGAGGTTGAAAAATCTTCAGGATTTGGACAAAAACTACTTGAAGGCTTTGTGGGTGGTTCTGCCATACTGGGCTTTATGAAATTCTTTATAGAGTTAGCAACTGCACCAAATCCAGAATTAGCAGGGCAAATCGCGTTGATTATATTAATTGCAATCGGCTCCGCTTCACATTCCATAGTATGGACTCTATTCTTCTATCTTCCTTTTCACAGACGCTATGTGCATCAGCTAAATAGGAAGATCGCAAGAATGGGCGTACCACGTGCCGTTGTTGATATAAGGCCGATTAAAAAAGCATGAGAAGTATGGGAAAGGCGCATATAATAAACACAGACAAGAAAAGTGAAAAAGTGTAGCTAAGTCACCGCAAACGCGCCAGATTCCCCCCTTTTTTATTTTACGAAAATAGATTCGCAAATCATAGCAGAGAAGCATTAACAAAAATATTATATGTGATTTAACATATTCAAAGCTGTAATTTCGAATTAGGTAACAACCGAACCCTTGAAATACTCGCTTATCGTGCATAACAGTAAGCATTATATGGCATATTCTGAGGGGCAGTTCTAGTGTGGGATGGTAAAGCTCTATCTGATGCATTAAATCGAGTTCTCTCAGGACTCATTAAAGCAGATCATGCGATTAGGACTGTTATACTCACCGATCGCACTGGGTTAACCCTTGGGCATGTGACAAAATTTGATGCACGTCCTGTAGACGTTGACGGTCTCGGTGCAATAGGCAACGCTGTTTTTTGTGCTAGCGAAACTCAGGGTAAGCATACTGAGATTGAGGGAAACTTGAATTTAGTTGTTTCCGAATTCGATACTGGTGTTATTTTTACGGCTGGTATAAATCAGGAAGCGGTGTTGTGTGTTATCGCAGAACCCTCTGTGAATATCGGCGTTGTACGCTTTACGATAAAACAAAACGTGAAACGACTTGGACGAGCACTAAGAGAATTTCATACCGATGAAGAAGAGACAGCTATACGTGCAGAAGACAGATTAATGAAGTTATTAAGAGAATTGGAAGAGTTTTAAGACATAGAAAGAGACAAATTTTTTTAAGAAAGAACAATTAACATTGAATTATTATATATTTGACTTATAGAGATTTTTTCCAATTCTAATTTCAGCTTATGAAAATTCTTTGGATACTAAGCGTAGAATGAAGAATAGTAGAAAAACTGAAAGATCTACCTTTAGGAGAATTTATTATGAAGACAACGGAGATTATTTTGAAACCAATTGGTATTATCAGGTCACCTTATAAAACAAAAGGCGATGCTCCTAGACAAGGGAGACTTGTACAAACACTGGGAACAGTTAAAATATTTCCTGAGTTTAGCGAAGGATTAAAGGATATTGAAAAGCGTAAGCACGTTGTTTTGATTTATTGGCTTCATCAAGCAAACAGAGAAATCTTATTAACACCTACACCCGATGTTCCTATTCCACAGGGTGTATTTTCTATTCGTTCACCTAATCGACCAAATCCAATAGGGCTCGGAGTTGTAGAGCTGGTTGAACGCAAAGGGAATAGTTTGACAGTAAGAGGGATTGATGCAATAGATGGTACGCCTTTGATAGATATCAAACCCTATATTCCAAAGCTTGATGAGGTTTCTTATAGCGACAACTAAAAACAGAAAAATTGAAAAATGAGCGATTTTAAAAAAAAGATAAGGGAAGGCTTGGCTTTTGACTAGAGATACTCTTTTATTGCTTCGTCAGATGTTTTGATGTCACCGATCGCAGGGAATATTTTTGTATAAGCAAACTTTTGCTCCTCATCGGAAAGCGCTTCCGTGCAGTCAGATAAAAAGACAGGTTTAAATCCTCTATCATATGCAGATCTTCCTGTTACTTCTACACACCAGTTTGTGATGAACCCTGCAATCATTAGATTTTCAACACCCTGATTCCGTAATAGGCCTTCAAGCTCAGTGTCACAGAAAGCACATAATCTACGTTTGTCGAGCACAATCTCGCCTTCTTTTGGTGTAAGTTCCTCAACAATTTGTGCGCCCCAGGTTCCCTTCTTAAAAGCATTAGCTTCCTCAGCGCCCTTAAGAAGACCTGCAGGGGTACCGGCTAACTCTGGATATCCGTCTCTAAAGCTGATGGGTGAATGGATGATGGGGATGCCCGCTTTCCTTGCTGCTTCAAGTATTTTTTTCGTATTTGCCACTACTTTGTGTTCTTTTGCCCTCGACCAGATTCCTGCGCCTGCCATTGCTCCCTTTTCACTCAAAAAGTCGTTCTGAAACTCAATCATCATTAAGGCTGTTTTCGCCATATTAGACCTCCTCTTTTTCATTTTTTTATTTTAAACTTTGGAAGTTTCTCCTCCTAACTCAAAATCGTTTGAGTTAAAAAAAAGATGGATCTCTTTATGTATGAAAGATCTATATATAGATTAAGATTCTCGCAAAAATGTTTTTGATATCTTATTGTTGAATTACAAGGCTTTTCTTTGCAAATATTAACTTTCTATGTCAAATTCTGCTAATAATTCATCTTCAAGTTCCAAAGCAGAATTTATTTCAATTCCGTCATCTTGTAGGCTCTTTAAAAATCTATGTAACTTCTCTGTCTCACTTCCAGTTAAACGCACTCGAAACAGAGGATAACCAGCTAACCATCTTACAACTTTTTTAATCTCGATTTTACTTATTTTATCACCTATGTATGAACCTACATCTACTAATTTCTCTTTTGCAACAGTTCCTGTATCTTGGAGTTTTTCTTTTGCGATAGAGCCTGCATTTTTTAGTTTTTCCACAGCTTTATCTTTGACTTTAGAGAGTTTTTCTAATTTTCCGGTATTTTCATCTTCTTCATTAACTGTAGATGTGATCTCGGTTTCGACAGATGGTTCAAATTTTTCTGAAGTTTCGAATGTTTCTAGTGTTTCAGGAAGACTCTCTTCGCCTTCTAGTTTGCTCATAATTGCGTTTTCCATTTTAGAGATGAAACTTGATTCAGCAAGTTCATCTACCTTAATTTCTTCTAACGTTACTATGAAACGGAGGGCGAAATAGTTGACCTCTTCTTCCTCTTTTTCATCAGTCTCTCTTTTGATGGCACTTACTAATTTCTCTTTAACTCCACTTAGAGTCTGAGCTGCTTTTTGGTAAAGGCTAGGGCGTGTTAACAGAACGCGTTCTATGATGGACCTACTATATGAAGTTACATTATTTGGAGGTATTCTGAGTCCTCTACGAATAAACTGTGAGTAAGCTGTAGCTACTGGGGCGAAAATAAACCCTATTGCACTGAAAACGATTTGTCCTTGCCTCGCAATTGTGTCCAAAAGTCCACGCCGCGAAAAAATCCCAGCCACCCTGGAGCGGGGTATCCAAATTACTCCTTCTCGCTTAACGTGAACGAGAAGACCTCCCATTACAGGTAAATATTCATTTGCAATAATACCCACAGAATTTAAGGATTGAGTTATCCACTCGTCAATATTTGCATCCATTTGTAATACGCTCCATCCTACATATCTATAAATTAATGACCTTCCCTCTTTTTTAGAAAAAATCGTTTTCTTATAAATCAGAATACTCAATCATTATAGGATGTAAGTTGAATTAAAACTTTTCATAAAATCGTTAAATTAAACCGTAGTAGGACAATAACAAATAGGAGCTGTTGAAATGACTGGCTTACAAGACGCACCTACTACGGCCTGTAGTGCCAACAATACAACGATATTTAAGATTTGTGAAAGTTACAAAAATACATCATTCAGAGACCTATCCCCATCAAGATGTGTACTTTTTTTTGTGCATTTTTATTTAATTTTTTGAAAATTCTTATCAGGCAACGATTGCTTATAAAAGAACCCCGATAGACGCAAAGGTTAAGGTATTAGCCAATACGGAAATGCAAAATGAATATAGAAGAGGATATCAAATACTACATGAGCTAAAGTAGGTGATATTAAGCTTCTAAATTTTACAAAAATAACGGATAGGATTACACTTCCAGCGAAATTGATTATCATTGTCTCAAGCGTTGAGTAGTACGGACCATAAAGAATCAAATTGAAGATAGAGCTTTGATGATAGAACATAAACAAAATCGAATTGATTAATACTGCTAAAACAGTAGCATAAGACTTAAACGCACCTTCAAGTCTTGGGAGCATATAACCTCTGAAAAATAATTCTTCTGAAAAGACAACAAGTAATGCAATTGGGATAATTATCAAATTGCGATAGGGTAACAAGAAAAGAACCTTTTCATAAATTATGAAATAATATGCACTAAAAACCAGATGAAGTATTATTCCAATAAGAATTCCGAAAAATACATTGTTTTTTAATGCTGTTTTAACCAATCCAAGTTCTTTTAGACTCATCTGAGTAATTGCACGTCCAAATAAAATGAAACAGGCGACACCGAATCCAATTCCAATTAAAATTAGATATAAGTTTTCTTGAAACATCAATGCTTGAAAGATGCCAAAAAATGTGGCAACCACGAGAACTTCTAATGCAAGAAGTGCTCTGGCAAAAGTATCAGAGTCGTTCATGTAACTTATTATCGGTTCGGTCATAGTTTAACCTCTAAGATAGTTAATAGCAGTTTAGATAACAGATAAATAATAAACCTTATCACTTTCCGAAAAATCTATTGGAAGAAAATGACTCCTTATTATATATATCTAATCAGACGAGGTTTCCTTTGTATCATCTTCTGATTTTTCAATGAGTTTTTGTGCAATATCGTCCTGAAGGCGCTTCATTGAGGAAAATATTTCCTCTAAAGATCTGACTAGCAATTTTTTGTCATTATAAGTCAAATACACTTCAGGATCATAATTATGATAGTAAACGTCCGTATTGATCTGTATTGTCTTATCTGCAACATAAAATGCGGAAAAGAGTCCTGCATTGTCTTTACGGAGTTCTATTAGAAATTTTTGAAGTCGAGATTTTTCTTCTTCAGTAAAATCTTCTTTAGACTCATAAACTTGAAACTGAATATGATTCCATCCAAATCCATTTTCAATTAATTCAGCCTGTTGATTATATCTGTGAGAAAAGAATTTAGTGAAGCCTGTTAATTCGGGCATTTCACTTATGTGATGTTCACTAGGATTCAAGGTTACAATTTCTCGATTTAAGTCCATATAAAAAATGTCATGGTTATTTGAGAATAATAGGTAATCGTCTTGAGAGGAATATAGCGTGAATTCATCCATTTCATCAAGTCTTCCTATGAATGTTTTGATGAACGTTTGTTTCCTCTGTAATGCCCTTTTCAGTGGTTTTGCTGCTTTTGGAAATAATATATCAAGGAAATCTTCTAAGAAAATCTTCTTGTCAATATTTTTGCCTTGTCTACGTTCTTTTCCAGTAAGAATTTTAGTTATCATTTGTTGTCGTTGGCTGTAACAGAAAAGAGGGAGCTCATTTTTCTTAATATCTGAGTCAATATATAGATCTAAAAGCCGGCGATTATTTCCGTCAATAATCTCAGTACAGGGGCGTAAAATACATTTAAGACGGTCTGAGTCGTTGCATTCTTCAAAGCAATACTTTGTGAAGAGGGAAAGCGCACTTTTTGAAAACGGCAGTAGTCGATTTTGAAGACCATCTTTAATAAACAATCGAACGAAAGTATCTCCGTATTCTGAACGTTTTCCTATATCTTCTCTAAACATTTCATTCATCTCTATCAGTAAAAACAAAGTACCTACAATATAAATATGTAAATTTAATGCCTTTAAACTTTTCTTTTGTGCGTGCCATCAAAATAAATAGGAATTAGAGCGAGATATACGACGATAAAAACTTTTTATGGTTTCTTATAAACAGTTTTGCCACCTATTATAGTCATTTCCACGTATATGTCCTTGATTTCATTATCTCTTACATTAAGAAGATCATCCGATAGGACAACAAAATCAGCGAGTTTACCTGGCTCGATGGATCCTTTTACACCTTCTTCGAAGGTTACATAAGCACTATTAAGGGTATATGCCTTAAGGGCATCTTTTACTTCAATTTTTTGTTCAGCACCGATTTCTCTACCAGTATCGGTCATCCTAGTCACAGCTACATAAATACCTAGAAGGGGGCTTATTAACTCGCATCCAGAAGTGCAGGGGCAATCCGAACTCATAGGTGTCGTGATTCCACGCTCTATATACGACTTTAGGGGATACGCCCATTTTACCCTGTCTTCGCCCAAGCCTGCCCTGTAACTCTCACCTTCACCATAAAGAAATATGGGTTGCGGAACAGGTATAATGCCCAGTTTCTTGAGTCTTGTTATAATGGTTGAACTGTTTATTCCACAGTGTTCTATTCGATGTCGATGATCAGTTTTTGGTAATTGTTCCAAGGCTAACTCAATTGCATCGATAACCGCTGAAATAGCTCTATCTCCGATTGCATGAACTCCTACTTGGAATCTTGCACTATGAGCGGTGAGAACTATGTTATTTAACTCATTCTGACTTAGATACATCATACCAATATTCTCAGGTGAATCTTCATAAGGTTCAGATAGGGCTGCAGTTCTCCCTGATGTTGATCCATCAGTTATGATCTTTATTGGGCCTATTCGAAGTCTATCATCGCCAAAACCTGATGAAAAACCAAGTTTACGTAAAAAACCAAGCATACTAATTGGCATCATCAAGTTAATCCTAAGGGGCATGCTGTCTTCCCATATTGCAATCTGATAAGCTTTCATAGCCGAGGCATTTATTTCGCCGGCTTCGGACACTGAAGTTACTCCTTTAGCCAGAAATTGCTCGGAAGCCAAAATTATAGCTTTTCTCAATTGTTCTACGCTAGGAGGAGGAATAATTCGTAATACCAATTCCTTAGCACCCCAACGCAGAATTCCGGTTGGTTCGCTAGTCTTAGGATCTCTATCAATCTGCCCCCCTTCAGGGTCTTCTGTATCCTCTGATATGCCTGCAAGTTCTAGAGCAAGGCTATTTACAACTGAAATATGCTCACAAAACCGAGTAATAATGACAGGGTTGTTAGGCGCAGCCTCATCTAGATCCCATCTGTTAGGGTGTCTCTTCTCAGACAGTTTGAAATCGTCATAACCTCTACCAATTATCCATGCTCCATCTAATTTCTCTTCTGCTACCACTTGTATCTTTTCCACTATCTCCTTAATTGAATTCACAGTGGGTGTCTTGCAGTCAACAGCCATGAGTGCGAGTCCAAAGTTTATTGGATGCGCATGGCAATCCACAAATCCTGGAATCAATGTCTGACCTTCAAGATCCAGTTCCTCGGTATCTTCATCAATCAGTTTTTTGATCTCCTCATCTGATCCGACCTTGAAAATTTTATCATCTATCACAAGAACTGCTTGAGCCTTAGGATTCGTCTCGTCCATAGTAATTACATTTCCATTTATAAAAGCCAGTTTTTTTTTCAAGGAACCTTGATTCAATAAGTAAACCATCCTATAATCTAAAATCAGTTTAAGGTTTTACATCTTTGATTAAATCATCTTTTGATGCATAACCCATCTTCTTTGCTTTATCTTCAAGAATATGTCTGCTTAGACATTGAATTTCTTCATCCTTATCATTCATCGCCTTGATTAATGGTTTAACTGTTTTCTTTGAATCTGTGTCAATATGGCCCAATGCTATAACTACACTTGCCCGAAGAAAAGGATTAGGGCTCTCTAATATTGGTATCAATGAATCAACTGCCTTCGGGTCACCGATCTCACCTAAGGCTTCAATAGTTGCTTTTATAATTTTTTCATCATTTAATTTAGCGATAAGTGGCGCTACAGCGCGTTTGTCTTTAAGTTTCTTGAGAACTTCCACCGCACTGTATCTAACGTCCAAATCTTCATCTGAAAGACTACATATAGCCCATTTGTAGGCTTCTTCAGTGTCAACTTTTTGGAGCGACACAAGGGCACTGGCTCTAAGAACTGCAGTCTCTTCCTTTTCTATAACAGAAACTAACAACGATATAGTACGTGGGTCTCGCAGTTCACCAATTGCGTCTATCAGCCTTTTACGTAAATTAAGATCTTTTTGCTTATTGAAGATGTCTGTAAATGTTGCGATATTTATCTTCTCTTTAATCTTTTCAAGAAGCGTCACAGCAATTCGTCTAATATTAGCTTCTTCATTGTACATAGCATGTATTAGAGGATTGATCGATTTAAGAAGAGCTTTATCATCACCGATCTTTATTAGGGCCTCAATAGCCTCCATGTGAATCCCCCAATCGGATTCACTTAACAGAGAGAGGAGAGGGCTAATTGATTGCTTATCTTTAATTTGTCCTAACGCCCAGATGACAGCCAGCCTGATTTTTTTTTCCTCAGTGTGTATATTGTCAATTAGTTTAGGTACAGCCTTTGCGTCACTAATTGCGCCCAATGATCTTATTGCGGCCATACGTGTGATTATATCATCTTCTTGTAACAGTTCGATTAATGGCTCAACGCTATCCGAACCAAGCACCACAATTGCTCTTGCAGCTTCTAGTCGAATCGGTTTGCGCTCCTTTTCATCTCTTATGATTTGAATTAAAGGGTCAATTGCATTATGGCCCATTTCCTTTAATTCTTGTGTAGCTTCTATTTGTTCTTCTAAATCACCTTCCATAAAAACATGGATTATCCCTCTAATAATAGCGCTATCTTTTGACAACTCCATTGTGTGACCCCTTAATGATTCAAATTTGATGAAAACAAATGCGTTGTTTGAAAGGCTATTCAACAAACTCTCTAATAACATTTTGGATGGCTATTTGCTAGCCTTGATTTTGTAAAAATCTTCTTACATTAACGAAATGAGAAATAGAGTTTTACCAGGGCTTTATACATTAAATTGAAATGAAAGAAGAAAAAGAAGAAGAAAAAGGTATTTTAAAATCTTTTATTTGAATAGTCTTCCACTATTGTGCAAATAATGCTGGTTTTTCAAAGAGTTTCTTGAGTTTCACTCTATGAAACTGCAACCCTAATTCCTCAGCAGGTATATCCATTGCAAGTCCGAGGAGTTGTGAATAAGAGAGGACAGGGATGCTGAACATTTCTTCTTCTAAAAGTCGTATAATTTCTTTTTGGGTAAGGTCATACTGCATAAAGCATCCAGGACATAGAAGTACTATGCAATCAGCTTCCGCTTGCTTAATTTGTTTCATTTTTTCTGCTGAAAGTTTTAAAGAGATATCTTTATCGACTACGCGAATGCAGTAATTACAACAGTTCATTTTTCGCATGTATTTGACACTCTCAGCTCCAGTCAATTTAACTAGACGATCAAGTGATTCTGGGCGGAGCGGATCATCAACATTAAGGACGTTTGACGGTCGCAATACATGACAACCATAATGAACTGAAACCTTTAAGTCCTTGAATGGGGTCTTTATTTCATCTTTAATCCTTTCTAGTCCTATGTCTTTGTGCATAACCTCTAACAAGTGTCTAATATTTATTGTGCCCTTAAATTCTTTTCCAACATGTGCAAGGATTTCATTGACTTGCTTTTTGAGGCGAGGTTTATTCTTCAGAGTTTCATTTGACAATTTCAAAGAATGAAAGCAGCCATTGCACAGATTAAGAATATCTAACTCCATTTCCTCTGCAATACAAATGTTATTAGCCGCTACAGCTAAAGCAGTCTTGTAATCAAGTGCTGGAGTTGCGGCAGGATCACTACAGCAGCCTGCGCCTTGCATTTCGTGCAAATTCACATCAAATTTTTGTAAGGTTTTTCGCGCAGCTGCTTCCAGTTGAGGAAGTCTATATGGAATAATACATCCTAAGAATAACGCATAATCCATCATTTTTCTTTTCCTCCTTTCTTGGAAAGTAATGACGTGATTCCCGTTACTTCAGCTATCTTTTGAAATGTTTCTGCATCAGGAGGAGTTAAGTCAGGCAATCCTAATTTTTTCCTTCTCTTAATTATTCCAGATGAAATGGGAATAGCTAGCCCTGTAGTTAATATGATTTCGCCTTCTTCCCGGATACCTTCAGGGAGATTGTTTGCTCTAGCAGCTAAATTTTTAAGGACAGATTGAAGATAGAAAGATCGAACACCTCTTGGACAATGCTCGGCACAGGCTAAACAGGCTGCACAAAGCCATATAGTTTTACTTTGTAGTAGTTTACCCTTCAAACCTAGCAAAGTCATGCTTATTACCTGATGTGGCTTAATATCTACATCATCTGCCACAGGACATGATGAAGTACACGTACCGCATTGGAAACAATGAAGAAGTGCCTTTTCTCCGAGAATATTCGCTAATTCATATTTGAAATTAGGATGAATATCAGAATCCTCTACTGTTTGTTTAACTGCCGTCATGTTTTCACCTCCCGAGAAGAGAAAATGGAACTTGATTTGAGTGGAGTTGCTCCAAGCTCCTTAAGTTCATTCACAAACTCAGTTATAACTTGAGAAAATTTCTTTCCTTCGCTAGCAGAGACCCATTCTAAGCGAAGGCGTTCTGGTTCAAGTCCTATTGCTTCTAGCCAAGTTTTTACATCGTTTATCCTTTTCTCAGCAAAAACATTCCCCTTAATGTAATGACAATCACCCAGATGACAGCCACCGACAAGGACACCATCTGCACCTAAGGAAAAAGCCATAAGAATGTAGAGTGGGTCAACTCTTCCTGAACACATTACCCTTATAGCTCGAATATTTGGGGGATACTGATACCGACTGACGCCTGCCATATCAGCTCCTGCATAACTACACCAATTACACAAGAATGAAAGAATTGTTGGCTCAGAATTATCTGTAACTTCAGCTAAAGCCGCCTGGATCATGGCGAATACCTGCTCATTGGTATAGTGTTGCATAGTAATAGCATTAGCAGGGCAAGTAACTGCACAAACTCCACAACCTTTGCAGAGTAGTGGGTTAACTTCTGAAATGAATTTATTTTCGCCTATTGAAGCGCCTACAGCTCCATATGCACAAACAAAGTCACAATTGGCGCAACCAATACATAAATCTGGATCGACTACTGCAACGATTCCTTCGCTTTCGATTTCTCCTTTCATTAATGGAATGAGCGCCCTTGATGCAGCTCCAAGTGCTTGACTGATAGATTCAGAGATGCTCTTTGGGCCATGAGCTGTTCCAGCAAGATATATACCATCAGTTGCGAAGTCAACTGGTCTTAGTTTAGGATGAGCCTCAAAAAAGAAGCCGTTTGTTATATCTAATGGAATTTTTAGCATTTCAGATAGTTCTTTATTCCCATCACGCGGTATAAGAGGTGTACTGAGAATAACTTTGTTAGCTGTAATATCAAATTCAAGTTGATTGATCATATCGAAAAATTCAACGGCAAGTGTGCCGTCTGGATTTGTCCTGACTTTTGGTGGTCTTTCGTGATCATAACGGATAAAGTTAATACCTTTTTCTTGTGCTTTCCAATAATATTCTTCTTCTTCGCCATGTAATCTAATGTCACGGTAAATTATGTATACTTTGGCGCTTGGATATTTTTCTTTGATCATCAATGCATTCATAATAGCTTTAGCACAACATATTATAGAACAATAAGTACGACCTTCCTTTTCACGCGTTCCAACACACTGTAACATTACAATTGAATCATTATCATTTATTTTACCTTCTTGTATTAAACGGGTCAGTTCAAGTTGAGTATGAACATTTGAAGATATCGGATTCCCGAAAAATTCTTTGGGAGTATTTTCTTCAGCTCCAGTTGCGATGATGATACTACCCACTTTAAATTGTTGCTTTTCATTACCAGCTTGGATTACAGTAATATCAAAGTTTCCAATTGATCCTTCTACGTTTTTCAGTTTAGAATCAGTCATTAAATGGATCTTTTCGTTTTCCGTGACGAATTTTTCCAGTGACGTCAAAATGTCTTCGGCCATCGCTTTTTCAAAGTTCACCCAATCCAATTTTCGCAATAGGCCTCCTACAGCCTTCTCTTTCTCAATTAAATAGACATCAAAGCCTTTTTGGGCTATTGCTGCAGCGGCTGTCATTCCTGAAACTCCTGCACCAATTACAAGTGCTGCAGGTGTGACATTAGAGGAAATAGTGCCTAAAGGAGTTAAGAATTCTGCTCGGTTGACAGCCATCCTCATTAAATCTTTTGCTTTTTCAGTGGCTTTTTCGGGTTCGTGCATATGAACCCATGAATCGTGTTCTCTTATGCTAGCCATCTCAAATAAATATGGATTTAGTCCAGCGTCACGACAGGTTTCTCTAAAAAGAGACTCATGTGTTCTAGGAGTACATGCTGCAACAATTACTCGATTTAGGTCATGCTCTTTTATTTTTTCTTTTATCAACTCTTGTGTGTCGGAAGAACAGGTGTATAAATTATCAGTTGCGTAAACTACATTCGGCAGAGTTTTTACGTATTCAACAACTTCTGGAACATGAACAACGCCCCCGATATTGATTCCACAATGACAAACAAACGCCCCAATCCTTGGCGTATCGAATGGGTTGACTGAAATTTCATAAACTGGTTTTTCTATTCTTTCTGCTCGAGTTATGCTCGTCCTTGCTGCTGCCCTTGCTGCCGCTCCACTTCCTTCCGCGACTGATGTTGATATGTCTTCAGGACCATGACATGAACCGCATAGATAAATTCCAGGGACAGTTGAATCAATGAGGTGAACTGAGTCAATAGATTTGAAAAAACCATGCTCATCTGTTTCAATACCTAATATGTCTCTTAGAGACTCTGAATCCTTTTTGGGAATAACTGCAGGAGATAAAACTACTATATCTGCACGAAGTTCGTGTTTTTTCCCAGTGAGCATATCTATGTAATCGATCACAATTTCTTGTGTATGTGGGTCTTCTTCTAGCACTGGTAGTCCTTTTATGTATACTATCCCGAATTCGTCCTGGGCTCTTTGGATAAATTCTTCGTGACCTTTTCCAATTGGTCTCGTATCATGATAAAAGACAAATGTTTCGACATCAGGGTGATGTTCTTTGGTTATTATAGCTGCTTTTGCCGAGTACATACAACAAAATTTAGAACAGTAGGGTTTTACATCAACATTTCTTGAACCTACACATAATACAAATGCTATACGTTTCGGATGCTTTCTAGCAGATGGTGTAAGAAGTTCTCCTTTCGTGGGACCAGTAGCACAAAGAAGACGCTCGTATTCTAAAGATGTCAGAACATTAGGATACACATCATATCCATATTCAGCCAGATCTTTTGGATTAAGAAGATCATAGCCAGTAGCCACTATAATGGACGCTACATCAATGGAAAATTCTTGAGGTTGTTGATCATAGTCAATTGCTTTTGGTGGACAAATGTCTTCACATGTTTGACATATTCCATACTTAAAATTAAGACAGTGTTCTGGATCAATTGTATAGACAAGTGGAACTGCTTGAGGAAACAAGGTATAGATTGCACTTCTATCATCAAGATCGGTATTGAATTCATTAGGCGTCTTTATCGGGCAATACTGAGCACACAGACCACACCCAGTACATTTTTCTTCATCAACATACCTAGGGTGTGCTATCATCTTGACACGAAAACCAGAGTCACCCTTTTTTTCTACCTCTTTGAGTTCAGAATAGGTCAATAGGTTTATATTAGGATGACGGGCGACTTCAACCATTTTAGGTGCAAGAATACAAATTGAGCAGTCAAGGGTTGGGAATGTCTTATCAAGTTGTGCCATTTTTCCTCCAATAGAAGGTAATTTCTCAACAAGATAGACAGTATGACCTTGTTCTGCCAAATCTAAAGCGGCTGCGATTCCTGCAACACCTCCGCCCAAAACAAGAATTTGATCCATTTTATTTTCTTCGCTCAATTTTAAATCACCGCAAAGTAAAATTCTAATATGTTAAAGGGATCTGTTGAAGTGAATGAATTTGTACTCTAAAAAAATCGAGTTAAAGATTACGAGGTGAAAGGGAAACTCGCCAATCCCTTGGCAATCGTGGTTTTGTGAAGAGATCAAGTCTATCCAGTCTTTTTAGTTTTTCATAGATTTGACACCATGCACAGTCATGTGTATAATCTTCGACCTCACATTTGCCTTCTGCATAGCCCCCACACGGGCCATTTAATAGAGATTTGGCACACATAGTAATTGGACAAATACCACCTGTTTCATCTAATATACAATCACCGCATGCCTTACATTTTTCATGTAACTCTCCTAATTCGCGTTCCTGCATGCCAATGAACATTGTGTTATGTGCGGGGAGTACAAAACGATCTTCAATTGTTTCTGCTATTGTTTGGACGCCAGCACCGCACCCCATTGATAAAATAACTTCATTTCCTTCTATTACAGGTTTAAGAGCCGTGGCTACGATTTGACGATCACATTGTCGTAATACTGTAACATTTCTTGTCTTCATGTTGTTACCTTTCAGCTTATGGGCCATCTCTAGAAGCATTCCCATAACTTCTACTTGCTTTTCTCCTCCTGCCTGATAGATGCCTGCACATCCATTGCACCCAACAATCAAAACTTCGTGCGTTTTATGTCCTTCAAGCATTGCCAAGATTTCGTCAAATGGCTTTTGTTCTACTATAATCAAATTTCATCCTTCCTTTGAGTTTAACGTGTCTGTAAAAAGTCAAATCGAAATGCTAATCGGTTACGGTGTTGAGTTCTCCAGAAATAAGTTTGACTCCGTTGTACATACATTTCTTATGAATGATGTATTCTATCGCCTTGTCACATTCTTTTACATCTTCTTCAGTCGGACTTTCAATACGAACTCGTACTAAATGCGAAACGAATGGATCCCAGTTTAATATTATCGCCGTTTCTCCTGGATTTGAGGGTGCCAACTGCATTTTAACTTCCCAAAGCCCCTCTTTTATCGACTCTACTAACTCTTCTTTTGCTTCTGTAAACAAAAACCATCTAAACCCGGAAACTATTTTGTCGGTTTTAATATAGGGCACCTCCATACCTCCTCATCAGAAATGGTGATCCCAGTTCATCATTTGTGGATATGTCATGATCGTTAATGATATATCTTATATTCCATTTATTTGCTTTGCGTCCAAAAAGCGGTTATTTTATGACCGAAAACGCCAAAAAATCTCCTAAATGTGACGCATTTAGTAATTTCATAAGGACAGTTGATAGTTTTGCTCTTCTCCTTAGATAGAGTTAGATTATCTAGATATTGTTATCAATAGAATTGTGTTATTATTTATTAAATTACAAATGTTTACTGTAAATACGAAGGTTGAAATCATTTCAGGGATTCAATAAATTAATGATAACATTTTTCCTTTTTTATTATTTATAGAAAGACGTTAAACGCTTCTAAATATCTGATTTTCAAGTAAAACCCACTTTAAAATGCCGAAAACTGAAATAAAAAAAGTACTATTATCGGTAAAAAGAACGAAAAATGACGAAAAAAAGATCTTAATCTCCCATTTCAGTCAAAGTAAGAATGTATTTTTGAAGAACATGAAGGCCGCTATTGAAATTATTATATATTGAATGTTACCATATTATTTATGACAAAAATCATCTATTATTATAACTGGGGAATTATATCAATTCACTATGATAACTAAGTTTTTAGTTATTTAGGTAAAGATGGCGGGCTTCTTTAACACCATTAATGTGACTCCGCGAAGATATATGTCAAAGTGCTGTGACCAAGATATGAGCCCAAAAGTTGATGCAACCAATTGGCGCATATTAGCTAAGTTGTTAGAAGATGGAAGGCAACCATATAGGCAAATTGCGGAAGAACTTAATATTTCAGAGTCCACGGTAAGGAAACGTGTCCAAAAACTGATTGATGAAAATGTTATAAGAAGATTTACAGTCGAATTAAATCCGTATTTCGCACGTCCTACCATTGTTGCTTTTATCAAAGTCACTTCACCCTCCATGAGGGACATTGAAGTTATAAAAGACTTCGGTATCCAGAATCCTGAAGTGAAGGAAGTGTATGAGCTAACTGGGCAATGTGGCGTTTTATTTAAAGTAATTGTAGAGACTGTAGAAGAACTTAACGATTTTAAGGTAAAACTGCTTGATATATCCGGGGTTGATGGATTAGAGCATTGTGTACTACTCCAGCAAATAAAATATGGAAATAGAGCAATAAAAATTGAAGTATGATCTTCTCCCAGCAGTTAGATTTTTTAAGAAGGAGTTACTTAATCTTCTATTTTGATAAAAATGTCCCAAACAAGCGTGATATATCACCCTAAATTTGTAACGCACGGAAATGTCGTTTTACGGGAAAGATTACTACCAGCTTACAATTTTTTAGTGGATTTCCTTAAGAAAAAAGATCCAAACAGAGTTGTTATTCAGAGACCTGAGATGGTGGAAGAAGAATTAATCCTCCAAATACACACTAAGCAACATCTTAACAGAGTAAAGGAAGACGATTGTTATGAGGCAGCACTCCTGTCCGCGGGAGGTGCTGTGCTAGCAGGAGAAATGGTCTGGACGGGAAAAGTAAAAAACTCCTTTGTTTTTACCGGAACTGCAGGACATCATGCAGGTGTTAATTCTTATTGGGGCTTTTGTTACATTAATAATTCTGCGTTACTTATTCAAAATCTTCGAAATAATTACAACATTAGACGATTTATGATAATTGACACTGATCCTCATCCTGGTGATGGCACACGGAATATTTTTGAGAATGACGAAAATGTTATACATCTTAACTTCTTTTCTGATGGTTATTCATTCAGTGAAGATTCAATAAAATCAAAAAAATTTGACATCCCTCTGCCATCAAATATCTCGGATAAAGGCTTTCTGAGAGTTTTACAAGAATTAACTCCATTTCTTGTGCAAAAATTCGAACCTGAAATGATTTTGTGGAATTTTGGGCATGATGCACATCACGCGGATTATGGTGGTTTCAACTTAACGATCTCTGCCTTTCCTGAAATGGCTAAAATAATCACACAAGTAGCTAGAGAAATCTGTAATGACAAGCTTGTGGTTTTATTAAGTGGGGGTTCCAATCTTTGGGTCGCAAAACAAAGTATAGCAAGTATCGTAGCTGTACTTGCAAATTTACCATCATTTGAGTTAGAGCAAGATTTCTTTGAAGAAAACCCAGAAGATATACGAACCGTAGATAAGATAATAAACAAGTTGTTAAAAGATGTGACTTAATCTCAAAAATTGTTAGGGGACATTGTATCAATTGAATAGTGATGTTAACGAATTAGTAATTGGACTTTCAGATGATAATGTAGGAACGCGAAGAATTTCTGCCCAAACTATTGGAAGCATAGGAAAAGAGAATCCTCTTAAAATCAAGGACATTATACCAGAAATTGTAAAAACTCTAAATAGTGATAACGATAGTTATGTAAGAGCTACAATCGCAAAAGTTCTTGGAGATATTGGCTTAAAAGAGCCAGATCTGGTTAAAATAGCGATCCCTGAACTAATAATTGGCTTAAACGATAAATACGTAGAAATACAAGAAAATGCACGTTATGCGCTTGCAACTATTGGATCTCAAAGCCCTTATCTTCCACATCATGCCGTAGATCCTTTTCTTGACCTTATCAGGACACAATATAGTCTTAAAGAAGAGGAAGATATCACGGATTTTCAACTTCTAGTTAAATGCACAGAAAACGAAAACATCTGGATACGCTATTTTACAATTGGAGCAATTGTGGATTATCTACTGCATAATGAAGAACGATTAAATGATGTCCCCAAATTACTTGGAAAGTCAATAGAATCTAGTGATTATTGGATGAAAAAAGCAGGACTTTGGGCATTATGTCACTTATGGTCAAGCGATGTTTTAGAAGAGGATACTCTCCCCGTAGTAAAGAGAGCATTAAATGAAGATTCGCCTGAAGTAAGATTGTCTGCTGTCAACTGTCTTAATATAATCCTTCAGAAACAAAGTGAAAGAGTGGATGAACTAATCCCTCTTATTTTGGATGTATTTAAGGATGAAGAAGAAAGACTTAGAGAACTTGCATATATGTTGATCATTGATATTGTTGAGAGTTATCCCATTACAGAAAAGGACATTATTTTACAACTTGTTAAGCTAAAACAACAAACTAAGAAAAAGGAAACCAGAGGTCTCATAACACGTACATTAGAACATATTGCAAAGCCAAAAATTAAGGAACAACTGCTTAAAAAGAAGGGACGATACCTACTCTCCAAAATAGCAAGGAAAAATAGTGTCTCATCAAGTTTTGTGGTAAAATTTGTTCAGCAGTTATCCCGTGAAGGTTTCAATATAGAAGTAGTTAACGAAAAGGAGTTACTAGAAGTTTTTCTACAATCCTTTAATTCTGATGAAGAAAGAATCTTGAGAGATTTTCTTAAGCAGTTAATAAAAGAACAAGAACAACAGATCGATTTAAACGAAATTAGTTCTGATGTTTTCAGCGAGGAACAATTAAGAAGAGTGATCAATAAAATGCTCGCCAGCCATTGGATTAAAGGAGAAATAATAGAAGAGAAAAAATTCGTCCGAAAAGACGTGTTCTTCGTGGGTTCTGTTGCTAAACCAAGAGACCTGATCATTACAAAAAATTGAGGCCTGTAGAAGCCTATCGAATTTTCTAACTGCTTCAAAGTTTGTCTTGCAGATAGGCACCCTTATCAGCAGAGTTGGCGAGTAATGCGTATCGAGCAAGATAACCCTTTCTAATCTTTTTCTTAGGAGGTTTCCATCTGCTAAGGCGTTCCTGAAGATCATCATTGGAGATAAGAAGTTCTAACTTTCGATTAGGAATGTCTATAGCAATAAGGTCATCATCTTCGACTATTGCGATAGGTCCACCTTCTGCAGCCTCTGGCGATAGATGTCCTAGCGCAGGGCCCTTCGTTCCTCCAGAAAAGCGTCCATCTGTGATGAGTGCAACTTTATCAAAACCCATGCTTACTATCGCGGAGGTAGGGGCTAACATTTCACGCATACCGGGACCGCCCTTTGGTCCCTCGTAACGAATTACGACAACTGAGCCATTTGGAATGCTTCCATCAAGAATTGCAGCGAGAGCATCTTCTTCTAAGTTAAAAACTTTTGCAGGTCCTTTATGAACCATCATGTCAGATTTAACAGCACTTTGCTTGACAACAGCGACACCCAAATTCCCTCTCAATACTGCATAGCCACCTTCCTTATGCACTGGATCCTCAAGAGATCTAATCACTTCAGATCTCAATATTTTAGCATTTTTTATGTTCTCTCCAATGGTCTTGCCAGTTACAGTACGAGAACTAAGATGGATTTTGTTTTTAAGTACTTTTAATAT
>Ga0209427_10002963_pt1 | contig 19928 bp, 20 predicted proteins | sample DeeMarSWOR136_30_FD_187465 | JGI IMG/M metagenome (GOLD analysis project Ga0209427, IMG submission 187465) | Marine sediment microbial communities from White Oak River estuary, North Carolina - WOR-1-36_30 (SPAdes) (version 2) | ecosystem: Environmental > Aquatic > Marine > Intertidal zone >...
TGAATGTTGTCCAACTGGTACTCAGTGCGGTACCTGTTCAGCCCCATCAGGTACAGAGGGAACACCAGGGTCTAGGTATTGATTTAGCATCTCAATGTTAGGAGTTGCTAGGCCAGACTCAGCTACCAGAACTTGGAACTCTGATGCAAGATGCTGCATCTCCTCTCGAGCTGCTCTAGCATGACCCGCAAGCGATATCTCCGCCTCTAGCGTCCCAAGTCGACTGTGAAGGAAACGCATCGCCATCCATTCCGGCATTCTTGAAAGTAGGCTCAAGCTCCTCGGGACGACTGGATAACCCAGCTTGCGAATCACTTTGAAAGCCTCCTTCAGTCCTCTCCACATCAACCTTAGTAGCCCCGGTGTCCGTGCAAGCCGGTAGTTGTCAGAATCAGCTCCGTAGATAGCACCTACGATAGGAAGCACTAGGGCCAAGTGGCATTTCAGCCATGCATCGATGTTCTTCTCAATGCTAGGTTGGAAACCAATGCCTCTAAACAGCGACGCCACCTGTTCAATCCTAGACGAGGGAGTATGCAGAGGCGCTCCCAAATATACTTTGGGTGGATCTTGGACAGAAACTCGAATGTGATCATCTTCGCGATTTCCAGCTACACCGAGGAATCCCAGTACGATATTATCAGGCGGGACACTGTTCTCAAAGTCCGAGATACCAGTCCCGTTGTTTCCTAAGAAGAGAACTGTTGAATGTGTTGCATGAGCGATGAGGCTGGAGCTGAATCTGATCGCCTGCTGCTTCTGCATCGCCACAATGATGAGATTGTATAGATCTGTAGAATCAATGGTCGACACGACCGGGACTTTTGCTTGCAGGACGCTGGCGCTTGGTTGGAGTGTATATCTCATTCCATACTCTTGGATTTCGTCGAATCGTGCCCCACGGGCGAGCAGTGTCACGTCGATGTCTGCGTCCAATAGGCGAGCTGAAAGGTAGCTACCTTGAATTCCAGCCCCACAGACAAGAACTCTCATGTAAGAAAACTTAGCTTCGTCTAACTTCAATCTTCGCTTTCAGAAGGTGTTGGAGAGTTTATATCGCCCACGTACTACCAAAGGAACAGGGGAAACTTTGTGGAAATGATAGTCGGAAAATGTGGAAACATGTGCAATGGCTGTCCATGGGGACGTTATCTTCGCGCGGAGATGACTCCCGAGAAGTGGGAGGCCTATGTGGAAGAAGTGAAAAAGTATGTGGGCTATTATCCGTCAAAGAATCCCTGCTACGGTTGTCAGACACCCGATGACGAGTTGTCCAAGGAGGTTGGAGTTCACAACTTCCTTCGTGGATGTTCAGTCCGGAAGTGTGCACTGGAGAATGACCTTGAGAACTGCGCCTACTGCTCAAGGTATCCGTGCGACCATCTTGTCGTGCTGGATCAGGAACATACCAGGGAAACGGTTTCGAAGAGACTCGGAGAACCAGTTCCAGACGACATGTATGAGAAACATGTCAAGATCTTTGAGGGGATGAAGCAGCTTGATGTGATTCGTGCGGGGTTATCCGATGACATAATAGTTGCCGTACAGACTATTGAACCGAAGAAGGCGAAACTCACCGAGTTCCCTCCGACCCTCACAGGATCCAAGAAGCATTCTGGTCTCAAAAAGCTTCACGAAACCCTAAGCAGCTTGGCGCACTCCTCGTTCGGTCTGAAAGACGCCGACACTCCAGCGACTCAGGAAATGGTCAAGACGCGAAGGGCAATAATCTTCCGACTACTCTGGATACTTGCCGTGCACGGAGAGTTAGACGACAAGGGCACAATGATGTTGGACTCCCTTTCTATATCCACTCACAAGAAAGGAACTAGCGGCTTTCCAAATACGGAAGGAGCTTGGCTGCGGCTCCTGGCCATGATGAAGAATGCAGGAATGCAGGCCGAGATTGTGCCACAGACTGATGAACTGTACAGCGGCCTGGGATGGCTCAGAGATAGGATTCCAAAGACTGAGGATCCTGCATGGTTCCTCAAGGTTGACTTTGATGAGGAAATCGGAGGCCGTGATGCACTGAGATGGTTGCAGGAATATGGAGAGAAACTGGAGGCGGAACATGGGAAAAGGGCCTTCGGTCAATTCAGAAAGGTCGACATGAGAGTACTTGAGGCGTGATGAAGGAGAGAGGCAATGGTGAGCATTGAGATGCCTGAGGCAAGAATTCTTGCCATTCAAATACAGAAGGAACTTGTGGGAAAAACAATCCAGTCCTGGAGAATAGATGAAGGCGAGAAGCTACAGAAGTCCAAAATGGTGAATGAGAATCTCCAAGACTATGATGGACTCATAGGAAGGACTATCCAATCGGTCAGGTCAAGAGGCAACATAATCCATGTGAAGCTTGACAATAAACTGAATCTGCTTATCGCACCCGAGTACGGAGGAGCTCTTCTATTTCATGAAAACACCAGCCATCTACCAAAGAAGAAGCATCTAACCCTTGAATTCGGAGATGAAACCGCCTTCACAGTCCGACTCAAGGGATGGGGACACATCTATTCAGTCGAAGACTCTCGGCTGAAGAGTTCGTATGTTTACGCAAGAGACTTCTCAGATACTATGGCTCCGGATGAAGAACAGTTCACCTATGAGCACTTCTCAGAGCAGATGAGGAGTGCATCAAGAAACATCAAGATGGCCCTCGTGGGGAAGGATGCCGTAGTTGTAGGCCTGTCAAACAGTGCATTCCAAGACATCATCTACAGAGCAAAGGTGCATCCAAAGAGGAAGTCGTCAGATTTGAGCGATTCAGAGATGAAATCACTGTACGAGGCGATTCAGACGGTTGTTCGTGAGAGACTGAAACTCGGAGGAAAGACTCAGTTCGCGGATCTCTATGGAAAGCAAGGAGGGTACTCCCCGGCAATGGGGCCGAATATGAAGGATGAGTCCTGCCCCAATTGTGGCACCATGGTCGAGAAGATCGCCCACGGAGGCGGTCACGTATATCTCTGCCCGGAATGTCAGAAGTAGTGGGTCGTCCGGACAATTAGCAATCCTCTTGAGGAGCGGATGTGCTGCCTTTGCTGTCATGAACGACTCGAGTGAAGTGTTCAGAATCATCAACAATCGACGTTCGACACGGAGTTTCCTAGACAGAATGGTCAGCGAGGACAAGCTCTCATATGTCCTAGAGGCAGGGATGAGAGCTCCATTTGCCGCACAGCTCTGTTCTGTGGTGTACACTCGCAAGAAGGAGAAGATGAAGGAGCTCCGCATTGGAGCCTATCCGTCTACACCAGTTCTCTTGATTTTCTTCATCGACCTCCGTAGGCTTGAGAAGATTATGTCCCTACGAGGACACGCTTATGGCTATGACGACACCATGTCAGTATGGCTGGGGCTCCAAGACGTTTCACTGGTGGTCGAAAACGTAATCATAGCAGCTGAAGCTGTAGGGTTGGGCTCTGTCCTCCTGGGAATTGCTCCCGCAAGGGCGGACACAATCTCTGAAGTCTTCCGAGTTCCCAAGAGAGTGTTCCCTGTTGTCGGCATGTGCCTTGGTTATCCCGACCCCTCAGAGGAAACCGAGGTCCGACCAAGATTCCCTCTGGAGTTCAGTGTATCTGAGGACGTATACCTCGATCATTCCGATGAGCAGATTCAGATGTGCATGAAAGAGATGGATGAAGGCTTTCTTGCACAAGGCTACTACATCAAGAAACGCATCAAGATCCCCTTAGAAGAAGACAACATCAGGTTCGACCGCTATTCTTGGTCTGAGCACATCTCACGCAAATTTCGAAGAGGACGTTGGAAGGGAGAGAGATTGCTGTCGATTCTGAAGCGACATGGCTTCATCCTTGAGACTGAAGGTGAGTGAGGACGCGATGGATGAACAACGCTTGCTGTATCTTTCACAGGAAGATGTTAGCGCGACAGGATTGACCATGAAGCGGATTATTGAAGAGTTGGAGGTCGCGTTCAAGGAGAAGGGAGAGGGTCGTGTTGAGATGCCGCCCAAACCCGGAATTCATCCAGGAGGCGGCGACAACTTCATCCATGCCATGCCTGCCTACATCCCGCTCCTGAAGTCGGCAGGGATCAAGTGGGTAAGTGGCTTCCCTGACAACAGCAAGAAGGGACTACCCTACATTAGCGGCCTCTTGATTCTCAACGATCCACAGACGGGTCTTCCGAAGTCGGTCATGGACTGTGTTTGGATAACCGCTGCCCGGACTGGGGCAGCGACTGCAGTCTCAGCCAAATATCTAGCGCGACAAGACTCCAAAACGGTAGGAGTCCTGGGCTGTGGTGTCCAAGGGCGAAGCAACGTGGAAGCACTGATCGAGCTTTTCAGACTTGAAACCGTCAAGGCATTCGACGTCAGTGACAGAGCCACCTCAACGTACTCCGCCGAAATCCATGAACGTTTCGGGCTGGATGTAGTTGTAGTAGAATCTCCGAGAGAAGCAGTGAAAGGCTGCGACATCGTAATCACCGCGGGTTCAATCCTCAAGAAGCCACATGCCACCATCAAAAAGGGCTGGCTTGAAGAGGGTGCATTCGCGTCACTTGTGGACTTCGATTCGTACTGGCATCCAGACGCCATGAGTGAGGCGGCGAAGTTCTGTACGGATGACACAACTCAACTACGGCACTATCAGCAGATCGGCTACTTTCAAGACATCCCTGAGGTGTACGCAGATCTGGGCGAACTAGCGAGTGGGAAGAAACCCGGCCGCGAAACTTCAGAGGAGAGAACAATGACTGTCAACCTCGGGCTTGCTATGGACGACATGGCAGTTGCTCCGTTGATATATGAGAAAGCGGTAGAGAATAACATAGGAACTTGGCTGCCGCTTTAGTCAGTATCTAGAAGAAGTGACTCTCTCAATCTCACTCTACCTTGGCTTCACTCTGCCAATGGAGCAGCAATCATGGCCTATATCAAGAAGAAATCGACTTCCTGAACGTCTTTATCTTTCTGAAGTTTCTTTCGGAGAAACTCAGAATCATCAGGGATGGGGAAAATCAATCTCCACTCAACGCCTTTGGAACGTATGATACGTACTCCAAGTGTTTCCCGGGCGTCCAGAAGAGGCACAATTTGCAATTCCTTCACGCCGTCCTCCCCGCTACTGGGCACTGTGACTAGATACGATTCTGGGGTAAGGTCGAGCATCTTCCGGATGACTTTGCTTGTTTGTATCCGACCCGACTTGTTGATCTCGAGTGGAACGACATCATCACCATCCCTGATTGCTCGTTCAACTATTGTGGTTGTTAAGCCCCACAACGAATCACCGGACTCACCGACTTCAGATTTGTAGGAGTCTGGCACATCTTCTGAACGCACACGTACAGTGAGAGAGTCATCGCCTTTCCCTGCTGAAATCGACGTAAGTCTAAGAATCCTGTCACGAGTACTCAATATGGCGACAACTTGTACAGTGTCTGTGCTCTTCTCCAAGCCTTCAAGTTTTGCTTCAATGTCAAGGAATTCTCTCGCCGACTTTGGAATGAGAAGTCTGCCTCGATCATCTAGTCTTAGGATTTCACGCAATGCATGCGTACCTCACGAATAGTACTCCCATTTTGGGAGCGCATCTTTAAGTCTATCGAATAGGGGCCTGCGGGCGCGGGTCTTGCTCTCCGTAATGCAACAACAACAAAGAAATGGCTTTGACCACCGATTTGAAACTGTTATGGTGGAACTGATCTTCGGGGACTTCACCGCAATTGACATCGCCATGGCAGCCTTCACTGGCTTGGCAGGAGGCGTAGTGGTTGCCATAGCATACAAAATGGCCGAGCGTGGTGCGCCAAAGTGGAAGCCGCGGAAGCTTGTGCACATAACCATGGGGACCATCATCGCACTGACGGTTATGCACTACTCAAATCTTAGTGGCCCTTCCCTTGCGGCTGGAGTGTTCCTTACGGTGCTGCTCTACGCATGGGCGCACAAGAGCGACCTCATTTCCGAACTCCTGCTAGCGGGGAGTCGAGAGTCCGACAAGGGACTTAGCACATTCGCTGCGGGCTTCATGGGGATGGTTTCGTTCGCGACAGTATTCCTCCTCTTCTTTCAGCGTCCAGAGATAATAGTCGCGTCAATACTGACAGTCGCATGGGGCGACGCTGCAGGAGAGGTCATTGGAAGACCATACGGTGGTCGCGTCTTCAGTGCGCGATATCGTGGAAAGTCTCTGGAGGGAAGCCTTGCGGTGGTCGTCTTTGCGTTCCTATCGATTTCAACATCACTGTTATTGTACTCCCAAGATATTCTCTTATCGACCGTCCTACCTCAAGTCACACTTATCACTCTCACACTGGCCGTTCTGGAGCTCCTGTCAGTCGCTTGGACTGACAATCTCCTTCTCCCACTCGGAACTGCACTAATGATGTGGCAACTGCTGTTTCCAACGACGACATTCTGGTTCTTAGGAGTATGGACTATCTGAGGCTTTGGCGACTCAGCTACACAGCCTCTTCCCAGATTCCCAGTCTCTCAATCCCCGAAGAACCGAGCTCGCAGAGAAGCTTCAACTCGGCTAGTAGAGCAGTCCACCCAATGTCGTACCCTACCACTTCTTCAGGCTGTCTAAATCCATAGTGATGCAGAGTCACAAGGGTCTCTCCATCTATGTCATCAAAACGAACGTTCACTTTGGTTTCTAGCTCATCGCCATAGACCCAAGTGAACTCTATCTCCTGGTCATGGTCCATCTTGGTGAAGACGACGGGCCCCTGCCCTTCAGCCCACCAGGTGTAGATGCCTGCATATTGGCGATCCACCTTCGGCTGTTCAGCTCTTATGAAGTGCCTAAGCTTCTCAGGATTCGTCCACCAGTCAAAAGGAAGTGCCCTGGGCGCCTTGCAATGGACGCTCAATCTTACCTCTGTGGGGTCATACCTTGTGATTCTGAGAGGTCTATACTCTGAGTAGTCGAATCTTAGAGCGGCGTATCCAAGCTCCATTACCGACTTGAAATTCGCTAGAAGCACAATCCAGTGTTCGGGGAGGTGGAAATCCACTGCAGAGTCCGGAATAGCGCCATGTTTGAGTTCGAGATAGGTACCTCCATTGGTTGCCCGGAATCTCAGAACGAAGAGCGAATCGGCTCCAAGGATGTTCCATCCGAATAGAATACCCTTCTTCTCTGTGAGCTCCTTGATATCCCAACGATTGCCTATCTCGGATGTTGTGGGAGCACTGTTTCCCAGAAACGTGATATGCCCGCCAGACCTGATGTCTGCGCTTATCTCATCTCCAAGCCACTGAATCATTGTCAGCGGATTGAGGAATCTCTGCCACACCTCATCTAACTTCTTGTTGATGAGTATACGCAATCTAATGACTGGAGCTACGTCTTCCCTGGGGGATAGTCCCAATGTCCTCTACCTCGTAGGTCTTGTCAGTTGCACACGCACCTTATTTGCATGACGATTTAATGATAGCTCGGCTCTACTCGGAGCACTAACGAGCAGTAAAACCTCCATCCACCACGATCACGGCACCGGCAACAAATGAGGATTCTTTGGAAGCAAGGAAGAGAGCAGTCCTAGCGACTTCTTCTGGCTCTCCAAATCGACGTAGTGGGTAGTTGGAAATTCTCTGCTCTCGAACCTTCGCGGGATCTCCCTGTCCGGCTATTACCCTGCTCAACATCGGAGTTTCAATTGCCCCCGGACAGATGCAGTTGACTCGTATATTGTCATGGGCCAAATCGACAGCCAGGGCCTTGGTCAGCCCGATGACGCCCCCCTTAGAGGCTGAGTAGGCTGGAGAGAAGGAGCCCACTAGACCTGCAACAGAAGCGTTGTTTATGATTACTCCTCCACCCTTGTTGATCATCTGCGGGATGAAGTACTTGCAGCAAAGGAATACAGATTTGAGGTTGACATTGACTGAGATGTCCCACTCTTCCTCTGTAGTGTCAATAAGACTCTTGACTACCTCGACGCCTGCATTATTGAAGAGGATGTCAGCGCCACCTTGAGCCAACGCTAAGTCCGCAAGTTGCTGTACGTCACTTCTGACAGATACATCAGTTCTGACAAAAGTGGCGTTTCCACCATCCTGATTGATTGCTTCAACCACTTCGGTTCCGGTTGTTTCATCAACGTCAGCAGCAATGATACTTGCACCCTCTGTAGAAAACAGTCTGGCGGTGGCCTTTCCTATGCCAGCGCCGGCTCCCGTAATGACAGCTATTCTATCAGAAAGCCTTGCCAGAGTCACCCACCTCCCTTCTCCATCCAAAACTCGGCAATCTCCACCGGAGTCGCAAACCATACTGCCTTCTTGGACTTCATGTGGTGAATCAGCTTCTCAAGCATCTTTGCCCTAGAAGGAACTCCCATTATCTGTGGATGCATGGTGAGCATATAGTAGAGACCCTCTTCATAGACTGCGTCAAATTCGTCGGACCATATCTCGAAGACCATCCTGTGACTGCTTATACCGCTCTGATACTCTAGGGCTGGAAAGTAATTGAAGCCAAAGAAGACCCAATCATCCAGAATCCAACGAATCGGAAGCTCCACAATCTCCCTACCTTTGCTCTCCACGATGTAAGGCATATCATCCCCCATCATTGTGCTATTGTAGATCAAACCATGCTCAGTCAAGAGACCGTATGTGTTTTCACTCATGTCAGCGGCGGGGGCTCTGTACCCTCTTGGTTTCTGCCCTGTCAGCTCCATCAATGCGCTGAACCCCTTCTCGAGCTCCTCTGTTTCCTCTTGGAGGCTGCAGCTGGCGGGATTACGGTGCGAATAGCCGTGGTGTCCAATCTCGTGCCCCTCCCGGTGGATATCGATTACTGATGAAGGATATCTCTCTGCGACTTCACCAGGAATGAAGAACCCAGCCCGAACATCATGCTTCTTCAGCAGCTTCAGAAGACGCGGGACTGCTGCCCTTGGTCCGTATTGTCCCAACGATAGGACTACTGGATTGTCATGCTCCGTCTTGTGTCGTCTGAGGATGTTACGCCATGATATATCAGCGTCTAGGTCGAAGGTCAAGCAGACAGCACACTTTGCTCCGTCCAACCACTCCATAGATGCATCGCCTGTTCCCCTGACTGTCCTCATCCTTTTCTATGTAGAGGACCTCATTTTGTAGCTAATGTTCGCGTCAGCAGCATTCAATAGCTCAAGAGAGAGAACAAAAGGAGCCAATGACGAATCGTATTGTTGGCCATAAACTGATCCTTCAAAGTGGAACAAAAGCCCGACACATTGTAGAACTACGCGTGGACAAGACTGTCCCGGAAGCGTACTGGTACTTGCCGGATGACTATACTAATAACTCCGAACTATTGTTAATCACTCAGTGAAGATAATGGTTGCAGATCTTGAGAAGAAACTAGTGGATGTAGTTGAGAATGTCGTTCCTAGCGTTGTTAGCGTAGCTACAACCAGACTAGCTAGGGACCAGCTCTCAAGGCCAGTTCCTGTGCAGGGGCAGGGGTCCGGCGTTGTCCTGACTGAAGAGGGATACGTGGTTACCAATGCGCATGTGATTGCCGGGGCCCGAGACGTGGAGGTTATCCTCAGCGATGGCCGTCAGTTCAAGGTGGTTGTTGTTGGAGAGTCTAAACTCAGAGACCTAGCAGTCCTCAAGATTGAGGCAGAGAATCTGAAGCCAATTGAACTTGGAGATTCCGAATCACTGAGGGTTGGTCAATTCGCGATTGCAATCGGAAATCCATTGGGACTGGGTACTACCGTCACCTTTGGGATGGTAAGTGCCGTAGACAGAACAATCCAGGGCCAGAATCAGTTTCTAGAGGGACTCATACAGACGAGTGCAGAGATAAACCCAGGCAATAGTGGAGGAGCTCTTGTGGATTCTTCTGGCAAGCTCATCGGTGTACCTACGGCGATGATTCCCTTTAGTCAAGGCATAGGATTCGCGATTGCAGTGAATGGAGTAAAAGCTGTCTTCAACGAACTCGTGGAAACAGGCACAGTAAGCACGCCTTGGATGGGTGTGATGGGCGTCACTTTGAGCAAAGGAATGGCAGCCCACTACAGACTTAGTGCCGAGGAGGGGGCACTTCTAGTTCAAGTTCCAAGAGGACCCTCATCACAAGCAGGACTAAAGGCGGGCGATGTCATAGTGGCCATTGACGACGAAGATATCAAGGGCATGGAGGATCTCCGGAAGAAGATTCTGGGTAAGCGAGTGGGTGAGAAGCTCCGTGTTAGATTCGTACGTCGGACGGAGATATTCGAGGTTTGGATCCAGCTGGCTGCAGCAGGCTGATTTCCGATTAGAAGGCAACAACGACCAGCATAACTCCAACCACGGTAGCCAACACGCCGACTGCTGCCAAGGTGGTTAATCGCTCTTTCAGATAGAAGACTGAGATTGGAACAGCAAAGAGTGGAGAAGTAGAACCAATAACAGCACCCATGGCGGCCCCGATTAGTTTGACCATCCACACGTAGAGAAGAGACCCGATAGCCATACCGAACAGACCTGTTACAGCAACAATTTTCGTAGCACGTGCGGTGGGCATCGGCATTCCTTGATGTCGTGCCACAAAGAACAAGGGAACGAACTCAGCAGAGCCAAGGACGACTCTTACAAAGTTGGCGTCAACTGGATCCACAGCAGTGACACCAATGTCAAGGAAGACTGTTGCACTGGCGAACATCACCATGGTTAGAAATGCCAGAGCTATTCCAAATGGATCAAGCCGGGCTGACGCTTCATCTTCATGAGCCTTGTTCTGCTCACGCGAAATCAGAATGAGGCCTCCTACAGTAATCACAATCCCGATTAGTCTCAAAGGAACAAGAACATCCCCCAGAAAGACTATCGCCAAGAAATAGGTGAGAATCGGAAATGACATTGCAATGGGAAAGGCATAGGATACTCCAATTCTCTCTTGACTCATCAGGTAGATTGTGTCTCCAATAACTGCCCCAAGGGAGATGGATAGGGCGAGATAGATCAGAGATTCAACAGGAACGAAGAACGGGGACGCTCTGAATGGCAGTACGACGACAACGGACATGAATGCAAGTGCCACCCACATCTTGATTGAGCTTATCGCCAACGGACGTATCTCTTTGCTCTGAGACCTGTACACGACAACTGAGATTGCCCACATTGCAGAAGCGAGAAATCCCACTGTCGTGCCAAGAACCAGCTCCGGTGTGACCTGCATAGACTTTGAGCGAAAACTTGGTACCTAAGACACTATCGGTAACCACCATGCCTTCAGTTCGACACAGTTTCCAGGTATTCCGTGGCCTGCTTTGAACCCTTAAGGAACACGATTGTCTTGCTGTCAGCATTCTCACTCAAGATCCTGTCTACTATAGGTCTCGTCCTTGAGGGATACCCCCATATCCACCGCAGGAAATCAAGATCGATCTTCTCTGTGCATCCTTCAGCGAGCTCGGGCCGTACTTTCCCATGGTGAGTGATACGTCTCTTGAAGATTCTCCAAAACGAGACTCTTCTCGGCACATCAAGGAATATCGCGGCATCAGCTCGCTCAATCCTCATCTCTAGGGTCTTTGAGTAGTTGCCGTCCATCACCCATTCGCTTCTAGAAATCAGTGACGCCACTACTTCACGCCATTCCTCTTTTGGCGTTTCAACCCAATTTGGCTTCCAGTAATAATGGTCAAGGCAAATCCAGGGAAGACCAAGACGTTGAGCAAGCGTCCTTGCGAATGTGGACTTCCCTGAGCCACTTGGGCCAAGGACTAGGATGCGCTTCATTGTTCCTTTTCCCCGTTTAGCGAATTGATAAGGATTGGGGAGAAGCAGCCTAGATTTGCAGGGTTGCGGAGCCTTCGTGGTAGACTCTCATCCCATGACCCCGAAGGGATCCAACCAGAGTAATGTTCCCACGCTGAGCAAACTTGACTGCTGCATCAGTCGCTACAGCTGCAGATGCCAGCAGCGGAATCGAAGCCCAGGCGCACTTGCTCACTATGTCTGCTGTAAGACGCCCAGTCGTCAACATGAAAGACGACTCAAGGTCGAAACCACTCCTTACGGCCAGACCAATGCACTTGTCCGCAGCTGTGTGTCGACCAAGGTCTTCGACAATAGAGTGCTTCTGCTTCGACATGTCCATCAATAGTGCTGCATGAGTGGCCCCGGTCTTCCTCCTAATCTCCTGAGAGGTTCTAATCAACTTCACAGCATTGAACAGATTGCCAATTCGGATTGATAGTTCAGAATCGAGTCTTGGTATCCCGGATGCAGTTCTCAATTGCTGTAGGATTTCAGGGGCCGAGCACTCCGTGGTCACAACTCGTCTTACATGTACAGGCCGAACTCGTGACCCAATGGAAGATCCTTCTCTTGGTATCACTGTACAAACGTTATTCGCGTACTTGATGCCGGCAATATCCTCTTCAGATGAGAGAATCCCCGAAGATAGTAGATAGCCAAGCGCAAGCTCTTCCTCAAAACCAGGACTGCACACAAATGCGGCGATGAACTCCTTTCCAAGCCTGAGCTCAAGCGCGGTTTCGACTGCAATCGCGTCATCCTCATTCCTGAACTCGTTCTTCTCAAGCTTCTGGGTGGGCAATATCCGGTATGGCCGCAATCAGAATCCTCCTCAAATCAATAGAAGCCTGCGCATCCGTGGATTCACGTAGATAAAACAAGCTGGGTCAACATTGTGAAAGACTAGTAACGAGCTTTCTCCCAACACTCTTTCAGAACGTAGTAACCATTCGTGACAACTCCACGGTAATCATCTGAGCTTCTAAACTGCGATAGGAATAGACGCCAGCCGGCCTCGTAGAAGCCTCTATAGTGTTCTTCAAGGGTCTCATAACCTAAGGCCTTCAGTACGTCAGTGACTCTTGTACGGTTCCAAGTCCAGACCTCCATGGGATTGTCGTGTGTCTGTGTTATCAACCGAACCGGAGAGGGGGCGACCCTCCAAGTCATGTATCTAATCAAAGACCAATAGTCAAACCCAGCGCGGTCAAGTGTTCTCATGGGTACCGTGCTCAAGAAATCTCCCAGGTCCAAGAGGTTCTGCAAATCATGTTCCCTTATCTCGTCAGGAGAGGGCGCATACGAGAAGTGAGGGTGGCCGTATAAGGGCTGAATATCATCTAACCTCGGTGGCGAGAATCTCTCTTGCTTTAGGGCATCGTTCAACAGGACTATCTGGGACCTGGGAAGGTGCAGGGGTTCAGGTTCTCTCTCGTAGAAAGTCGTTTCGAAAGTTCTGGAAAGCTCCATCGAGGCAGCGAAAGGGTCTTCTTCAGATGCGAATAGCCCTTCATCGTCAGTCAGATGAACGTGTATGTCAACATCGCTCAAGACAGGGACATAGTCGATTGGAGATTCCCACTCTTTGATTGAGGAGCCCTTGGCGTATGCAAAATCAAGCCGTTCTCCCTGGCTCTCTCGAAGCACCTCTGACCAAACCTGAAGGCATACACGAACATCGTGCCTTGCGCTCTTGTGAAGCTTGGAGAAGTCGTCCATATGTCGGACAATTCACAATTAAAGAAAACACTTCCGACATGCTGCTCTTGGGCGGAGCCATACCCTTAATTGAGGGGTGTCGCTCAGGCGAGTAATTTCCCTACAGAGGCGCAGTCATCAATGACAAGAATTGAAGGCCAGCAGATCTCTGACACAGCAGGGCCATCTATGCCCGGCCCCTACAAGATTGTTGGCGCCACTAGTCTTGGGATATTCCTTGGCGCTCTTGATTCCTCGATTGTCAATGTATCACTTGTCACTATGGCGGGAAGTCTAGGAGCAACAATGACCGAGATTCAATGGGTGGTCTTGTCCTATCTTCTAATCATCACATCCTTCATGCCCCTGATGGGTAAGTTGGGAGACAGATATGGTAATACACGAGTCTTCCAAGCAGGAATGCTAGTCTTCATCACAGGGTCTCTCCTTTGCGCCTTGAGTCCGGGCCTGATTGTCCTTGTGTCTTCGAGAGTGTTTCAAGCACTTGGTGCCAGCATGATGACTGCAAATGGGTTGGCACTAGTCACGTACTTCACGACCCCTCACAATCGGGGTCGCGCTATTGGATTGAACTCAATTGTATTGGCTGCCGCGCTGGGTTTTGGTCCTGTAATAGGTGGGATACTCAGCCAATATTTTGGATGGCAGAGTATATTCCTCATCAATCTCCCAATCGGCCTTCTCGGGTTCATAGTTGTGCAGAAGACGGTTCCAGAAACTGAACTCGTGAAAGAAACGACATTTGATACTATCGGCGCCATGCTCTTCTTCACCTTTCTTTTCGCTTTGATCTATTTCGTTTCGGTGGTGACCACGACGGATCTGGCAGTGTCGATGGTTTGGGTGTCAATCATCGCCATCTCTTTTGTGGCGTTTGTAATCAGGGAGAAGAGGTTCTCGGTCCCAATCGTGCCAGCTGGTCTCCTTGCAGATAGACGCATATCTTCCAGCATTTTCTCAGCATTACTGGCTTACATGGCAATAGTCCCGTTAAGCTTCTTGTTTCCTTTCTTCCTTCAGGAAGAGTTGGGGCTCACCCAATCTGTGACTGGTCTTGTTCTCACTGCGCATCCAATAGTGATCTCGGTAGTAGGACCCTTTGCTGGTTTTATGTCAGAGAGAGTCAGAGCAAAGTATCAGACTGTACTTGGACTTGTAGCGCAGCTTGTGGGGCTGTTGTTTATAGGGCTGTCAGTTCCAAACATCCCACTGATAATCATCGGGATTGCCATAATGGGTTTTGGACTATCAACTTTCTCAGTGGCAAATGGGAACTTCATCATGACATCGGCACCACGTGAATACATGGGTGTGATTAGTGCACTAACGAACATTGCGAGGACTACTGGCTTTTCTGTGGGCACCGCGATGGTCACGACCGTCTTCCAAGTATATCGCACCACTGCACCCTACACACAGTCATTTCAATGGACGATATGGACATTCTGTTTCCTAGCTCTTCTGGCAGGAATCATCTCCGCTTTTCGCGGCCTGAGTCCTGCAGAGAAAGAGAGTCCAATCCTAAATGAATCATAGGCCAAAGGCCTCTGCAATAGTCAGCACTCGTCTGCGAAAGTCGGGGTGGCTGGTGGCCAGCAAGTTCATGCCCACCTCGCTATCAAACATCAGCTTCTTAGGATTCTCTCGCAGAATCCGTAGGAGGTCCTCCAGTTCTTCAGTTGACAGCCTACGGTTTCCATCATAGTCCACAGTGCGCCAGTCTACAGTACTAGGCTCTTTCTTGTCTGCTGAAACCTCCTCTTTCTTCGGACGTTTCTCGTCAATCACAGCCATTGCAGGTTCAACGGCCTTCTTGATTTGGGCATCAGACAAATCGAGGCCGTAGACTTCTCGCATGTGTCTGAGCCGAGTGGACAGAAACACCCATGGAGCCACCTCTCTGGCGTTATTCTCATCGATTCCATCAAGTGGGTAACGCTCAATCATCCGTAGCAGTTCTTTCTTTGTGATGGCACCGCTACGTTCTGGATTGAGAGACTCAAGCCATCGGATCTCGTCGATGAGCGCCGTGACAGCTTCGGACCTCTGGCCAAGCCGGACTAGTCCATTTATAGTTGGTTCAACTCCCACCATCTCTGCTGCATGGTAGTCGGACAAGAGCTCAGCCTCTTGAGAGGCCTTCTGCATTACATACTGAGTGATAACGGATAGAAATCGAGAGAAGCCAAAGAACACCAGAAGCATCCCTATTCTGATTCCTGCTTTAACCGGGTCTCCATCCTGAAACAGGGCGTTGGTGACCCCCATCACTATACGCAGGTAGATATAGAGATAGATTGTGTCAACAAAGAAAGCAGGCATTCTAGCAAAAATCTGGACTACCGAATCATGGTTGGATATGTGGCCAACCTCATGAGCCAATATCGCCTTCACTTCTTCGGGCTGGAGAATGTCAAGTATGTTGCTGTGTACCGCCACGGTTGAGCCCAGTCCTGGGAGGCTGAATGTGAATGCGTTTGGAATGGGTGATTTCATCAGATAGATGGTCCGCACTGAAACCCTGCACTTCTCCGCCACTTCTTGGGTCCACTGAACAATCTCGTCCCTAGAGTACTGAAGCGGCCATTCCTCGGGGCTTTTAAACTCTGGATACAAACGAATCAATTCTGGGTTTCGCTGCATAGCAATGGCTACATAGTACACCATCAGCAGCTGCAGGACACAGATTGCGGCAAACAGGGACGCGGAAGTTATGGGGTTGGTCTGGCTCAAGTCGATGCCGACGACAAATGGGTTCCCCTCATCCACATAAAGAATCGAAACGAAAAGAATCTGCACGGCATCTAATATCAAGAATAAGTAGATTGCCAGCCATTTCCGCTTCTTGATTTGTTCGATTGATTCTGACATTTGTCCCTAGCCTTCTATCACGTTTCAGTGTAGCACCGTGAGAGGGAGGGTCGTTTTAACTCTTGGGACAAGTGCGCTTATGATTTCGAAGAGAGTCTTTTACCCAACTGCCTTGACTCAGATGCCGCATGCAAGAATATCTCTGCGACATTCAAGCCAGTCTTTGCACTGGCGTCGAAGTACTCAAGCGTCAGGATGTCTGCAAGTCGTTTCGCCTCCTCGGTAGTAACTTGGATGCTTTCTTCCAAGTCAGCTTTGTTTCCGACGAGCGAGCCACTAGGAAACAGGTGGTCCGGAATATTGACATTCTTGGTAAGCGACCCATGCCATTCCGGAATCAGGTCAAAAGTGGAACGATCAGTCTTATCGAAGACTAGAATCATGTGGTGAGCACCGGCAAAGAACCGGCTTCTAAGACCTGAGAAGGTTTCCTGTCCGCCAATGTCCACGACCGTCAGCACAACTGAGGCATCAGGAAAACTGAACGTCGTTGCCTTCATATCTAGACCCACAGTGGCGGTATAGTTCTCTGAGAACTCTCCAATTTGGTGTCTTCTGATCAGAGAGCTCTTTCCTACGTTGGGTGGTCCGAGAACCACGGCCTTGTAGACCTCAGTTGCCAGAATGAACACCATCCAATACAGCGAGTGGTATTCGTGATATGTTGCTTTTCAGGGTTAAGGCGATGTATTCTATCTGAACAAATCAATGAATCCCAGAAACATCTCGGTGTGCCTACAGAATCCTTTTTGAGGCCATCGCGTGAAGGTTGGCTCGCCATGGTAGACCTCAAAGACATTAGAAGCAGGACCAAATCTGCAGCTGAATACATGGAAGGCATGAAAGACAAGCATCGTGATTCATTTTATGAAGTGTATCAAGGATACGAGCTTGACCCAGTGAGTACCGAAGAGCTGAGAGGTCTGACTGACGGCCTTACCTTGGTCGTTATGAGTGCGGGCTGGTGTACGGACTGCAGGAACGCAATTCCTGTTCTGGCGCACCTGGAGAAGCAAATAGGGTTAGAGGTCCGGGTCTTCGGAAATGTCAAGACGGCCCCTCTGGATCCCGAACACCAGTGGAGAATCCCGCCCTCGCCACCAGAGATAGAGGAATGGGGAGCGACCGCAATCCCATGGATTGAGATCTTCGATGCAGAAGGAAAGAGAATCGCCACTATCATCGAGAAAGCAACGGTGAAGCCTACACTGGAGGCAGAGCTCGTTCATGTCCTGAGAGAGGCAAGAGCGTAGAAATAAAAGCAAGCCTGAGCTGCAACGACAAGGCGCACGGAGGAAGTAGAGATGGACATTCCCATTCTAACGAATTTCATTGAAGGACTCAAGTTGTTCTGGGCTTCCCGACGGCTGAGATGGCTTACGATTCTCTTCATAATCGGTTCTTTTGTCATCTCTATCTTAGGCAGGATTGGTGTCACACTCATTGCAATCTATGGTCCTGGTGTTGTAGCCCCATTTCTCCCCATATTCATCTTCGTTGCAGGAGTCTGGCCTATCTACTTTCTCATAGCACTCTTCTTGGCACTGGTTGGTCTTCAGAGATTCTTGGCCAGTGACGAGTCATATCTCAAGTCATTCATTGGGGTCATTCCTTGGATGATAGTGAGCGGAGTTGTTCTCCTCCTCTTCATCCTCTTTGCAATGCCAGTCTTGGAACTCCTCATATTCGGAGTTGCGTTTGTGGGTTGGATTGCGTTCCAGGCATACTATAGCACCAGGACTAGTCTCAGATATGCAGATGTCGCCGCGACCACCGAGGTCAGGAGAATCGTCAAAGCGCTCATGGGATTTTCGAATCTCTTTTGCTACTTCGTAGTCGTAGTCACTTTGGGCTACGTTGCAGTGATTCAGGGTCTAGTCTTCACAAACGTCTGGCTTCTTCTTACCATTTTACCCGGGGCACTTCTGGTCATGGGCTTCAATTTCGTGAATGGACTCATTATGGTTCGCCACCGTGACAAGCCCACAATTGTCAATCTCTCACTGATTGGGCTGTTTATTTCTCTGTACTCTGCCTACTTCATCTACAATGCAGGCCAAGGTGCCGCACTGGGGCTTGATTTGGTGGGGATCACTGTTTCAATCTTCTTTCTCTTCTATACGATGAGTTCCTTGGGCCGTTCTTTGGCAAGCAGAGAGGACCTCGACACTAGATGGAAGATCTCTTCTGAAGTAGCTGTGACACTTACCTTCTTCTTGGCATCAGGATACTACTTCTCAGATGCTATTTTCCCAATCATGTTCGGTGCAGGCAGTGGAAGCGTCGGCGTCGACATAGGCGCGGTGTTTGGAGACCTGATTAAGCTCTATATCTTTCCGTGCGTCGCACTCGTAATGGCACTCATCTACATAAGACGTGTCGGAAGGGCACTGGAAGCCCCAGAGATTCCTGAGGAGATTCCGGCAGTTCCTGAAGAAGAGGTGGCAGAACCTGATGAAGAGCTTGAAGAACATCCTCCCGAAGCAGAGGACGTCGAAGAAGAAGTCGAGGAGGAGTTTCAAGCTCCTGAATCGCCTGACGAGGAGAGTCCAGAGGAAACTCACGACGACCCCATAGACAGCGACGAACAACCAGAGTGAGAAACCTGCCGGTTCACGATTATTCGAACGCCTAATAGAGCAACATAACTTCAAATACCTAGTCTGCGAAGTCCTAGCAATTAGCGAAAGTTAGGCATGTCCTTGTCGCGCGGCGATGTGTAAAAGCGCACATCATACAGTTCATCTGCATTTGTGCTGGATGGTTCATGACGTTCGGCGCAAGCTGAGCGCTAGGAATGCCACCTAGGAGAATTCCAAATGAATAATAGAAAGAACAACCTGCTTCTAGCTGCGTTTGTTGTGATCACACTCGTGTTGCCAGCACTCGCAGGTAGCAGCATTGGCACGCCAGTTGTTTCAGACTTCTACACACCAGCGTCTGAAGGGCCTTCTGTCGCCACTATAGAAGGACTGGCCTCCTACGTAGACGCGTGGGGTGGAGTCTACAACGCAATTGTGTCAGTGCAGAATCAGACACACTACTCCTACTCGCACCTTGATATCTTTGAGAACATCGTACAGGATCAGATGGACAACGAAGATGGTTATGTGAAACAGTCAGTGTTCACATTTACCGGTCTGAGTCCGTTCCCGAACGGAGCCGTGGGACCTCCCATGGCGATTGCGGAAATCAGCGTTTCCTCGATTATCGAGGTTCCTCTAAACCGAGATGCTACTTTCGGGACTGACCTGAGTACCAGTGAGGCAATAGCCATTGCTGAGGAGTTTGTGACAGAATATGAAACCGCGCTTGGGCTCGACATGGACAGATTGAACATCATCAAGACCAACTACACCTATTGGTTCGAGATTGCTGTTGCAGCCCCAATTCCAGTGGTTGTCACTCAATACATGATGACCTACGTGGATTTGCTGGATGCCACCCCTGGTGCAGCCGCTATGTCTGACTTCAGAGACAGATTGGCTAACATGGGTGGATTCATGGATCTCGCCGATTCGCCCGACTGGCCAGACCTAATGACTCAAGGAGTCGAGGCGTTTGTGCCATGTCACAGGATGGGCTATATGGGTGGATTTGGCTCCAG
>Ga0209427_10002964_pt1 | contig 19927 bp, 15 predicted proteins | sample DeeMarSWOR136_30_FD_187465 | JGI IMG/M metagenome (GOLD analysis project Ga0209427, IMG submission 187465) | Marine sediment microbial communities from White Oak River estuary, North Carolina - WOR-1-36_30 (SPAdes) (version 2) | ecosystem: Environmental > Aquatic > Marine > Intertidal zone >...
CTGGAAGGGGTAAGTATTCCCCGCCTGCGAGCCCCGAAAGGGTCACCTCGAAAGCAGGGGAAGCGAAAGGACAAGGGTTTTCGCTAATCAAAAATAGAATTTGCCATATAATGAACAGGTTATGGAAATACACCCTATAAAACTGCGGAAACTCCAGGACCCAAACAGGGAATACTCGGACAAGTATAGGTAAACACTTAACCTGAAAGAAGGTGAACTGAGATGAAAAACGTCGTCATTGTGAGTGGTGCGCGGACGCCTATCGGGAGGTACGGTGGCGCTGTACGGGATGTTCCTGTCTACAAATTCACGAGCCTGGTCCTGAATGAAGTAGTTAAAAGGGCTAGGGTTGAGCCTAGCTTGGTGGATGATGTGATCATGGGGCAGTCTTACCAAAATGGCGAGTGTGCAAACGCTGCCCGCATGGCCCTTCTTGAAGCTGGATGGCCTTGTGAGGTTCCTGGTGTCACATTGGACCGGCGCTGTTGCTCGGGTTTGGATGCCATTTTTTTCGGGGTAATGAAAATTCAAACCGGCAACGCGGAGATTATCGTTGCTGGTGGAATGGATAACATGAGCCAGGCAGAGCTGTATATACCGGGTGATATCAAGTGGGGATTGGGGGGGCAAATCGATAAGAAATGGGGTTTTATGCCAAAGGGGCATGGAGCCCTCTCCATGTGGGGGATACCTCTTTATGACAGGATCCAGCGTGCGAGAGTCATGTCTCAGCCGATCGAAAGGTTTGGAGAGCTCAACTCCATGATGACCTGGGCTGAAACAGCGGCAAAAAACGAACATATCTCACGCCAGGAGGCTGATGAGTGGGCACTGCGAAGCCACCAGAGAGCTATTTCTGCCATAGACTCTGGAAAATTCAGTGAAGAAACTGTTCCAATCCCGATCCCACAAAGAAAAGGAGGGCCATCCATCTTCGATACCGATGAAACACCCAGGCGAGATACTACTTTGGAAAAGCTTGCCGAATTACCCACTATCTATCCTAATGGTGTTTGTACTGCTGGAAATTCCTCTACCGAGAACGACGGGGCAGCTGCTGTCCTATTAATGGCTGAGGACAAGGCTAAAGAGCTGGGCCTGGAACCGATGGCTTATTTCAGATCCGCTGCCCTGGCTGCGACTAACCCCACACTCACTTATCCAGCAGTGCCTGCCTCAGTGGACAAAGCGCTGAAGAAGGCCGGAATCACTATCGAGCAAGTCGACCTCATTGAGCTCCAAGAGGCATTTGCTGTGCAGACGCTGGCAGATGCCAGGATGATGGGGATCAAGCAGGAAGATTTCCATAAAAAGATCAATGTCAACGGTTCCGGCATTTCCCTCGGTCACCCTATCGGCGCCACTGGTGCCATGAGATTGGTGACCTTGCTCCATGAGATGAGAAGGTGTGGGTGCAAGTATGGATTGGAAACCATTTGTGGTGGGGGTGGACAAGGAATCTGTGCAATAGTGGAGGCCATATAGATAGGGAGAAATAATTTGTGGGCTTTGACCTCACACAAGAACAGCCTATCTTCCCTATGAGGCAACTATCCAATCGCTGCAAGAAGATATTCGGTGTAGGGCGTGCTTCGACCTTTGCACTCACTAATCCAACGTACCATATGTCTTAAGGCCCGCAGAACTTGGTTCTATGCAGGTGATACAAGAGGATGAATCATTTGGAACAGCGGTTAACGTCTATAAAGGCAAACTGACTTACAAAGCGATAGCAGGCGCCATGGACCTAGTCTACATGCCTCTCGAACTTTGGAGAAGCCGTCTTTTCTTATTAAGGATATTGCAATCGGCTACTCTTTCCTTTATAAAGCAATGTGCTGGAGTTCTTTTGTCAGCCTATGTTCAGAACATAATCTGGACTGAACTTTATGCCAAAGGGTTAAGGCAATGCCCTTGGCCTTAAGCTCCCTGAGCTGATATGGAAGGAGGTGATATATCAGAGGATAGCTGAAAGTTTGAGACTGCCATCTTAAAAAAGGAGGAAGGAACATGAACATGAAAAGGAGAAAACTATTTCTATTAGGACCAGTAATAGTGGCTGTTATAGTAGCCGTTTCTTTATTGATCGTTAGTACAACATCTGCAGCCGATCCAAAGGTGTTCCGATTGAAGATACAATCCGCTTATCCTCGTGGAGACCTCTCTATGGAACTATTAAAGGATTTTGCTACCGCTGCGGAGAAAAGAAGCAATGGTCGATTGAAGATTGCGGTGTTTGCCGCGCCAGAGATAGTTACATTTGAACAGTTGTTTGAGGCCACCCAGAGAGGGACTTTGGATATGCTGCACGCCGCCGGCACATTTTGGGGAGGAATTGTCCCGGTTGGCGAGATTGAGTTTGGCATACCCTATGGGTTTAAGATCCCTGAAGCACGATCCTATCCGGAGGCTGCGGAAATAATTCGCAGGTTCTTTTTTGAAAGTGGATTCGCGGATATACTCCGTGAGGAATACGCCAAACACGGTCTCCACTGGCTTGAGATCCATACCTATGGTTTGGTTCCCTTTGTGGTCGCCACAAAGCCCATCAGAACCTGCGAGGATCTGAAGGGAGTGAAAATAAGGGATGAGGGGATCTGGACCAAGTGGCACAACATGGTGGGTGCTCGTGGGACAACTTCCGTGGCTCCAGAAGACACTTATATGGGATTAAAGCTAGGCAGTCTCGATGCCTCTCAGTGGGATGTGAGCTGCATAACCGGTCTAAAATGGCATGAGGTAGCCCCATACTGGATCAGGGGTGAGGAGAATGACACCGCCGTCGGGCATATATTGGTGAACATGAAGGCGTGGAATTCCCTGCCTGCTGATCTGAAGGAAGCTCTCAGGGGTGCTGCTGAGGATTACTGGAAAATTACCATTGATGCCTATGACAAGGAGATGAAAATAGTCAGGGATATGGTAAAAGGGGGCAAAGTCATCGAGGTCTGGCTGGATCAGGACTGTATAGATAAACATGCCGAGGCAGCTTATAAGCTATGGGACGAGCTAGCCAGCGGGGATGCAGCATGCGCAAAGGCAATTCAATTAATTAAGGAATGGAGAGGGATAAAGTAACCAGACAAACATGAGGTTACTTATACATCCTCAAGGATTTGACCGGGAGGGGGTAAATCTTACCCCCTCCTGACACATCTAAGAGGTGAGAGGATTATGGAAAAGGAGTTCAGACAAAGATGGCTAAAGGAATTGGGGTTGTGCTCAATCTGGTTGATGCTATCACCGCGAAGATAACCAAACCCGCAAGTCTTCTGGTTTTTATTATGATGTGCATCACCGCAACCGAGGTTGTGGCAAGGTATGCTTTTAACTACCCGACCATCTGGGCATGGCCCCTTAACAGACAGATTTTCGGTCTTTTCATACTCGTCGCGGGTGTCTATACCATGTCAAGAAGCCTACATATCAGGATTGAGATACTCCATGAGCATTTTCCTCCCAAGATTAGATTGGTAGCAGGGCTATTTGCGTTGGCGGCCTTGATTTCATTTCTGGGCGTGTTGATCTGGCAGGGGGGCTGGATGGGTTGGAATGCACTGATGGCCAGAGAGAGGGCTAGCGGGGCATTTAGCATCCCCTTATACCCCTTTAAATTACTCATACCCATAGGCGCGTTTCTGTTCCTACTTCAAGGGATAGTCGTTTTTTTTCGAAAGAACAAAGAAGACTGAGTGACCTTTTTGTAAGCCTTGTTGACTAGCCGACGCCCTTCTCACAATTTGCCTTTGCAGACTGGAGCACGAGGATCTCATGAGTATTGGATTGGTAACGGTTCTTTTATTTGGCGGTCTTCTTTTCCTTTTAGCCATGGGCGTCCCCGTTGTCTTTGCGCTCGGATCCATCAGCGTAATCATCTCTTTTTTGTTAGGGGGGGCCAAGGACTTATTCGTTGTTGCCACCACTACCTACAGGGAGATAACAGACCCCAGCCTCATTACCATTCCCCTGTTCCTTCTCATGGGGAACCTGCTTGTACATTCAGGTATATCTGACCGTCTCTTTCGTTCACTCAATTACTGGCTTTCGGGCCTGAGGGGCGGGCTGGCAATAGTGTCAGTTGGAGTCTGTGTTGCCCTCGCCATGTGTGGGGGCTTCGGACCTGGTATCCTGACCATGGGGCTTATCGCAGTACCCGCCATGCTGAAAAGATCTTACGATAAATCCCTCGCATTGGGAAGCGTAATGGCCGGAGGTGTTCTGGGATGTATTATCCCACCCAGCATCATCATGATCGTTTTTGCCCATATTGCACGGGTCTCAGTAGGGAAGCTTTTCTTTGGAGGTGCTGTTCCCGGCTTTGTGTGCGCGGTTTTTTACATGCTGTACATACTGATAAGAAGTTATCTTCAGCCGCGCCTGGCACCCGGGACGGCTGAGAAGACCACCTGGAAGCTTAGGTGGAGCTCACTCAAGGATATCATCCTTCCTTCTTTGCTGATTGTCACGGTGTTGGGGTCAATCTTTTTTGGGATTGCTACCCCTACAGAGGCTGCCGGTGTGGGAGCCTTTGGCAGCTTTCTGATCTGTATTATTTATGGTAGGCTGACCTGGAGCATAGTCATCAATTCATGCCTTGAGACCATGAAGATTAGCGGCATGGCCTTGTGGATCCTGGTCGCAGCCACACTTTTCGGCGTCGTATATACCAGTGCGGGGGCTCAGGGCATGGTCATGGAGATAGTAGAAAAAGTTCCCGTTAATCGCTGGGCCATACTTTTGACAATGCAGATCATACTCCTTTTGTTTGGCATGTTCATGGATGATTATGCCGTGATTACCATATGTGCTCCAATCTTTGTGCCCATTGCCATCCTTCTGGGTTTCGACGCTATATGGTTTTCCATCGTGTTTATCCTGAACATGCAGGTCGCTTACCTGACACCTCCATTTGGCTGGGCCTTGATCTTACTGAAAGGTGTTGCTCCCCCGCAAATAACTACGAAGGACATCTGGCAATCAGTACCTCCATTTGTGGGAATGCAGTTACTAGTTCTCGTAATTGCTATGATATTTCCTAACGTGGCCCTGTGGCTTCCTAGTATTATGTTTTGATTCCAGAGGAAGGGATAGACAGTGCATGAATTCCAGGTTAATGATGACGTCTTTGAAGAGACTGTTACTACAAGACTCAAACCTTAATTAAGAGAGGAGGGAGAGCTATGATTTCAGAAGAGGAGCTGGCGAGGTTATCCTATTCGGATGCGCCAAAGATACTAACAGATAAGGTTCCCGGTCCCAAAACCCAAAAGGCACTTGAAGATTCTCTTAAATATGAGTCAATGGCTCGAGGCGCAGGGAGATTTCCGTGCGTTTTTGATGAGGGAATGGGTGCCACGGTTAAAGACCCGGACGGCAACGTCTATATTGATATAGCCGCTGGGGTGGCGGTAAATTCCGTAGGGCGCAGACATCCAAGGGTGGTTAAGGCCATAGAGGAGCAACTGGGGAAGTTGATGCACGCCATCGATATAACCAATACGCGGCGTATCGAACTTGCCGAAAAGGTATCCAGTATCATGCCTGAGGGGCTACGGGGTCATTGTGTGACCTACTTTACCCAGGGGGGAAGCGCCGCAGTAGAAACAGCCATAAAATTTGCCCGCCGTATGACCGGTAGGTCACAAATTGCGGCTTTTCATGGTGCTTACCATGGTGTGTGGTGCGGTTCCGGCTCCCTGACCACGGGGGATCAATACCGGCAAGGGTATGGACCTTTCATGACGGGGGTTATACATCTGCCATACGCCTATTGCTATCGCTGTTGTTTCAATATGGAGTATCCAAGCTGCGGGGTGCAGTGCGCCAAATATGTTGATTATGTGCTCAATACCCCTTATACCGCTGCTGATGACGTGGCTGCACTCATTGTTGAGGCACAACAAGGAGAAGGAGGGTATCTGGCTCCACCACTGGAATTCTTGACGATATTGAAAGAGGCATGTGAGAAACATGGGGCCTTGTTTATTGCCGATGAAGTTCAGGCTGGGACGGGGCGTACTGGAAAAATGTGGGCCATTGAGCATAGCGGTGTTGTGCCCGATATGCTAACGTGGGGTAAAGGCATGGGTGGTGATCTGCCAATGGCTGGCGTGACCTTTAGAGATGATTTAGCTGATAAAATTCCGGATAGTTCACAGCCCAATACCTTTGCCGGCAATGCCCTTTCCGCTGCAGTCTCCATGACCAATATTGATATCCTAACGGAGAACAACTCTGAATTAATACAAAGAGTTGCCCGCGTGGGTGAAGAGACAAAGGATAAAATTCTGGAAGGCGCCAAAGAATCTCGACATATTGGGGAAGTCCGTGGCAGAGGCCTGATGATCGGCATTGAACTGGTTAAAGACAAAGAGACTAGAAAACCGCTTGATGGTGATTCAATGGGGAAGGTGATATTCGGAATGCTCAATCGGGGCGTAATAATGGTCCCTTGTGGCCGCTACGGAAATGTCTTGCGTTTTATGCCGCCCTTGACCATCACGAAAGAATATATTGAAAAGGCAACAGAAATCCTGCTGGATGTCATAAAGGATATCTAACCTCGTGCCGCCAAATTATTGAATCGTTTCCAAAGAGAATGTAAAAGGGGTAAGCGAAGATCCTTGGACAAGGGTCTTCATTCGAGTTAGCTGAAAAAGAAGGTGGCCATGAACTGTGAAAGCACCTATAAGATTATCGAGCTTGTCGGAACCACCCCGACTTCATGGGAAGATGCTGTAAAAAAGCCCTTGAAACAGCTTCAAGAGGTCTCAGGGGTTTAAGAATTGCAGAGATTACTTCGTGTGTAATAGTTGGTCTACACAATTCTTCACACAATCATTTCAACCAAAATTCCACTGCCACAGTATTAGGCAGGCATTTTCGCTTGACATCCAATTGTAGGCTTCCTATAGTCCCCCCTGAAAAAGCGAGCCCTTACTACGTTTATGGAGGTCTTAGATAGTGCCTGCATAAGGCTGCAAAAGCGGGAAAGAAATGAAGTGATAAAAAATGAGTTATATTTCAGGATTTAGCTAGATGGAATTACCCTTAATCATAAACCTTAACAAAAGGAGGGGGAGGAATGAAAAGGAAAGTATTGTATAGTTTGCTGGTAATATTTTGGATTGTTCTATTAACGGTCCCAAATACTGTATTCGCTGCAAGAAGCCAACAAGAGCTCTTGAAAGGCTCCCATCGCGCTGAAAAGGAGGGCTGGATTTTTATCCATATTGAAGGAGATCCTTACAAGCTAGGTTATCAGAACGGATACCTTGTAGCCAATGACACCAAGATGGCCCTGACAGTGATGAAGTTCTATGTTAAACATGCTACTGGCAAGGATTGGGATTGGTTCCGGAATGCTGCCAAAGAGCAGTGGGATAAAATAATGCCCCAAGAATACAAGACAGAATTTGAGGGGATAGCTGATGGGATCAAAGCCGCTGGGGTTACGGGAATCGACTATCTCGACCTTTGGGCTTGGAATGGCTGGATTGATCTTGCCTGGTATTACATGCCCACAGTGGAAGCAGCTCAGACAGAAGATGAAAAAAGATTAGCTAAGTTTCCAGTTAAGCATCCACCAGGACCGGGCTGCAGTGCCTTCATTGCTACTGGAGATGCCACCCGCGACGGTAGAATTGTCATGTGCCATAGCCTTTGGTATGATTATTTGTTCTGTGTTTACTGGAATGTATGGATGGACATCAATCCAGAAAAGGGTCATAGGATAATAACACAGGGTTTCCCAGGTTGGATATATGGTGGTACCGATTTCTGGATCAATGGCGGCGGCCTGATGGTGACCGAGACAACGATTTCCGAATTTTCAGGTTACGATCCCAAGGCCCTTCCAAATTTTGTGAGAATCAGGAAAGCGGTGCAGTATGCAGATAACATTGACGATTTTATCGAGGTTATGACCACGAGTGTCAATGGTGCGTATGCCAATGATTGGCTGATCGGTGACTTAAAGACTGGAGAGATTGCTCGTCTTGAACTAGGTTTGAAGAACTATCATGTCTGGCGCACATTTAACGGCTACTATGTGGGGAGCAATATGGCGCTGAGTCCTGAAGTTCGTAAAGAGACAACGTTCGATTACAACAATTTTAATAGCACGGCTATTTCGCGGCGCACTAGAGCGCTCGAATTCATGAATCAGTATTACGGAGAGATAGATATCGATCTTGCAAAGAAATTCCAGGCCGACCACTACGATCCTTCCCACGAGAAATATCAGCGGTCCGCCAATACATTGTGTGGCCATGTAGAGCTTGATCCACGCGGCCTTCCTGAGTGGGGTTATGATCCTTATTATCCAGGCGGCTCCATATGCGCTGAGGCCACTGATAGTGAACTGGCCGATAAGATGAAGCTCTGGGCAAAATGGGGTCATGGCTGTGATTATGATTTTATTGCTGAGGACTTCCTTAAGGAGCATCCAGAGTACGAATGGCAGAAGCCGTATCTGAAGGATCTTATTTCACACCCATGGATTACCGTAGAGGTTACGAAATAAGGAATGAAGACGTGAACTGTATTCGAATCCAATTTAAATAGGAAAGGAGTTTAGACCTAAACAAACCGGATAAAGGGGGGCATTACCCGCCCCCCTTTTTTTATTTTTCATAATCAAAGCTAGATTTTAGCCAGCTCCATATTCGGAACAATCTCCTTGGCCACAAGAACCCAATTTGCTTTAACTGTTTCACCGTTTGAGACAAAGAGCCGAATCTCATCTTTCTAGAACCCTGCCCTGATAAATGTATCCCTTAGAACAAAGGGCTGTGTTTCCTATACCCGACTACGTCCTCGAGGCCTCATAGAGCTCCTCTGCCTGATAGGAGCTCCGAACAAATGGGCCGGCAGCCACTGCACGAAACCCTAGCTCTAGGGCAATCTCGCGCCACTGCCTAAACTCCTCCTGGGCTACAAACCGCTCCACGGGGAGGTGATCCCTTGAAGGCTGGAGGTACTGCCCCAGTGTTAGTATTCGGCAGTCCACCTCCAGGAGGTCAATTAGAACCTGCCTGACTTCTTCTGGAGACTCCCCCAGCCCCAGCATGAGGCCTGACTTGGTAGGGATATTCCGGGACGACTCCCTACCCCGCTTGAGTAAATGCAAGGATCTACCGTAATCGGCCCCTGGCCGGACTTTTGGATAGAGACGGGGTACGGTCTCAAGGTTATGGTTGAGCACATCTGGCCTGGCCTGTACTATAGTTGTAAGTGCCCTATTGGACCCCTGGAAATCAGGCACCAGGACCTCAATCCGAGCTTTAGGAGCCCGGCAGCGTATCTCCCTAATCGTCTCCGCAAAGTGCCCTGCCCCGCCGTCAAAAAGGTCGTCGCGAGTGACGGATGTAACCACTACATGTCCAAGTCCCATGCACTTGACAGCTTCAGCAACCCTCCAGGGTTCCTCGGGGTCCGGTGGCCCTATAGGACCATGGGCTACAGCGCAGAAACGGCAGTTGCGGGTGCAACGATCTCCCAAGATCAGGAAGGTAGCGGTCCCGCGAGAAAAACACTCCCCCAGATTAGGGCAGCGGGCTTCTTGACAGATGGTATAAACCTTGTTCCTCTGGAGGATCCTGTGGACCTCTTGGTAGGTGGCTCCAGCCGGGATCCTCCGCTTCAGCCAGGCGGGTTTGATCACATGCGGCCTTCCTTCATGACCCGAGCTCAAATCGCCTCCCCGCCCAATGCATGGTCTCTCGTGGGCAGCAGGCGATAGATATCCATCAGGCTCACCCGCTCCAATTCCACATCGAAGATCTCCTGGATATGCAAACCCACGGCACGCCGAACATCCTCCATAGGGACTTCCCTGCCGAGTAGGCCCTTCATGGAGGTCAGTTCGACTCCCTCCAGGCCGCATGGATGGATCCAGCTGAAAGGCTCCAACCATGTGTTCACGTTAAGGGCAAATCCATGGGAGCTCACCGCCCGGCGCACGGCAATTCCCAGGCTGCCGACCTTAGACATACCCACCCAGACACCTCGGTTCATGGGATTTCGCGCTGCCTTTATTCCCCATTCCGCCAACGTGTAAATCATGACCTGCTCCAGGGCTGCTACGAAATCGATAATCTTCCAGCGACCCCCCCTCAGATCTACGATGGGGTACCCAACGAGCTGCCCTGGTCCGTGATATGTGATATCTCCTCCCCGCTCTACATGGATGACTTGAACCCCTCGTGATTCAAGAAAGGTCTCGGCTACCAGCAGGTGTTCACGGCTACCCCTGCGCCCTAAAGTGAAAACCGGTGGGTGCTCAAGCAACAGGAGTACATCTGGACCCAACGCACCAGCAATCTTCGCATCCACCACTGTATGCTGCAGTTCTAAGGCCTCGTGGTAATCCATCGAGAGCAATTCTACGCAGAGCCATCGTCTCATACTTGCCCCCATCTCTCGTTCTTGCTCAATCCTCCTTGAGGTAGTGCAGACCAGCATCCAGTGCCTTGTGTGAAGCCTCCATAAGGGCCTCAGAGAAGGTAGGGTGGGCGTGGATTGTTTCGGCCAGATCACTGGCCGTCGCGCCCATTTTGATGGCCACCGTCCCCTCAGAAATGAGGTCCGCCGCGTGCGGCCCCACGATGTGAACGCCTAGTATTCTCTTGGTCTGTGCATCTGAGATAATCTTCACCTGTCCCGCGATTTCCCCCGTGGCCTGTGCCCTGCCCAGGGCCCGAAAAAGGAAGGTGTCAGCCCGTACATCAAACCCGCATTCCCGGGCCTGGTCCTCCGTCTTACCAACACTGGCTACCTCCGGGAAGGTGAAGACCGCTGTAGGCACTAGGTCGTAGTTCATCCTTCCATTTCCTCCCAGGGCGTTCTCCGCGGCAACCATCCCCTCGGCAAAAGCAACGTGGGCGAGCATGATTTTGGAGGGTCCCAGTACATCTCCAACGGCATAAACGTTGGGCACATTGGTCTCCATTCGCTCGTTGGCCACAATCCATCCACCAGTGTCCATCTCCAGACCCAATTGATCAAGCCCGATCCCTTCGGTGTTGGGCTGCCGCCCAATGCATACGAGGATCTTCTCCACCTCAAGAGCCAGAGGCCTCTTTTCACTCTCTTTCAGCCCCTGGGCGAAGGGGGAGGGTTCTGTAGTGGCCTGAACCCTCCCCTTGGTAAGCTCTACCTTCTGTATAGTCCGATTAAGCAATACTTGGATTTTACGCTTCCTCATTTCCCGCTGGATGACCGCAGAGCAGTCTTTGTCTATGGACGGCATCGGCATCAGGCGAGGCATCGCCTCCACCAGAGTCACCCTGGAGCCCAGCCTGTTCAGGATAAAGGCAAACTCACATCCTATGATTCCACCCCCAAGGATCAAAATGGATTCCGGGACCTCCCGGAGGTTGATGGCATCGTCGCTTGAGAGGATCCTCTCTCCATCGAAAGGGAAGGCAGGGATGCTCAAGGGACGGGAACCCATGGCCAAGATCAGCTTATCAGAAATCACATCCACTGTGCCGTTGTCCATCCCCTTTACTCTCACCTTGGTCGGCTCAAGCACGTAGCCTTCCCCTTTCATGTATTGGATCTTATAGCTGTTGAGGATCCTCAGGATAGCCGTTGCAAGGTTATCGATCACTTCCTGCTTGCGGGCCATGAGCCGCGCCATGTTGGGCCGGACCTCTCCATCCACCTCCACTCCCAGTTCGCGGGCCCTGCTAAGCTTCTCCATGAGTTCAGCTGTAGTTTTCAATGTCTTGGTCGGGATACATCCCCAGTTGAGGCATGTCCCACCAATGGCGTCCCGCTCGATGAGGGTTAGCTGCGCCCCTAACTGGGCGGCCCTGATGGCGGCAATGTAGCCTCCCGATCCCGCCCCCAGGATCGTTATTCGCGTGCTCATCCTTTCCAGTCCTCTCTATGAACCCCCCTCATCCCGAGTTGATCCCATGAGAACAGTTTTCACCTCCAAGTTTGTTGCTAAGGGAGCATTACCGGTTTTTTAAAGAAAAAAGTAACGGCGATTTATCGAATCTAAAACCAGCGATTTAGGAGAGGGTATGGGTGTCTTTTTTTTGATTATGCCCTATAACATGGACCCTTACTGGGTCGTTTCAAAATGGTTTATTTCCCCTTAAACCTTAGAATCATAAGCTCCGTCTATATAAACCATTTTGAAACGCCCATTAATCTAGGCTATATGAGGGCATAATCAAAAAAAAGACACCCATACCCTTAGACTATTGGCTACTGTGTTAACAAACCGATAATGCTCCCGTTGCTAAACGCTTACTGGAATGAGGAACAGCCTTTTTCAATCGGAAAGACACGGCTTCCGAGCGGCCATCACCTCATCGAGCCGCCTTAGCTTACTTCGGGTCGGAGACTCGAGAACCAGGCCCGGGTTCTCTTCTGCCTCTTTGGCTATGGACTTGCAGGCCTCTATGAACTCATCTAAAGTTTCCTTTGATTCCGTCTCAGTGGGCTCGATCATAATCGCACCCTGAACAACCAGGGGAAAATAAATCGTCGGGGGATGGAAGCCATAATCTATGAGGCGCTTGGCAATATCTAAGGTGGAGATCTTGTAGCTCCTTTGTTTCTTATCGCCAAACACACATTCGTGCATGCAAGGTCTATCGTAAGGAAGCTCAAACACACCCCTGAGGCTCTCTTTTATATAATTCGCATTCAGCACCGCGAGCTCACTGGCCTTCTTGAGGTTCTCCGGACCCATGCTCAGGATATAGCTGTAAGCCTTGATCATAACCCCAAAGTTTCCGTAGAAGCTGTGAACTCTTCCAATTGACTGTGGGTAATTGTATGAAAGGGTATAGCTCCCGTCTTTCTCGATTACCCGAGGAACAGGCAGAAAGGGCTCAAGGTGCTTCCTGACGCATACCGGACCAGAGCCTGGACCTCCGCCCCCATGAGGAGCCGAGAATGTCTTGTGGAGATTCAAGTGCATCACATCAACCCCAATCTTGCCCATCTGCACAATGCCCATGACCGCATTCATGTTCGCACCGTCGCAATAGACCTGACCCCCTTTTGCGTGGACGATTTCGCTGATCTTCTCTATATCTTCCTCGAAAAGGCCCAGGGTATTCGGATTGGTAACCATGATCCCGGCTACGTCCTCGTCCATGAGACCTGCCACAGCCTCCGGAGAAAGGATGCCGTCCTCATTGGATTTCACCAGAATCGGACGGTAGCCACACAGGGCAGTGCTTGCGGGATTGGTACCATGGGCCGTATCAGGAACAATAATCTTTGAGCGCTGAATTCCCTTCCCCTCAAGGTAGGCATGGATCAGCATAATGCCCGTTAGCTCCCCCTGGGCACCAGCTGCCGGTTGGAGAGAGGTTGCATCCATGCCGGTGATTTCCGCAAGAAAGCGCTCCAGATCATACATGAGCTTGAGTGCCCCGTAGGCCAATCTCGGATCAATAAGGGGATGAGCCCCAGCAAATCCAGCTAGATTTGCATATTTTTCGCCTATCTTGGGATTGTATTTCATTGTGCACGAGCCCAAGGGGTACATACCACTGTCCACTCCGTAGTTCCACTGGGAAAGCCGGGTATAGTGTCTGACAACATCCACCTCGCTCAGCTCGGGAAAATCTGGAACAGCGCCAACAAGGCCTTCCTCAATCGGAAAAAGATCAACATCCCGTCTTGGTATGGAAAATCCACACCTCCCCTTCCCGCCTTTTTCCCAAAGAAGCGGTTCATTCAATTGCAGCCCGGTAGTCCCTAATGTCCCGCTCATGATGTGATCCTTCCAACCAGGGTATCTATATCTTCTTTTGTCTTTGTTTCCGTCACGCACATGAGATAATGATTGGTCAGTTCGGGAAAGTATGGGGCAAGCGGCAAGCCCGCCACAATCTTTTCCTCCAGCAACTTGTTGTAAGCAGGTTCAAAGCTGCCTGGGGGCTCAACCGCGAATTCATTGAATGTGGGGCTGTCAAACCTGATTCTGAAACCGGCCTTCCTCAACTGGCCCTTGAGGTATTCGGCCTTGTCATAGTTCAGCCTCGCCAGTTCCCGGATGCCGTTTTTGCCGAGTGAGGCCATGTACATGGCCGCCCCCAGGGCGCAGAGGCCCTGGTTGGTGCATATGTTTGATGTGGCCTTTTCCCTGCGGATGTGCTGCTCCCTGGTCCCCAGGGTGAGGACGAATCCCCTCTCGCCAGTCTTGTCAACCGTCTTACCCACCAGCCGGCCAGGCATGCTGCGTACCTGCTCCATCTTGGTTGCAAAGATACCGAGGGATGGCCCACCCAATGACTGGGGGATACCTAAGCTCTGTCCCTCGCCGCACACAATATCAGCCCCGCAACTCCCCGGGCTTTTCACCAGCCCGTAGGCAATGGCCTCTGTAAAAGAGGTGACAAACATGGCCTTGTGGTCCAAGGCCCTTTCATGAACCGTGGCCAGATCCTCAATACACCCGAAGAAGTTAGGCGACTGGACCGCGATAGCTGCAAGCTCAGACATTCCATCCAGCGCCGAAAAATCGGTCTTCCCATTTTCTAAATACCCAAGCTCCACAACACCACAACCCGTGGGCTTAAGATAGGTCTTGACGACTTCCCTATAGTGAGGATGAATGAGGACAGATAGAGCGACTTTCCTCTTTTTGGTAATACGAACCGCCATGAGGAGCGCTTCGGCTAAAGCAGATGCGCCGTCATACATGGAGGCGTTGGCTACCTCCATTCCAAGCAAACGACATATCAGGGTCTGAAACTCAAAGATTCCTTGAAGAGTACCCTGGCTTATCTCCGGTTGGTACGGGGTGTAGGAGGTGACAAACTCCGAGCGGCCAAGCAAGCTCGAAACCGACGAAGGAATGAAATGCTCGTAGCTGCCAGCCCCCACGAAAACCCTGTACTCCGGCATCGCAGCCATACTGTCAGCAAGTGATGCCATGTGCAAATCCAATTCCCATTCAGTCAATGGGTCAGGTAAGTTAAGGGGTCCCCTCTTTCGATAATCTTCAGGGATAGTAGAAAACAGCTCCTCGAGGCTATCTACCCCTACCACCTTCAACATGGTGGAAATATCCTCCTCGGTATGAGGTAAGTACCGCATTCACTCAGCTCCTTTCCTCAATATCTCCAGGTAGCCCTGCCTGGTGAGGAGGGCATTCATTTCAGTGGAATCGGTGGGTTTGATATCTATCATCCAACCCTCCTCGTAAGGACGCTCGTTCACAAGTTGTGGCGAATCTTCCAAAGTGGAGTTTACCGCAATGATCTCTCCACCAATGGGCATATAAAGTTCGGAAACGGCCTTGACTGATTCCACTGTCCCAAACACGTCGCTCTTTTTGAAGACATCACCCACTTTTGGCAGCTCTAAGAATACAATGTCACCGAGCTGATCCTGTGCATAGTCAGTAATTCCAACCCTCACCTTGTCTCCATCAAGCCTGGCCCACTCATGATCCTGGGTATAGCGACAATCCTGAGGCAGGTCCAATTCATCGATCAATTTCATACCCAATCCTCCCTAAAAGGCGCACGCTCACTGCGAGGACCCCTGATTAATGACACTTCACAAGGCATAAGGAACCTTCCAGTTGTAGCTCTTATACACGACAAATGTCTCTGTGGACAGAACATCTTCTATTTTCGATACTTCCTGAGTGTAGAATTCATTCAGGCCGAACTCGTTATTCAACAGGACAGTCAGCATGAGGTCAAAACGGCCTGTCACCACCGCTACTGAAATCACTCCCTTCAATTTGCTAAACTCCTCACCTTTCTGCACCAGCCTCATGGTCTTCAACTTCACACCGACAATTACTAGAAAGTGATTGTCGATTCCCTCAGGGTCTATTGAACCGATTATTTCTAAGGTGCCCTTTTTCATAAGCTTTCTGACCCGTGCCCTCACCGTGTTTGTGGTAACGGACAGATCTTTTCCGATCTCACCGAATGATTTACGGCCATTGCGCAGCTGTTTAATGATCTGGAGGCTCATTTGGTCCATCTTCATAGGAAGTTCTCCCTCCTCCGAATCGATAGTTGAATATCTTATGTCTATATGTCTATTAGTAGATCTTTCTAGCTAATCTTCACTTTTTTGTCAATATTTTAGTAGCTTTTTAACAAAATCAGTTTCATTTTTTTACTTTTTTGTCAATTTTTTTATGTTTTTATGATCGGGAAAATGAATAGTTTTCGAAGCTTTTTCTTGACAGGAAAAATCCTATCTGATAGTAAGCTATGCGGGCAGGTAGGTACAGGAAGAGGAAATCTTAATCTGGATGTTCTTCGGCATACTTCACCACCTTATTCTATTAGTAATGTCTTTTGAGCCCTCTGAGTTAGAAAGGATTCCCAGAGGTTGTTGTCCTTGGATGCACAGACGTGTCCTCTCTAACCCAAAGGCTACAATGAAGTTTAGGAGCACCTGTAATTGATCCGGCGGTGCCATCCATCATTAAACCTACCATAGATGTATGTCAATATGGGGCTTACAACAGGCAAAATAGCATGTGAGCCTCCGTCTGAGAAAAAATACTTTAAAAAGAGGAGGAAAGAAAGATGCCAGAGAGGTTTGAATTAGAATTAGGTAAAGCAGGATATATCATAGCTCACGAAATGTGTCGGATCAGGAAGGGAGAATCGGTAATAATAACAGTCGATTCTGTAATGGATTTTAAGCCGGTAGCAGAAGTTGCCAAGGCAGCTGAAGCTGCTGGAGGTAAGGTAATGGTAGCTTGGCATTCAACCCCAAGCGGTTATGGTAAGGTAGCCGATCCACAATTACCTGAATCCCTTAAAACGGGGATACCTGCAGCAGATGTATGGATAGAATTCAATAATCAGTGGCTTTTATATTCTACACCATGGATAGAAGCAATGGCTAATGGCAGGACACGATATCTTTTTCTGGGAGGATTAGATCCAGAGCGCATTACAAGATGTATTGCGAGACTTGATATGGATTTGCAGGCAAAGTTCCAGAATAAGGTAGTTGAGCTCACAAAAAAGGCCTCTAAGATGCGTATCACGACAGCGGCAGGGACAGATATTTCCTTTGAGAATGTACGAGAGCGTCCCATAACCAATGAACTTCGTGCGGACGTACCGGGCCCACACTTTCTGGTAGGACAGATAGGATGGGCACCTCGGGAAGAAAGTATTAATGGAACCATAGTGTTCGATGGATCTTTTTCTGGTGGTGGTGAAGCTGATCTTGGTATTCTTAGCCATCCCATTGAGTTGGCTATCAAAGACGGGAGGATTGTCGACATCAAAGGTGAAGAGGAAGCGAAGAAGATGAGTAACTGGCTTAGGAAACTCGGCGATCCAAATATGTACAATCTGGCACATGTGTGCTATGGATTCAATCCAGGGGCAATACTTACGGGATTATGCACAGAAGATGAACGCGTATGGGGGTCTACTGAATGGGGAAATGGTTACCAGGGCCCCATGTTTGAGGGTAACCTACCGGAGGCTGTGTCCCATGCCGACGGGATATGTTTGAATTCGACAGTATGGGTGGATAAAGAATTGTTGCTTGAAGAAGGGAAGGTAGTCCATCCAGAACTTGCTGAGATAGCGAAGGCAATGGGAAAGGCCTAAAAGATGAAAGGAGGTGACGATAGAGACAAGTATTGGATTGTATTAAGAGGTCTTTAGAAAAAGTGTCTAAGGGAGCATGAAAGGAGGGGAAAGCTATGTCAAGGAAATTAATGATGATAATAGTAGTAGGTGTACTATTGTCCGGTGGGCTCACTTCCGGTGTTTTGGCAGCGGAGCCTATACGAATCTTAGGTACTGTTGCCTTTTCAGGGGCAGCAGGTAATATAGGGCCGGCCTATGATAGGGCAATGAAATTAGCTGTTGAAGAGATTAATAAAGCGGGCATCAAGGGCTTTTCACGCATAGAATATAAGGTCATAGACACAGAGACAAAGCCCTCTGTCTTGGCGCGGAAGATTAGAAGAGAAGTGGGTACCTGGAAACCTGATGTAATGGGAGGAGCAGCCCTCGAGACAACCATTAGCCCAATATGTGTGCTTGCACCAAAGTATAAGATTCCCGCCTTTGTTGGAGGGCACCTCAGCATGAGCAAGTATCTTCCTCCAGGGGAGGTCCCCGTGACCAAATGGGTAGTTTACTACGGCTATGCTGATTATTGGGCCGGTCAGCTTGCTGGCAGATTCTTTGAAGAAATGGGGGCCAAAAAGGTGTGCCTTATTGGAGGGGACTATGACTGGGGATACAGTAATGGGATGGGTTTAAAAGCCTACTGGGAAAAGAATGGTAAACCCTTTGAAATAAGTCCGGTAATCTATACCCCACTCGACAAAACCGATTATACCACGGAAGTGTTAATTGTTAAGGAAGAGAAACCGGATGCGATTTTCTGTCCATACACTGGAGCTGGCTGGTTTAGCGTGGCAAAACAGTTGCGTGATGCTGGTGCCATGCCACGGATAATGCTCTATGGCACCACCTATTCAAACATGGGAGGCGCAAAGATAACCGGAGCTTATGGGGCAGAAAATATATATACCCTTGCAGATCACGATCCAACGAGTAAGGCCTGGAAAGAGTTTGTAAAGAGATGGAAGGCCAAATACGGTGAAAAGGCCTACCCTGAGGCATACACAAATAATTACTATCAGGTGATTTACTGGATCAAAGAGGTATATGAAAAGGCGCAGACCAAGGATCCTGATGTGATTATTGATTTGATGCAGAAAACATCGTTTCAGAATGTGTGTATTAGCTCAATGGGGCCTTTGGATGGATATGGAAATAATAAAGGCGCGAAAGGTGCGATTGTTAAGTTCGTACCGGGTGCTTCTGATCTGGATCCAAGCTTCCCTCTCCACGAAGAATTAGTGAGGGTATACAAAACACCCGAAACTCCCATGCCCGAAATAGTCAACGAATTGAAAGGATATAAGAAACTTGAGTCAAGGGAAAAATATGAAAGGGCGCGGTAAAAGGCATACATAGAAGACGGTGAGCCGGAAAGAACCTTTACCCCGCTTTTTGACAGCTTGGTCAAATTGGTATCCAGGAATAGACTTGATCATGTGATGGAAAACTGTGAATCAGCCATGGCTTGAACCTCTGTGTGTGGGGTTTCAGGCTCAGAGGGCACTGGCCATCACATCTAGAGGTTCAAGCCATTCTTTTCTGACGTTAACGGGACAGGGGCATTAAAGAATCCAAAAATCATGTCCCTGACAAATCAATCCGTGGCAAATCCTTATAATTCAAATGCCTGAGACGATCCTTGCTGATCTAACTTGACACTACTATCCAGAAGTCTATCGTCAGCAAATACAAATATCTAATTGAGAAGGGTGGATTAGAAATTGGCGATGTTGAAGATAAGAAATGTGCACAAAAGGTTTGGTGGACTTCATGCCCTTGAAGACGTCAGCCTTACCTTGCAAAGCGGAAAAATCTGGAGCATGATTGGGCCGAATGGTGCTGGAAAAACCACTCTTTTTAACCTGATAACAGGAACACTTCCTGCAGATTCAGGGAAGATCGAATTTATGAGCGAGGATATAACAAATATGAAATCCTATGAAATTTGCAGGAAGGGAATTGCAAGGACCTATCAACAGAGGAATCTTTTCCCAAACTTGAGTGTTTTTGACAATGTGATTGCAGGGATGTTAAAGGATAGGAAAAAAGAGCAGAGGAGAAAGGAAAGGGTTTATGAGGTCCTGGAGTTTCTCGGGATAGAAGAGAAAGAGAAAGATAGTGTTTCAGGCCTTCGTCCCCTCGATTGCAAGCTGGTTGAATTAGGAAGAGCATTAGCCACAAGTCCGAAATTAATCTTACTGGATGAACTTATAGCAGGCCTGATTCCTTCGGAGACAGAGAGGATTTGTGAAATTATTGAAACCCTTCGTGACAGGGGATATACCATATTTCAAGTGGGACATGAGATAAGACCT
>Ga0209427_10002965_pt1 | contig 19926 bp, 16 predicted proteins | sample DeeMarSWOR136_30_FD_187465 | JGI IMG/M metagenome (GOLD analysis project Ga0209427, IMG submission 187465) | Marine sediment microbial communities from White Oak River estuary, North Carolina - WOR-1-36_30 (SPAdes) (version 2) | ecosystem: Environmental > Aquatic > Marine > Intertidal zone >...
AACCAGAACCAGGATAAACAGGTTTTTGTCTTCCATGACGAGAAAGCCGCAAGCTTGGACCTGACCCTGTTTGCTGCTCCCTATATTTCTGCAAGCCATAAGGTCAACGGTTTTAACCTTACGGCTTACCTCTTTCCTCAGCATGAGGATCTTATCGATGCCTACCTCGAAAAGTCAGGAGAAATCCTCGGATTCTACTCTCAAAAGTTCGGACAGCCGAATGCCTCGCATTTTAGCATTATCGAAATCGGCATGGGCTATGGCACAGGAACCAGCGCTCCATTCGGATACGCCGTATCATCGCATCTCATCAACCTGGATTTTCCTCTGATTCCCCATGAGATCGCCCACCTCTGGTGGGGAGAAACAGTCTCAGACAATCTTGGGAAGGACACCTGGCTCCACGAAGGGCTGGCCACATTTTCCGATACCTGTTACCGCTTATCCAAGGCGTCAGATGAAAAGACCAGAAGACAAATCCTCTTCGCCCTCCTCAACCGCGCCATTCCGATCGGAAACCCTAGAACCCCCTCCATCCTGGAAGGAGGTGAGCAACATGCCCCGGAAGGTTTTCTTGTTTACGAGAGGGCAGCTTACGTGCTTCACACTTTAAAACACATTCTCGGTGACGAGGTCTTCGACAGATCCATAAAAACATACCTCAACACATTCAGGAAAAAGAAAGCCGACACGGATAGTTTCATCCGGATTATCCATCAGGTCTCACAGGAAGACCTGAGTTGGTTTTTTGATTTTTTCCTTCGCGGCCACCGGCCGCCTCGCTATCGGATTGACTTCAGGAATATTCATTACCGAGCCGAAGGGACCCTCTATCAGGACCATGTCCCCGGGAAATTCAGCATGCCTCTCACCCTCGAATTTATAACCAACCAGAGATCTTTCAGAAAAGACATCATAATCAAGGGGAAGAAAAGAAAATTTTACTACAACCTAGGAACCGGTGAAGAGGTGGTCAGGATAAACATCGATCCTGATTTTGAAGTCCTGGCCGTTCGGCCTATACTCGAAGACCGTTGGCAGGCAAGAGCTCTCCGTCTCGAAGCCGCCAACACAAAAAATTTTCGACGTGTCAAACCTCAACTTTTTTCTCTTTGGGAGAGACATCCGGAGAATGTTTACCTTCTCCATGAAGTGGCCCAATTCTTCTTTGCCCAGCAAGACTGGGAAAAAGGAATTGACCTCTATAAAAAAATCCTCAATTTGAAGCCTCGAGACTTTTCTTTCATCGCCTTGGCCAACATAGCGGGTGCTTACGAGACGATGGGAAATCAGGAGATGCAAAGACTCTACCTCGAACAGGCTCTGGCTAAGGGATCAAGTATGTACTCCATCATGCGCAGTTTGATGGACAAATTAGACAGACTTGGAAAAGAATAAAGAGATGATGAGCACTCTGGCAAGAAGAATTGATTTTATTTGGTTCTTTTGATAGCTATGACAGTCATATCATCCATGGGGTCGGCTCCCTTGGTGAAAGAATCGAGAGTCTCATGGATTTTATCAATCAAATCTTGAGTGTTTAATTTTCCATGTTTTTTCACAAGGTTTATGAGCCTTTCCTCTGTGAATTCTTCGTTATCCTTATTCCGACTTTCTGTGATTCCGTCTGTAAAAAGCAGAGCTAAATCTCCAGATTCTAAAGTCGTTTTTCCGATTTTGTAAGTACTCGAAGGAAACATTCCTAAGCACAGCCCAGAACTTTCCAGACGTTGAACAGGCCCTTTCTTTTTCAGGATAAGGGGAGGATTGTGACCGGCATTGACGTAGATTAAATCACCATTTTCTCGGTTCAATTCGCTGAAGAAAAAGGTGATAAAACTGCTGGATGCAGAACTGCGATGCACAAAGTTATTGAGTTTGCCCGCCATCTCCTCTAAAACATACAAAGGGTGGATCTCTGAATGGAGAGCCGCTCTCAGAGAAGCCATGAGGAGCGAGGCGCTCACTCCCTTACCGGAGACATCTGCGATAACAATGCCCAGACGGCAAGAATCGATTTCGATGAAATCATAATAGTCCCCTCCGACTTGATAGCAGGGAATGTTGGAGCCAGCGATATCAAAATTATCACAAGTTGGGTTTTCCTTGGGCAGAAAATCTTTCTGGATCTGGGAAGCCAGAGCCAACTCTTTTTCCATCTTCTCCTTTTCGATAGCCTGTTCGATGAGCCCGGCATTCTCGATCTTGACCGCGGCCAGATTCGCGAGCAGGGTCAGCAGCCTCAAGTCCTCCTCCGAAAACCTCTCGAGGTTTAGAATCCTATCCGAGTAGATGATCCCTATGATTTCTTTGTTGTTCCACAGAGGAATGCACATGGCAGAGTGAATATTGGATTTGATGATGCTTTCCATTGCTTTAAAGCGTGTATCTGCCTGAGCATCGGAGGTGAGAATTGAGGAGTGTTTGTCCATAGCCAAGTTGATGATACTCTGGCTGACCTGAATCTTCTGTTTTTCGAGGCGCTTGTTGTTGATCCGGACTACTTTAGGGATTAGTTGAGGGGGGTTGCCTTCCTTGAGCATCAGGATCCCCCTGTCCATCGGGAGATGATCGTTGATGAGATCCATGATGATCTCCAGAAGCTCGCTTAAAGGTTTATGAAGAATAAGGGCTTGACTGACCTTGCTCAAGACAGAGTAGGCTTTGTGGTCAGCTTTAATCCTTTCTATCTCAAAAGGTGAGGCTGTGGTGGTTGCCGTCTTGATGGTTGTGTCGATATCGGGTTTCTCGAGGATCTCTTTGAGATGGATGATGGAGTTGACATTGGCCGAGGAGGAAGGAGAATCCATGACTTCCACGTTCGTGGAAACTTCTTTATCGAAGAAGATCCTTGTTGACCCGATAAGGATTTCATCTCCCTTTTTGAGTTTGGTCTCCGCTTGGACGGCCTTGCCGTTGAGAAAGGTCCCGTTTTTGCTGGCGTTATCTCGGACTACGTATCCTTCCTCGGTTTGATAGATAAAGGCATGATGTCCTGAACAAAAGGGGTCGGGAACGTAGATATCGTTATCTGAAGATCGGCCGAGAGAGATCTTCTTCTCTCTTAGAGGAAACCGAACGACCTCTCCTTTTTTTGGATAGATAAATAGTTCCGACATCTTCGATCTGCTTTTGTCATTATAACCTCAAGACAAGATCAAATTCAAGACTAATTAGCTTTATCCAGGATCTTAAGCATCTTTTTGCATTTCCTGACTCTATCCTCAAACGAGATATCATCGATTAAGGGTAAAAGGTACTCTTTGATTTCTCTCTTCAACAAGTTATCCAGGAGTTCGATCGAATATTCGATGGCCTTTTTTGTCCCCACGGTGATATTCTGATAAGCTCTCATGACATCATCTTGGGGGTAGACAAGACTCAACAATTCGAAAACATGTTTGAGGGCCCGGGCTAGATTCTTTTCCAGCTCAGCTACCAAGTAAGCCTTCTTCCCATCCATCTTCGTGGAATCGAGCTCTATTAAAATCAGGTAACTCCTCTTTATCAACCGAATGACTTCAGACAGGATGATTTGCTTTTGGAATTGCAAGTGAGGGTCTTTAGATTTCATCTTATACAGGGCTTCTATGATTTCAGACTCCACCTCCTCGTTTTTCTTTCTCAGTTCTAGCGTTAAAAAAAAGGCCGCCTTTTGGGATCCGATCCGCGCCAGGATATCCGGAATGGCCTTCCGAACATGAGGATTTTCTTCCTTATCTCCTAAATAATCCTTCAATGTGCCGACAATTTTCGTCCCATACTCCACGAGAGCTTTGCTGGCTTCTCTTTGGGTAGAGGGTTTGCGGAGATGCGGGATGACCAGAGGGACAAACTCTCTCTTTTTGAGTTTCCCTGCGCTCTCGAGAGCATACCTGAGCACTTCGGGCGACTCATCCCTGAGGAGTTTGTTTAGATTTTTGATGATGGCTGAACTCGGCTCCATCATACCCAGAACTTTAGCCGCTTCCATCTTGGAGACCTCGGCTTCCTCACCTCTTTCTTTGGAAATCTTGTCAATCCGGTCCTTCATCAATTCCTGGTAAACATCAAGAGACATGATTTCCTTGATTTGAGAGTCCAAAGATTCTTCGTCCAAAGCATCGTCCATCTCAGGAACCAAAGCTTCTCCATCCAATTCCAGGAGGGAATCCAGTGAGCCGGCTCTGACTTCCTCAGACTTATGAGTGATGATTTTTTTCAATTCAGGGCTTATTTTTTCTTTCTTGATCAGGTCGAAAAGATTCATCGCATACAAGACTGAACTCCTACTCCGGCTCTGGAGGGTGTCAAAAACCAATTTGGTCATATCGATGTTGACTTGCTCTCCTATGAATTTATCAGCGTCCTCCCACTTAATCCTTAAATTCTTTTTGACAATGGACACGTATTCTTTGGTGATCAGCCAGTTGAACACTACCCAGATGAGGATGAAAATGATAACTAAGAGACTCATCTGTTTGATGGAAAGGTGTAAAGCCGAAAAAAACAGAAGAAGGAGAAGAGCACTTAATCCTTTGGCAAACTTGTTGATGAACATATCAATGAAGACTTTAGCTTTATACTTAATCTCAGGGGAAACAGGGATGTACAACAGTTCTCTTACGGATTGATTGAGGGAGTGGGCTAGACTCTTATCGGCTCCTTTGACCACCACAGCCCAATACACCATGAATATCAGCGGGACAAAAAAGACGGCGAAAGAACCGAGCAACAAGAAAACAGGGGCGATCAAAAGAGCGACCCGGATACCAAAATTTTTCAAGACCCGGCTGGTAAGAAGAATGTGGAGTAAGTACGAAAACACAAGAAGCAGGGTGAAGAAAATTCCGAGGAAAGACGTCATCGCATCCTTCCTGATCTGTGTTTGACCTTCGATCGTCTCTGTGAAATGTTGTTCGACGATAGAATTGAACTGAAAATCAATCAGGGTGGTCACCACAATGGAAGCGATCATAATCCCGCAGAGGAGGATGAGGTGACGGTGTTCTGTGATCAGACGGAAGCTCTTGCCGTACCCGATTTTCTGTTTCTTCCTCTCAATTGCCTCCTTTGACTCGTCAGTCTCCCTTTCTTTCTGAAGGTTGGCAACAAATCTAATGATGAAAAGACAGAAGAGCAGCAGGATGGGACAAAGCAACAGGAGATTCTCGGTCCCTAAGGCTTTTGCCAGGACAGAAGCCAAAAGGGCTCCGGTGACTCCTCCCAACAGTCCTCCGCTGACTAAGAAACCAATCAGCCTTCTCGCCTGCCGGGGATGATAGATATCATTGACCAAAATCCAGAATTGGGTAACAGAAGTGGCTGTAAAGATATCGGCCCAGAACCAATAGACAAGCGAGGGCCACTTCCAGGGCTCCTTGAAGAGAAGCCAGAAAACAACCAGGCTAACGATAAAAAAGACCTGGGAGATGGATATGTAGACATGTCTCTTCATGGAGTGAAGCAGTTTAGAATTCAACGTGACAACAAAGCCAATCAACAGCGCAGTCAAGAGATAAGCATAGGGAAGTCTCGTAAAATTCAGTTTCTCCAAGAAAAGAGCGATTTTGACAGGTTTGATGATATAGGCCGAGGAAGTGATGAGGAAAAAGTAGAAGAACAAAAGCAGAGAGAAAGATGCCTCTTCGGGCCTGACATCCACCACTCGGGATAATATTCTATAGGCTCTTTGCTTTTCCATGGATTTTCTTGAATACAGGGGAGACTCTCAACAGGTTTCGGATTCTTCTGACTTTTTGATCAGGCGAGATGTCTTCGACGATAGGAAGAATCAGATCCCTCATCTCTTTCTCCAAGGTATTATCCAGAAGCTCGACGGCGTAAGCCATGGAATCTACTGTGCCTGTCCTCAAATTCTGGTAGGCCTTGAAGATATCCTCATGCGGATAGATCAGTCCCAATAATTTAAAGATATTTGTCATCAAATCAGCAAGATGTTTCGGCTGAGGCTGCTGAGGATCTTTTGTTGTTCCTTCGGGTATCGATTCGATAAAACGGACGAGGCTTTGGTAATACTTTTTTATTTCCCTGGCAACTTTTGTCTTGATATTCTCTTTCTGGAAGAGAATATCCGGATGCTCGCAGCGTATCCTATCCAAGGCATCAATGATATCAAGGTCCAAATCTTCCTTTTCCTCTTCTAACTCCAAAGTCAAGGAATCCACCGCGTCTTGACTCCCGATGCGGGCTAAAACAGAAGCCAATTCTCTCCTCACTTCTATGTCCTCTTCAGCGTCTCCTAAATAATCGGAAAGGGTTCCAATAATCCTCTGCCCGAATTTTTCGAGGGCTGCACTGGCGTCCTGACGTGATAAAGGGTTGCCCAATTTATGAACGATGGTGGGAACATAACCTCTTCGGCCTATCCGCGCTGCACTTTCAACGGCGTATTTGCTTATCTCTGGGGATTCCTCCTGGAGAAGTCCTTCGAGTTTTTGGACGAGTGGAGATTGAGCATCCATCAAACCTATAGCCTTAGCCACCTCCATCTTGCCGACTTCGGAGTCATCGCTTTCCTCCACCATGAGTTTGTCCACATAATTTCTCATGATTTCCTGATAGACATCCAGGGATATGATTTCCTTGATCTCCTTTTGCAAAACCTCATCATCGATGTAGTCTTCTGTCTCAGGCATCAAGGTTGTTTCATCTGCCTCAAGAAGCACTCCTAGAGAGGAGGCCTTGACTTCATCCGATTTGTAGGAAATCAATTTTCTCAATTCAGGCGTGAGTTTATCCTGCCGAATGAGATCAAAGAGATGCAGGGAATACAAAACTGAGCTTCGGTCTTTGCTCTCCATCAGATCGAAGACCAGCTTTGTGTAGTCAATATCCACTGTCTCCGCTACAAACCTGTCGGCGCGGTCCCATTTCATTTTCAATTGATCTTTAATTGTATTTGTGTATTCTTTGCTGACTTTTAGGTTAAGGAAAATCCAGGCCAAAATAAACAGAATGGCAATAACGCTCACAATCTTGACTCTATCCTGCCAGTTCATGGGGATGAAGATAAAAACAAACAAGACCATGGCCCCGATGCCCTTGGCAAACCTATTGAGAAACATATCTATGAATATCTTTGCTTTGTACTTTTGTTCCTGTGAAATCGGGATGTAGAGAAGTTCTCGCACAGATTGGTTGAGGGAAAATGAGAGGCATTTATCGCTGCCCTTGATCAAGACAGCAAACAATATACCAGGAACGGCGGCAATTCCTAACGAACAAAGCAACAAAATCAGAGGGTAAAGCAAAAGCGTCAGACGGATACCAAAACGCTTGATAATGCTGCTCGTCATTAAAATGGAAATGAAAAAAGGAACAACCAACAATCCGGCATGGAAATACCCAAAAAATGTTGTGTATTCATCCGGCTGGAACTTATTCTCGATGACAACCTTGGATTGCCAATCGATAAAAGTGGGCACAACAAAGGTCAGAGTCACTATGGCTGCTAAAAGCACTAAATAGTAATTCTTCCTGACAGTATCAAAGCAGTCTTTAAAGCCCACTCTAGATAATTTTCCTCTTCCCCCCTTTTCATCTTGATCAGGATGAGCGTAGATGCCTTTGCTTTTCTTCTGCCAGATAAAAATAGAATTGACAACAAAAATGCTGGCAAAGAGCAATCCAGTCGCTATGAACAAAAGATAATCAGGAATTTTTCCACCCAAATACCCTGTCAGCAATCCCCCAAAAACCCCTCCCAAAATCCCGCCGCTGGTAAAAAAACCGATCATCCTTTTTGCTTCCCTTGGATTAAAAACAACATTCACCAGGATCCAAAACTGCGCAGAGAGAACGACCACAAGGACATTCGCCCAGATCCAAAAAGCAAGAGGCATCCAGCTCACATCTTGGATGAAAAAAAATCCCGCCAGAAAACAGGTCACGATGAAAAAAATGAGGCTTGAAATGATCAAGACATGCCTGGGAACCCTGACTCGAACCCGTGAATAAAAGCCAACAAAAAAACCCATAAAAATAGCGGTCGCAAGATAGGCAATCGGGAGGTTTAATGATCCTTCTGCAATCAAATATTTCGCGTCCCTGACAGGCTTGATGATGTAATAAGGGGCCATGATCAGAAAATAGTAAGAAAAAAGAAGAAGGGAGATGACTTCTTCTCCAGGCTTGATTTCGACAATACGGGAGAGAATCTTATAAAGGTGATTCCTTGCCATAGAAGGGCTCTATCTGAGAGAGGCGCCGATGTTTATTCTTTAAAAAAGCTGTCTAAGGCATTTTCCTCTTGGTCGAATATTTCGAGAACCTTGGTGAGCATGGTGACCTGGAAGACGAGATAAAGCTTTTTTGATATTTTGGCGATCTTGAGCTTACCTCCTAAGTTATGGGTGGAGATATAGCTGGCTAGGATCTCTCCCACTCCAAAACTATCGATGAATTCAACGTCTTGGAAGTTGAGAAGGATGTTTCTCTTCCCAACATCCAATTGATCTTTGACGAGTTGGTGAAGAGTTAGATCGCTTATATCAGACCTTCTGATTTCACCCTCGATATCAAAAATAACGACGTCGCCTTTCTCTCTTGTATTGATGACCATCTTATTTGTCCTCTCCTCCGATCTCTATTGAGATCTGCTCCTTACCTTTTTTGGTTCTCAGTCAATATCTGCTGGACATGCTCCTGTTGTCTTTTGAGTGTCTCCGCTCGTCTGGGGGTGTATTTCTCTTTAGCTTTTATCAAAACAGAATTCTAAAGTCAATATTATCATGAAAATCCATTTCTGATGTTGAGAGAGAAAAGTCTAGACCAAATCCTTAGACTTTGCTATAAGTAAAAGTGGTGGGAAGATTATAGACAGGGAAAAGGCTAGAACTAGAAAGAGAGGCGAGGATATTGTCCATGAGATTCAATACAGCTAACATCCACAAGAAAAAAAATATCCTTCCAGTCTTCCTAACGATCTCCATCCTTGCCTTCTACTCTCCTAACCAGGCAGCTATAAATCAGTGCGTCTGGACGGGTGTTGAGAAGATCGTCGCTGTCGGCGATATTCACGGCGCTTATGACAACTTTGTCAAAATTCTAAAAGGACTCGGTGTCATCGACGAGAATCTGCATTGGATTGCCGGGGAAACACATCTTGTCCAGATAGGAGACGTCATGGACAGGGGTCCGAAGGCCAAAGATACTCTTGACCTGTTGAGGAGGCTGGAGGAAGAAGCAGAGCAAGTTGGTGGCAAAGTGCACTTTTTAATCGGCAATCATGAAGAAATGAATATCACCGGCATCTCCTTGGACTACATGGACTATGTCACAGTGGAGCAATTTGTCTCTTTTCTTCCGGAAAAATACAGGATGAAAAAGGAGAAAGAATTCCTGAAAAAGGTCGGAAAGGAAGCGCAGAATTCAGAGAATTTGGATCTCGCTTCGAACGAGGATTTAAGAAAGTACTGGCAAAACCTGATAACTAATAACATCGAGGCTAAAAAAAATTATGTAAATCATTTCAACGACAATTACGGTAAATGGATCCTGGAACATAACGCAGTGATCAAGATCAACGATATCATCTTTGTCCATGGAGGCATCAGCAAGAGATTTTCAACATGGAAGCTGGAAGACATCAATGAAATAACACGCAGAGAACTCAATTTTTTTCGGATGATGGTTAAGAATCCTGGTCTTCAACAGAGACCTTTTGCTCCCCAAATTGTCTACAAGCCTGATGGCCCTCTCTGGTATCGTGGTTTAGCTCAGAATGCTGAAGCAGAATATTCATCAGAAGTCGACGAAATCCTGAAAAACCTTGAGGCGAATTACATGGTTATCGGCCATACTCCTCAAACTGGCAGCCCTGTTGTTGGGAGTGAATACCAGAGTCGTTTTATGGAAAAAATTTGGATCATCGATACTGGTATATCTCATTTTGCAGGCGGCGTCTTGGCTGGTTTGATCATCGAGAACGGAATTTTCAAAATGAAGGATATTGCCAATGAAAATAATGAATAAATGTTTTACCGCGATGTTTTTCCTGAGCCTAAGCCTGAATAGTCTGTCTTCCCTTAAATCCCAAATAAACGATCAAGAAGGATTAAATTTCGAAGAATTGGAAAACTATCTAAAAACAGCTGAGATCGAATTCGTGGATAAAGAAAGCCTCTCTGGAAGAACAGCTCCCTGGACGATAGGATTGAATAATGGAACGACAGAGAGGAGAGGAATATTCAAACATCTCAACCGGCCTAGACCCCATATGCTCCCCGATAGCTATAAATACGATATCGCCGCTTATGAGCTGAGTAAGCTTCTGGGCTTAAAGATTGTTCCTCCTGTTGTCGAAAGAGAAATAGAAGGGATCACGGGCTCTCTTCAGCTATTCTTGGTCGACTGCATGAAAGAGAGGGTGCGAATAAGCAAAAAAATTGAGCCTCCTGATCCTGAAAAATTCCAGAACGCTCTGGAAGAAATTAAAGTCTTCGATAATTTGGTTCGTAATGAGGACTGTTTAAACCCGGATGATGTTTTCATCCATAACAAAGATTGGAGAGTCTGTCGGGTCGATTATTCAACAGCCTTTCTCCCTGACGTTGAACTTATTCCGGGCTGTTATATCTCCCGCTGCTCGAGGAAACTCTATAATAATCTTCTTAATTTGGATAGCGAACTCGTCAAATCAAAACTGATGCCGTATCTCAACAATCAGGAAATCGAGACCCTCCTCAGACGAAAAGAGCTCATCATAGGAATCATCCAACAACTGATCAAAGAAAAGGGCGAAGACGCTGTCCTCTATTCCATGTGATCTAAAAAGACTTTAAGAATTATATAATTATCCCTCCCTATTTGTCTCATCCTCTCCAAACCAACGAATAGAGGAAGCATCTTTTTCCGTGATGCGATACTAAGAACATGTATTTGGGAATGGATTCGCTCCCGTTCAGGTTTTTCACGCCGTTCCCTCACCATCCCTCTCGGCGCCTGCGTAACTGCGCGTGTCAGTTATTTTAGAGTATCGTTTATCTGTACCAATACATGTTTCATCTGTCTAGTCTGAGTATGCTCAAACATACTCGGCGACCGATTCCATCGGTTACCCTCGATGGACGATTCGGGAAGGCTGGGTTAGGTTGGGCCGGGGCCTTCAATGGTCGCTTCATCCATCGCCAAACACCTTTTCTATTACGGAAAAAAATGCATCCAACAATTGAAATTTTTTTTGACTTTTCGCGGAAAAAGTGTTAAATCCAGTGCACACAAAAGATTTATGATAACCTCAAGGAAAGGCTAAAAGGAGGGAACGATGAACGCTCAAAATGATGAAAAAATGATGGGCTCCCAAAAAGCGGGAGGTTTCGTCTACACTATTCTTCGACTCTTCACAGTCGTTAATCCTGGGGAAGCTCTGACAGCAATACTTCTAATGCTCAATGTTTATCTGCTCCTCGCTGCTTATTACATCATCAAGCCCGTCAGAGAAGGCCTCATCTTAGCCGGAAAAGGCGCCGAGTGGAAAAGTTATCTATCTGCTGCTATCGCCATTCTGCTCGTCTTCGTGGTTAAGATATTCAGCGGTATTGCCTCTAGATTCCCCCGCCAGAAATTGATCACCTGGGTGACTCTTTTCTTCATTTCCAATCTAGTTATATTCTACGTAATATCCCTGGGGGGAATTGAATTAGGAACTATGGGGATTATCTTCTTCATCTGGGTGGGGATCTTTAACGTGATGGTCGTGGCTCAGTTCTGGGGATTTGCCAACGACATTTATACCGAAGAAGCGGGAAAAAGGCTGTTTCCATTGGTTGCCTTCGGAGCCACTTTCGGAGCAGTTTCTGGCAGTTACATAGCTCAATGGCTTGTTGTCCCGATCGGGCTTTACCAGATGATGCTCGTAGCTGGGGCAATTCTTGGCGTGTGTATACTTCTTACCTGGATCATCCATGTCCGGGAGATAAAAAGGGCCGATTATGCCGCGGCAAAAGCTAGAGAGGAAGGTAGGGTAAGTCAGGAAGAAAAAGAAAAACCGCTGAAGAAAGGCGGAGGCTTTCAGCTTCTTTTCAAGAAGCGTTACCTCCTCTACATTGCTCTCCTTGTTTTGCTTCTCAATTTTATTAACACCAACGGCGAGTATATTTTAGGGAATTATGTCGAACGGACCGGAAAAGACGCCATAGAGATGGGGACAGCCGGAGGATTAAGCTTGGAGGAATTCATCGGTAAATTCTATGCGAGCTACATGAAATATTTTAATCTTGTGGCTCTGTTCATCCAGCTCTTTTTAGTGTCTCGAATTTTTAAGTGGTTTGGCGTCAGAATCGCTCTACTCTTCCTGCCTTTCATCGCTCTCGGCGGCTATTTCCTGATAGCGCTCGGGGCCTCTTTGATGCTCGTTCACTGGGTCAAAGTTGCGGAAAACGGGACAGATTATTCTCTGATGAACACAACCCGTCACGCCCTTTTTCTTATCACTTCGAGAGAAGAGAAGTACAAAGCTAAGGTGGCGACGGATACTTTTTTTCACCGGGCGGGTGACGTGTTATCGGCGTTGCTTGTTTTTATCGGAACAACCTATCTTGCCTTAAAGACAGAAGGTTTCGCGATATTCAACGTCACTCTGGTAGCCGTCATGCTTTTCTTCTGCTATCTCATCATAAAAAGGCATAAAAGATTGTCAGGAGAAAGAACCAGCCTCTGACATCATTAACCTTAACGCAAATCCTTGACCTTGATGATCCCGCCTGAATCCTGAGCGATGTACAGAAATCCTTCATCATCCTTGGCAAGTCCTTCCTGATCGTTACCGAGAAACGCATACTCATTGATTAATTTTCCGCTCAGGGTGATCTCAACGAGGATATTGTCAGCGTCGCTGACGATATTTAGGAGACCCTTCTCGGCCTGGCCCTGCGACCAAGGGGGCATACCCCCTTGGATCCCCCAACGATCGATTCCCTTCGGCAAGCCGCGGGGCATATCAACCGATCGTCAAGATTTGATTTTCCAGCAAAAGAAAAATATAATATCAATCACATCGTTTGGGAAAACGCTTAAATCAGGAGAATTCATATGAGAAGCAAGATTTCATTTATGCTCATCCTTTGTCTGTGCTTAACGCTGCATCTAACCCAAATTTTTGCCCAGTATGCACCCGAAGAGCTGGCGGAAAGACCAAAATGGGAAGACTTCCTCAAGACAGCCGAGATCACGAGCTGGAAGGAAATGGGGAGTGGTGTGACCAAGCCACTTTGTCTCTATCTCAAAAAAGGAGACCTCGAAAACAAGGGCATCTGGAAAAATCCCAAGGGCATGAAAGGAGGATTTCTCGAGGGCTGGCAGTATGAGATTGCCGCCTATGAAATGGATAAACTCTTGGATCTGAATATGATACCGCCGACCGTCGAGAAAAATTTCGAAGGGAAAAGAGGCTCGCTGCAGCTTTGGGCCGCGCATGAACACAGCCTTCTCGAGATCATGCAGAATAAAATTCCCCTTCCTTCAGGGAATCCCGAGCTCGACCGTTTCAACAAATCCAAATACCTGGCCAGGGCCTTTGACAGCCTGATCGGCAACGAGGATCGCACCCAGGAAAACATCTTCTACACCAAAGACTGGCAGATGATTCTGATCGATCATTCCCGCTCTTTCCGCTCCTCAAAAAAATTTACTAAACAGCTCATGTTCGGAAAAAACGGCATCAGGGGGAATCAACCCTTCCGGCAACTTCCGAATGCCTTCGTCGAGAAAATCAAAGCCCTGGATTTCGAGACCATCAAGAGTGCTGTCGGGCCTTACCTGGAGGACAAAGAAATCAAAGCCATCCTCACTCGGAAAGAGCTCCTGGTAAAAGAAATTGAAGAGATGATCAAAGAAAAAGGAGAAAATAAGGTCTTGTATTGACACCGCATCTTATGTAATATTTGAGGAAAATGCAAAAGCATTTAAAGCCAAAAGGAGGAGAGGAGATGAACAAAAAAATATGTGCCACCCTCTTTTTATTGGTTCTCACGGGATTTCTCGTTCAATCCTTCGCCCAATTCACGGAAGAGGAAATCGCCGAGAGGGAAAAATGGGAACAATTCCTGACAGAAGCCGAAATCACAGCCTCTGATCAGCCATGGGAAGAACGAGAGGCAGTCACTCGACCATTCAGGTTGACCCTCGAAAAAGATGGAGTCATCAAGCAGGCCATTTGGAAAAATCCTGAAGGGCGATTGAAGGGATTTGTGGAAAACTGGAAATGGGAAATCGCGGCCTACCGCCTTGATAAGTATCTTGGTCTCCATATGGTGCCTCCCACTGTCGAGAAACGCTTCCAAGGGAGCCGCGGTTCCTGTCAGTTATTGGTGGATTATGAGATCAGTCTCAAGCAGAAAATGGAGCAAAATATCAAGACGCCCTCTTACAAGATCTTCTACTGGAACAGAGCCCTGTATCTCCAGCGCGCCTTTGACAATCTGATCGCCAACGAAGACCGGCATCAGAATCAGTACCTGATCACCAATGATTGGCGGATGATCCTGATCGATCACTCCCGGACCTTCCGGACTTCTGGTAAATTCACCAAGAATCTCATCTATGACGAAAAGTATAAAGAAGGTCCCATGCTCATGAATGAGCTCCCCAAGCCCTTAGTTGAAAAACTCAAGAGTCTCACTCCGGAAATACTCAGAGAGATTGTCGGGGAGTACCTGACGGATGAGGAGATCAAAGCTGTCATGATGCGCAGAGATCTGATCATCAAATGGCTTGATAAACGGATTAAGGAACTCGGAGAAGATAAAGTCCTATACGAAATTCAGAAAGAATAAGAGAGGTTGTTAGTCTGATCTTGAGGATTCCATCTCTTTGACTGTCTTATACATAGTCAGAACGTTCTGGTCGGATTCTCGTTTGTAAGAAAACCCATCCATCAGTTCTCGGGCAAGGAAAATTCCCAATCCACCCTTACGCTCATTCCTGATGATCTCGTCTATGTTGGGCGTTTCGGATTCTGTGGGATCAAAAGGAATGCCGTTGTCCCTGATTTCCAAGAAAAGCTTGTTGTCCTCTTTCCAAGTCTTTAAGAAGATCGCCCCCTTATTCCCAGGATAGGCGTAACGAATAATATTAATACATATCTCTAAGAGTGACAGCTCGATAATATAATTGGCTTTCTCCGAGAGATGCAACCCTTTAAGGTTTTCTTTCAGAAAGCCTCTGACTCTTTCTACTTCAGCTAAATCACTGGCAATCTCTAATGTTTCCATCTCCGCTTTCGGCTCAGGTGTGATTAAGCCCCTTCTCCCTTTCCTTCAATTCGTTGAATACGTGTGTTCAATCATTCATCAGAAGATCGATTCCCCAAAATGAATCTCTTAATCACTACTTCCTCAACATTGTTCAATCTACTTTATATCATTATAAAAAACCATGTCAAATGATTTCAGGAATTGGGGTTAGCCCTTGAATTGCAGCTTGAAGAGTCATCCCCTTTCTCTTAAAATAGGTCTTAACTCGAAATTGAAACATTGTCTTTCAATCACGATGGCAAGAGACCATGACTGAACCTATCCCTACTCACTTGAAACAGTTAGGCCACCCCAAAACATACCAAAAAGACGAGATGCTCTTTTATGCTCAAGACAAAGCCGGTGGTTTTTATAATGTCGAATCAGGTGAAATCCGCGTTTTCAAGATGGATGAGCAGGGCAAGGAAATCGAAGTCACCCGTCTGGAGCCGGGGGATTTTCTGGGAGAGGCCATCGTCTTTGTCTCTCCGGTCTTTCCCTTCTATGCCCAGGCTGTGAAAGATACTCAGGTTATTTTCTTCGAAAAAGAAAAAATTCTTTCTGCCATTGACAGGGATCCAAAAATTGCCAAATTCTTCTTGAACCTCCTGGCCGGAAAATGTCTCGTCTTGAACAAAAAGATCGAATCTCTAGGGCTAAGAACTGTCCGGCAAAGACTGATTCAATACCTGCTCTCGCATTGCCCGGGAGAGCAGAAATGTATCATCAAACTGAAGCTGAGGAAAGGAGAATTGGCCAAAATCTTGGGGACGATCAGCGAAACCCTTTCTCGGAATCTCAAACAACTGCAGGACGAAAACCTGATAGAGGTCCGAGGAAATCAGATTCATATCAAGAACTGCTCTAAACTGAGATCAGAAGTGGTCTCTTAATCCTCATCACATTCCTGTTCACTTTTTCTCGATTTTGACTAAGGTCAAGGAAAGCCCATTCTCTCCGGGTTATGATTTCTGTAGGAAAACACAATGAAAATCAAGAAGGAGGAATGATCATGGCCAAAAGAAAAATCATCGAAATAGACCGAAACCTCTGTGATGGATGCGATTTGTGCACAGAGGCCTGTGCTGAGGGAGCCTTGAAGCTCGACGAAGAAAACAAAGCCGTGCTCGTCAAGGAAATATACTGTGATGGGATGGGTGCCTGCTTGGATGTCTGTCCGACAGGTGCTCTGAGGATCGTGGAGAGGGAGAGTGAAGGCTACAATCCTCGAGCTGCCTATGAATATGTATTAAAAACACGAGGTGAGGAAGCAGCGAAACACGTTCACGGGATAGACGGGGAGACGGCGGAAGAATCCGAGGATCAAAAGCCTTCAGCTCATCTGTTTCCGATGGGATGTCCAGGGAGCATGGCCCAAGAAATACAGAGACAAGTTCCTTCAAAATCAGCCCAGAGGATAGACGGCCCATCAGAACTCAGCCAGTGGCCAATTCAGTTAAGACTCGTGTCTCCTTTTGCTCCGTATTTCAACGAAAGCGATCTGCTGGTGGCGGCTGATTGCACGGCCTTTGCCTTAGGCCGTTTTCATCAAGACCTTCTCAAAGGAAAAAAACTCGTCATCGCCTGCCCGAAGCTGGATGACCTATCTGGATACGTCGAAAAGCTCGCCGAAATCCTCAAGAACAACACAGTCTATTCTCTGACTGTGGCCACCATGGTTGTCCCCTGCTGCCTAGGATTGGTCCATATCGTGGAAAAAGCCGTCGAGATGTCTGGAAAACCGATGAACGTGAAAAAAATCGTCATCGGCATCGACGGAGAGATTGTGACGGACAAGGCCTCTCCTCAGAAAGACCCGAATTCAGTCCATTCCAGAGCCTAAGAACGAACTCTTTCTGGATTCAGATTTCCCTCAAATGCCTCCAGTGGTCTATCTTCATAAGTATCTCTGAACTTTTCATATTCTTATTGCGTATTATAGTAATAATCAGATATGATTTTAGATTGATGTCTACTATTACTCAAAAAAGGAGTGGCTTATGAAAAACCTGCCTATCATCTTTACTGTTTTTGTCTTTCTCTTTACCGTTTCTAATGGACTCTCTTACAGTCAAGATGTCGACTTGAGCGGGACATGGGTGGGGCAGACTGAGGTCCCTGAGCAAGGAACAGATGAGATTACCCTGGTTCTTGAAAAAATCGACAGCGAATACACGGGAACAGCTTCTGACTCGCTAGGAATGCTTGAGGATGTCGAATGCGAGGACATCGAATTCAAGGATGGGACTCTTACCTTTCATTTCTCGATCTTCGATGGTTACGAGTACATGACTGTCTGGATGAACCTGAAGGTTGATGGTGATAAAATGAGCGGTTACTGGGAAGTCGAGGATGGGACAACGGGTGCTATCGAAATGGAGAGAGTCAAGAAGTCAACTTGAAGGGGGAAAACAAAATCAGCTTTCTTCAGCCGTCAGGCATGCTGACAGATAAATCCTGAGATCAAGGCCAACACTTTTTCAAAATCTCCAGGCCTGGTATACCTGTGGTCTGCGCCTTCGATCGTTTCGAGCTGACAGTCCTTGATGAGTCTTGAGGCTTTCTGGCTTTGACTGACAGGGACTGTTTCATCCTGATCACCATGGATAATTAAGGTCGGGATAGAAATTCGCTCACATGCCTTATAACCATCATGAGCCGTCGAATCCTCGTAAAAAGCATACTTCAACTTGTGTTTCTTGCCGTCCGGTCCATCGACATCAGCAAATCCCTTTTTCCGCCATTCCTCAAGCATCGATTCCCCGTAAAGGAATTTCATCATGCTCGGGTAATGGACCACAGGAGACTTCAAGACTAAGAAAACGAGATCTGTCGTCTGCGAGGCAGCCAAGAGACTGGCCATCCCTCCGAAGCTGGACCCAACAAGTCCAATTCTTGTGTAGCCAGATTGTTTCAAGAATAAGATGGCACTGAGAACGTCGTCGACCGATTCGGAGATCGTCAAATCGGTGAAATCCCCTTCGCTCTCACCGTGGCCGAAAAAGTCAAACATAAGCATCGAAAGCCCTGCTTTGTCCAAAATCTTCTCTAAGAAGGCATTTGTCCGGCTCTCCTTGCTGGATAAAAAACCGTGGCACGAAATCGTGATCAGAGGATCAAGGCTTGCTGCGGGATTGGAAAGGAAGCCACAGATCTTGATTCCTTGACTGCTCGGAAAAAAGACTTTTTTTCGCATGCTTCTTATCGTGAATCCAGAATAGAGCCCTGGTTGTGAGAGATTTGCCTATTTCCCCTTAAAGATACCCTTCCTCTTCTCCAGGAAGGCTGCCACTCCTTCTTTTTTATCCTCAGTCGTGCAGGACAGAGCATGCAGATAAGACTCGAGGGAAAAACCAGCTGCTGGACTCCCTTCCTGGCTCCTGTTAGTCGCTTCTTTAGCAAACTTGACGGCTAAAGGCGGCCGGGAAGCGATTCTCTGGGCTAGTTCCAAGGCTCTGTCCATCAATTCCTCAAGGGGAAAAACCTTATTCACCAGCCCGATCCGGAAGGCTTCCTCAGCATCTATAAAATCACCGGTGAGGATCATCTCCATGGCCCTTCCCAGCCCCACCAGCCTGGGCAAGCGCTGGGTCCCGCCATCGCCGGGAATGATGCCCAGTTTCACTTCAGGTGCACCGAACTGGGCATTTTTCGAAGCCAGACGGATGTTGCAGGCCAAGGCTAGCTCGAGTCCCCCGCCCAAGGCATACCCGTTTATGGCCCCGATGACAGGAATAGCCAGGTTTTCTAGGCGGGAAAATAGCTCCTGCCGTTCTTGCGAGACTCGTCTTCCGAGACGGGCATCCCTGTCGACAAGCTCGTTGATATCCGCACCGGCGACAAAGGCTTTATCCCCTGCTCCCGTGATGACAAGCACCCTGAGATCTTCATCCCTTTCGAGCTCATCAAGGAATGTCTTCAACTCTCTCGTCAACTCGTTAGAAATCGCATTCAGCTTATCAGGACGATTGATGGTCAGAATCCCGATGTTATCTCTCTTTTCGAACAGAAGAGTCTTGTACATTATTTCTCTCCTTTTCTTTTGGTCGTCAAACGTTCTATTCCGAATTTATTTTTTGAATTAATCCATTCCACCTTTTCTTATCAGGTAAAGGCCTTGATTCCGAGCTCGAAGGCCCCGATGATCAACTGTTGAATCTGGGACGTCCCTTCATAAAGAGTGTTGATGCGGGCATCCCGATAAAAACGCTCAACAGGATATTCCCCCGAAAAACCATAGCCGCCATGAATCTGGATGGCTTTGTAGGCCACGCGGTTGACCATCTCGCTGCAGAAATACTTGGCAATGGAGGTCTCTCTCGTGTTGGGTAATCCCTTGTTCTTCATGTCGCCCGCCCGGTAAACAAGCAATCGACCGGCCTCGCACTCGACCACCATGTCGGCGATCATCTGCTGGATAAGTTGAAAGCTGGCGATGGGCTTCCCGAATTGAACCCGCTGTTTGGCATGCTCTTTACAGATATCGATACATCCTTGGGCCGAACCCACGCAGCCAGCGGCCACAGTAAACCGGCCGAAATCGAGAGTACCCAGCGCAATTTTAAATCCTTTATTAACCTCTCCGAGGACGCTTTCCTTGGGCACACGACAGTTCTCCAAGAAAATCTCCCCTGTGTTCGAAGCGCGAAGTCCAAGTTTATCGTGGAGGTCACGGGTCGAGAATCCCTCGAAG
>Ga0209427_10002966_pt1 | contig 19922 bp, 13 predicted proteins | sample DeeMarSWOR136_30_FD_187465 | JGI IMG/M metagenome (GOLD analysis project Ga0209427, IMG submission 187465) | Marine sediment microbial communities from White Oak River estuary, North Carolina - WOR-1-36_30 (SPAdes) (version 2) | ecosystem: Environmental > Aquatic > Marine > Intertidal zone >...
ATCGGGGACGATTAGCGGCGGGTATCCGTGTTGCTAAGGAAGGCGTGAAGGGCTACTGGCTCGAACTATATGTGGACAAGAGTGACGACGCCGTAGTTGAACTGGCCAAGAAATATGCTGCGTTGGAGCACGAAGCCAAGAATGCAAAACCATAATTCGAAACCATTTTAAAGAATATTCTATAGATATTATTGAGGTTTGAAATGTTGAAAAAGTATGAAAAACGTGTGTGTTTGGTTGTTGTATTGATTGTTGTTACTTTATCATCGGCTGAGTCTGAGCTAATCGGGACGCCAAGATCGATTAATGAAAATACCCTCAAAACACACATCAAATTTCTGAGTGATGATTTATTAGGCGGACGAGGTGTCGGGAGCGTGGGCAGCTCAATAGCGCAACTCTATATTGCAAACCAAATGCAACTTTTGGGATTAGAGGGCGGCTTCGAAGGGGGAAGCTATTATCAGAAATTCGATATGGTCGAAATCATAACAAATCCTGAGATGGAGCTAAAGATATCGGGCAGGCGTGGGGAGATTGATTTGAAATATTATGACGAGTTTATTGCATTTCCCGGGATTCAAACAGAGCGAATCAAGATAGATAAGGCAGAGTTGGTCTTCGCCGGCTATGGGATACAGGCACCGGAATATAAGTGGGATGATTTTAAGGGTGTCGATGTAAAGGGGAAAGTGCTGCTGATTATGAACAACGACCCCAATACGGACGATCCTGACTTTTTCGGGGGTAAGGCAAGGTTATATTACGGGCGGTGGAGCTATAAATATGAGCAGGCAGCGCGGATGGGGGCGGTCGGGGCAATCATAATTCATACGACGCCATCGGCGGGGTATCCATGGAAGGTTGTGCAGACAAGCTGGTCGGGGGCGCAGTTCGAGCTGCCTGAAAGCGAGCAGACCAGCCTGCTATATAAAAGCTGGGTGACGGAAAAGGCAGCTTACAAAATCGCCGAACTTGGCGGGCATAATCTCGATGAGTTAAGGGCGGCTGCAGAAGACAGAAAATTCAAACCTGTACCATTGGGGGTGAGGGTCAGTGGGGAACTTGATTCCACATTTCGCAAATTAAAAGCTACGAATGTTGGTGGGATGATTGAGGGCAGCGATCCGGAATTAAAAGAACAGGCCATTGTATTTACAGCACATTATGACCATCTGGGTATAGGGAAAGCTGTAGATGGAGATTCCATTTATAACGGTGCAAGGGACAATGCTTCGGGGGTTTCCTGCATTCTGGCTTTGACGCAAGCGTTTTCAGAATTAGAGAGTCCTGTGAGACGAACGCTTATCTTTTTGGCTGTAGACGGGGAAGAATCGGGCCTATTGGGCTCTCAGTACTTTGCGGGGAATCCTACATTTGAAGCCGGGAAGATTGCCGCGAATATAAATATTGACGGCGTGAATATCTGGGGAAAGACAAAAGATGTGTCGATAATCGGTTCCGGAAAGTCGACTATCGACGCGACAGTTAAAGAGGTCGCAAAAAAACTGGGGCGAATCGTCCTGCCTGATGCGATGCCTGAACAAGGCTCTTTTTATCGAGCGGACCAGTTCTCTTTTGCAAAAATCGGGGTGCCCTGCCTTTATTTATCGGGTGGTCGTGATTTCATCGGCCGGCCCAGGGGGTGGGGACAGAAACAGGTTGAATACTGGATTTCCACCCATTACCATCAGCCTTCGGACGAATTTAATTCCAGTTGGAATTTATCCGGCTGTGTACAAGATTTGAATCTGATATATCAGGTGGCGCTAAAACTGGCCAATCAAGAGCAGATGCCCCGCTGGCTGGCCGGGGATGAATTTGAACCGGTACGTTTAAAGGCGATTGATAAGCTGAATTAGAATTGAGGTTGGGATATTTGGGGGCGGGATGAAAAAGAATCCGTAAAACCAACGCTTTGCCTTTTTTCAAGAAGTAACAACCGGTATTTATTTGGATTTGAAGACTTCCGCCCTTGTGCTTATCTGAATAATTATAGTAGAAATGCCTGCATTGATGCAAGGGATTTATGGATGAAAAATTCTCTTACTGCACTTCAGGCTTCTTCCCACGTAAATTCCCACGTCTACTTAACGCTAATAAAATCACCTTTCTTGTCTTGAGGGTAGTCAGACGTGTGAAATAGAAATTTATGTCCAAGTTGGGATCGATTAATCTTTGGTGCCATGCGGGCATGATTATTTGCGTGAAGCGGATTCGGCAGGCTCTGCGGACCGTGCCACTCGGAAACCGATGAAGCCCATTTGGGGAAACCACCACTTACTTTTCGGTACCTGCGGGTCCATATAGCGCCAAAAAGGTTCCTCGAATAACCTTGCGGCGCATCGCAGTTCATCAGCGGGACTTTGCCATGAGCCGCCCCGTGCAACGTGCACAGTTCCCTGTTTTGGACCCTTTGGATTCAAGGCCGGGGGGTTCTTTGAGGCGACAGCGTAAGCATTTGGGTCGTAGAAGTCGTAAACCCATTCAAGCACATTACCGTGCATGTCGTAGAGGCCCCAGGGATTTGGCTTCTTTTTTGCGACCTCGTTAGTAGCCGGTTCGGAATTGTCTTCGAACCAGGCGTAGTCTGTGAGATGATTGGGATCGTCGCCGAAGAAGTATGCGGTTTCAGTGCCTGCCCGGGCGGCGTATTCCCATTCGGCTTCGGTTGGGAGACGATACTTTTTTCCTGTCTTTAGAGACAGCCATCTGCAGAACGTCATGGCGTTATGCCAGGTCATTGCGATTGCAGGGTGCTTTCCTGCGCCCATGCCCATTGTGCGGTCGCCGTAGATGGGTGAAGGGCCGGTGATAGCGTCCACATCATTTTTCTTTTCGACCTGGCCCCTGTCTCTCTGGACTGTTTCTTCGTAGTAAGCATCAAAAAACAACTCAAAGGTGGTCTCCGTCGTGCAGAGGTAGAAGGGGGCAATACTGACGTCGTGCCGGGGGCCTTCGTTTTCTTTACGGCCCGCTTCCATATCAGGGCTTCCCATCTTAAACTTTCCGCCGGGGATGAGCACCATGTCAAAGGTAAACTTACCACCGATTGTGGAATTGACGGTCTCAGTGTACTTTTTGAGGAGTCCTGGTGCAGAATCCGATGATGTGAAAGTACCGGTACCGACCGGAGCCAAGGTGGTTTCGGCCGGGCATAAAAGGCCGGTGGCCATTACAGTAATCGTTACAAAGATAAAAGAGTTTTTCAGACGTTTCATAGTAAATTTCCTAAAATATTCTAAGAATGATTTTACTATTTAATCGTTCGGCAAGCTGCCATAGAAACAAGCTTCGCCATACATATAATTGCGCGACAGACAGTTGTGTTACATCAATTTGAAAAAAATCCGCTCCTACCCCCCTGCCGCTCACTTATGGGCAGACAACAGCAAGGCTGTTACTATTTGCATAACAGATTAGCCGGGTGTTCACTGCATCGATCCAGCCAGAACAAGCTTGCACTTTACTCGTAGAAATAAGTAGAAGGGTTAGACTATAGCCTTCGGTCCTCGACTTCTTTATCAACCTCTTCGTAGTCGAGGACTTGTTAGATTGAAGTCAGAACAAGATTGCACCTGACTCGTAGAAGTCAATAGAAAGTTTTACACTATGTTTTTGTAAAGGCCCGGTTATATCTCCTGTCTCCGATAATCAATAGCTGGGCCTCTTTTCTCTCCTGCCGGAACAAGGGGAGACCGGATTCGTAGAAGTTATGAAGGTTACACAGTAAGCCCCTGCCCCACTTCTTATTCCAAGTCTCTTTTAGGCGGGGGCCATTTGCTTGTCAGCCGGAACCAAACCTGATTTGATTCGTAGAAATTAACAGAAAGATAAGGCCAAGCATTTGTACAGGCCCGGCTATATCTCCTCTCTACTCCTCTCCTCAATAGCCGGGCCTCTTAGTGCCGCGGCAAGAACAAATGCAAATTTGATTCGTAGAAGATGTGAAAGTAGCTGTTTAAGCCCCTGCCGACATAGTTCTCCTTCTTTATGGCAGGGGCTTTTTTTAACATTTCTACCGGAACCAAACACCATTTGAATCGTAGTAATTATATAAAGATTGCTACATATTTCTAAACCCTCTGCTTACTTGTCTCCCTCCGCTGAAGCAGAGGGTTTTGCCATTTCCTACAGAACAAATATATTATCGCTTCGTAATAAATTATACGGTGGTGAAATTGCAAGCCCCTGTTTTAACCTTCACTAACAGGGGCTTTTTTGTTTACTATAGTTTACCATTTCATTTAAGAAAATCCTTCCTGACTTTTGTGTGAATGCGTCTAAAGGCGGAGAAATAAGTGATATTGCAGATTGCATTTCGAAAAATATCTGCGCAGATACAAGACCTTGAACAGTATAAAAGATATATCCCGGTCCAGGGTATCTTTGCGTGAGCGCGAGAAAATGGTATAATTCAAGCCTGTGAAGGAACGGTCATATTGATATCATGTCTCCTGAGAATAGGCCTCAGATGTCTCTTAACATTAAAGCAGAAAGGACGGGGATTATGAAAGAAAGCAAACCTTAATAACACTCGTCTGCCTTTTAATAATTTTATGTACTGGATTAGAGGCAAAGGCCGGCGTGTCGAATCAGGAGGATGCGGCCAAGAAAATTTTAGATGCAACTGGTGTTCAGGGTGGTTTTATTGTCCATGTCGGTTGTGGAGACGGGAAGCTCACTGCTGCGCTGCGGGCAGGTGACAGTGACTTAGTGCATGGTCTGGATAAGGATGCAAAGAGCGTAAAGGGGGCACGTGAGTATATCCAGTCGCTTGGTATATACGGGAAGGTCTCTATCGATCAGTGTAAAGGCAGGCGTTAAAGGATTTGAGGACCTGCCATATAGTTTCGTGGACAAGAATTCGGGCCGACACGTTACCACTGTTCGGTGACGCGGCTTTCGTCTTTGACGGAGTCTTCGTAGTAATAATGTGCACACGGGATAAAGATTTTACCGGGAACGTCTTCGCCTTCAAGGTGTTTTATGAACGCATCTACAGTACCGACGGCCATTTTGCGTGGGAACTGCTGGGGTGAATCGTAGAGCTTTTTCTCGAAGACCGCCTGCTTTCCGGCCGGCGAGGCATCAAAAGCAATGATAGTGACTTGCCCGGCTTTGCCTTCCTTATGGACCGCTGAGTAAGCACCGAGCCCTGATGGGTCGTTGATGGCGAATATGCCCACGATATCGGGATAAGCAGTTAAGATGTCGGTTGCGACGGTGTACCCATCACTCCTGTTGCCCCTGCCGGACAGTTCGGTGACAATCACCAGTTTGCTGTCATGATCCTTGAGGTAATCCCTGAAACCATTAACTCGCAGAATGCAGGACGTGACCTCGGGGTAGGTAATGATGGCAATCTTTCCCCGGTCGCCGGTCACCTTCATCATGCTTTCGCCTGCCAACAGGCCGCCCTGATAGTTATCGCTTCCGATATGAGATACTATCAGGTCCTTTGCCTCTTCATCGGTTACCTGGACATCGTAGGTAAACACGGGTATGCCCGCCTCGTGGGCTTTCTTTACCCCTTCTCCAGCGGCCCTGGAATCGACGGGATTGAGAAAGATGGCGTCATATCCCTGCGCCACAAAGTCCGAGAGCTGGTTGTTCTGCTTGGCGGGATCCAGCTCGCCACTCAGGGCAACTATCTCGTAGCCATACTTCGCGGCTTCTTCCTGCATGACATTTGCGATAAGCTTGAAGAACGGATTCGTGAGATCCATGCAGGTCACACCAATTTTGCCCTTGAACTTAGGACTCTTCGAACACGATGAGATAAAGATTATTAATGCTGTTGCAAGAATACACCATGTTAGAAACTTTTTTCGGTCCATGTAACTTGTCTCCTTCTGATTTGTTATCATATTTTCTTTCGTAACAAGCCGGGCAACTTTCCACCACTGCGGGCCTTGTCCAGCAGCACCGCGCCGAGTATAACGGCCCCGAGCACTACCTGCTGAGTATAGCTTTCTATTCCAAGTAAATTCATACCGTTCTGTATCACCGAGATGGTAAAGGCACCGATGAGAGTGCCTAGGATCCTGCCGGTGCCACCGGACAGACTGGTGCCGCCGACTACCACAGCGGCGATAACGTACAACTCATACATTATACCAATATTGGGCGTTCCCGTATTTAGCTGTGAGGCCTGGATGCAGCCGCCCAGTCCCGCTGCAAGAGAGCTGATGACATAAACGAAAACGATGACGAATTTTACGGGGACTCCCGAGAGACGGGCGGCTTCTTCATTGCCTCCAACTGCGTAGATATAACGGCCCATGCGGGTGTGTGCCATGAAGATATGCGCAGCCACATAAAGAACGACAAGGAGAATCACGGTATTCGGGACGCCGAGTGAGCGGCCCTGGCCCAGCCAGGGAAGCGCTTTAGGTACTTGATAAATAGAAAATCCGCCTGTTATCATAAAGGCCAGGCCGCGAGCCATCATCATAATGCCGAGCGTTGTTATAAACGGAGCCACCTTAAACCTTGCGACGATGAAACCTCCAAGGCCACCTATTATGCCACAGGCCAGTATGCCGACAAGAAATCCTACGAGGACAGCCCATCCTGAGGCCTGTAGTCCACCCATTTTCTTCATAAGGAGTGTGGATATGACGGCGGCAAGTGCAATCAAGCTGCCGACAGACAAATCAATTCCCGCTGTTATGATGACCATGGTCATGCCGATGGCAATTACGGCAATTACGACGATTCTGTCCACGATAGCGAGCAGGTTGGAGCGTTTCATGAAATCCGGCCAGATATAAGTTTGCGGTGCCAGGACTTTACAGCCGGAGAAGCGAGGGTATTGCTCCGGGATTTGTTCAATCACCCGCCACTTCGTTATGTCGCCGCTTGTTACAATTGCAGCAAGCCTCCCCCCCTTCTTGGCGATATCGTCGAGTACCAGCCGAAGGTCGCGAGGTACGCCGACCACTATTTGAGTATTATTGAATCCATCTTTCTTTAGCTTTTCGCCGAGCTTTTCCGCAAAGGGTGCGGAGTCCTTATTGACGGCGCCGACTGCTAGGATGATATCAGAGCTGTTGAACCGGCTTTTGACCTGTTCGATAAGCTGAGCTGCAGTGGCGTCGCCCTGAGGTGTCTGCTCTTTCAAGGTCAGGATACTGAAGAGCAAACATAAAAGTATCAGGACAACGATCATTCCGTAATCTCTTAACAGTTTTCCTGCCATATTCAATTCCTATAGAGGTCAGGCTATTGCCATAGACAAGATGTCTTCCTGAGTAGTGTTTGCCACGTCGGTAATTTCGGCCTTGATACGGCCTTCATGCATAACGATGATGCGGTCGCTGAGGCCAAGTATTTCGGGCAACTCGCTGCTTATCAGTATAATGGCCTTGCCTTCGTTGGCCAGCCGGTTTATCAGAAGGTAGAATTCATATTTTGTCCCTACGTCTATTCCTCTTGTAGGCTCATCGAAAATGATGGTGTCGGCGTTACGGGCGAGCCATTTTGCAAGTACGAGCTTTTGTTGATTTCCGCCGGAAAGATTTATAGCAAGCTGTTCATGACCGGAAATCCTGATTCTCAAGCTCTCTACGAATTCGGAGAATTCCTTCCTTTCCCTTTTCTGGTCGAGAAACATACCGCATGTGAACCGGTCCAGATTGGGGAGGCCGAAGTTCTCGCGGCATGAATGAATCAGGACCAGACCCTGTCCCTTGCGGTCTTCGGTGAGAAGACATATTCGATTCCGTATTGCATCAGAGGGTGAACGGATATCGGTTTTTTTGCCATTTATATAGATGAGTCCTTCATCCGGTTTATCTGCTCCGAAGATGAGTCGCATCGTCTCAGTACGACCGGCGCCGACGAGTCCGGCAAATCCGAGGACCTCTCCGGCCCTCGCGTTGAAACTGACGTTGCGGACCGCCGTATCCCGGCAGAGATTCTCGACGCGCAGGCGTTCAGGGCCCGTTCTGGCTTTACGCTTTGGAAACTCAGACTCGACGGGCCGGCCCACCATCATTTCAATCAGATTCTCGCGAGTTATGTTAATAATATCCCGGGTGTCCACATGCTCTCCATCACGAAGAACCATAGCGCGGTCGGCCACTTCAAATATCTCTTCGAGACGGTGACTGATATAAATTATGCCGAGTCCCTGTGATTTGAGGTCCCGGACGACGGCGAACAGGTTTTGGACTTCCTGGGTTGTGAGTGTGGCTGTAGGTTCGTCCATGACGATGATTTTTGCATTAACGGAAAGCGCTTTGGCAATTTCCACGGTCTGCTGTTGGGCCACGGACAGCCGGCTGCACCGGGCGTTGGGATCGATATTGATTCCGATTTTCCTAAACAGAACCAGAGTTTTGCGGTGCTCTTCGGCAGCCTTTACAAAACCCATTCTGGTTTCTTCTCTTCCCAGAAAGATGTTCTCGCAAACGGTAAGTTCGGGGATTAGATTGAATTCCTGGTAAATGATGGATATGCCGGCCTGCTGCGCGGCGGTTGGAGTGGTGATATGAACGGATTGACCCTCTATCAGGATTTGTCCGGCGTCCGGAAGGTGCGCGCCGCCGAGCACTTTTATAAGGGTACTTTTACCGGCGCCGTTTTCGCCAACGAGGCCCAAAACCTCGCCTTTGTGTAGTTTTATTGACACGTTTTTCAGGGCCTGCACGCCGGGAAAGGATTTTTCGATGCAGCGCATTTCCAAAAGGGGTGCTTTATTTTGTTTTTGTTCTTGTGCCATATTGCTGAACACGTAAAAATCCGGTTTTTCCTGAGAATTCCCACGACCTGTAGTCTGTAGGAGTATGTGAGAGCCCTTGCTCTGTGGTTCGTTCGAAGCTCACATGAAAGGACATTCCCACTGAATTATCCAAAAATAGTAAGCCATACGTGGTAGAAATGCAAGCGCGCATCAAATGTGCCAGTGATAAAGTTCGTGTAGGGCCAAGTTTCGGTTGACTGGGGCGATTTCTTATAGTGCCCCCCTGCCCGTATTCGTGCCCGTCGAAGATGTTTCCTTAGTCAAAGACGAAGCTGGGCTTTTTAAGAAAGATTGACTACGGGCAATTGCCAAGCCATTGGAACGCCAGAATAGCGTAGTCATAAAAGTCGGTGTCACCGTCACAATCGAGGTCGGCGAGGTTGTAGCCGCCCGGAAAGCCCATCCAGAGCCACTCGTAGGTAAAGGCCCTGAGGTCGGAGAAGTCAATGTGGCCGCTGAAATCATAATCGGGCCAACTGCTGCACGTATCGGGATCAGTGAAAAGCACAAAAGACATATCCTCGCCCTCGCCTGTCTGGTCCTTCAGGGTCTGCCAGTCGAAATTAGCGGTATCTACCCACCAGCCCCTGACCGCATAATGACCGAATGAATGGGAATGGTTCGTCCAGCCCCACTCGTAGTCCGGCTTACGCTCCTTGTACACCGCGACGACGCTGAGCCAATAAACATCCTCAACAGCCTGCTGGTGAAACCATTTGTCTTTCGGCAGCTTCACCGAATACCTGAAAACGGGTTCGGCCGGATCTTCGAGTGGATGCTTGTCATAGCCGGCGAGGACTTGGTCATAATCATAGGCCCGGTATTCCCAAAGCACCGTCGCGGGGACATGGGCCGAACCGATTAGCTCATTGCTGCGAATCTGAATGATAAAGTAATCGGGTTTTATTGAAGGCGACGCCGGCACATCCTTACAGGCTGTATATTTGTAACCGAGGTACGAGCCCCACCATACGATGGCGGTAACCGGCGTGCGCTTCTTGCAAAGCCAGTCGTCGCAGACCTGTAGTATCGGTGACGGCTCAAAATTGCCTTCATTGTCTTCCAAAGCGCAGGAATTGACGTCCTCGAAGTGCGGCCAGGTACGAAGGCCTGTGAAGGGCTGCTGCCACTTGACCCAGTCGGGATCAGTGCCAAGTGCAAAGGCAGCATCGAAACTGCCCATAAGTGTTTCAATTGGTGTTATTTCATCCGGGTCAAGTGTAAGACCTAAATCGATGGGCTTTTCGGTAACGATGCTTACTGCATCATCCATCCAGTGCCAGGGCCTTGTCTTGAAGCCCCAGGGCTGCGTGACGTCACTGTGCTCGTATTCGGCGGCGATGCTAAGCCAGAAGATACCATCGGTTGTTTCATCGAGATAGTCCGCCTGCCGGAAGTATTCTGCCTCTTCGAGCTTGAGGGTGTGCTTATAGCAGATATCCGGCGGATGGCCTGAGTAAATATCGCGACCAACTTCCTGTGAGATAACGCGCGTGGGAGCGGCGTTGATTTTCCACAGCATCTTACCCGGATGGCTGAAGTCAACTCCACACGGGTCTGCGCCGACATTGCTCCAGAAACCTATATGGAAACCTATCGGCTGTGTCGGTGGTAGCTGGTGATTGCCGTCCCAGCCGTAGTAAGAGCCCCACCAGTAAACGGTCGTAACCGGCATAGTACCAAGACAGCGGTAATCATCAGCCACCAATTTCCACATTCCCTCTGAGCCGGGATACGGCGTGTAGGACTTTTCATCCCAGCCGCAGTACTCGGGGATCTGGGAAAGCGGGTTCCTTTCGATTGGCGGCTGGGACCACTTCAAGGATAGCTTGTCCGGGTCAGAGACAATCACAAATGACATATCAACCGGCTGACCGAGATACGGATGGTCCGATCCGAAATAAGCAATGCCGATCGAGCTCAGGCAGTCCGGTTCCGTTGGAAAGACTGCGTCAGCCCTTATTTTCGCAAAATCCATATAATGCCCGTCACATGGATCCCGTACCCTCCAACCGAATTCGGCTTCCTGTGGATATGGCTCAGCCTCCGGGTACACTTTCAAAAAGTACCGGTCAGGGCTTGACGGGCTTCCTCGCTGACCGAAGGGCTGTATGCCGGGTATCTCGAGATTGAGGTTATACTGCCATAGAATCCAGCCATTCGGTTCATTGTAGGCTTCCTCAGGCCACCACAGGCCCTCCGTGACATAACCGACGGGCCTTGCCGTAAACTGACTTTTGTCCAGGACCTCCATCCAATGCAGAGTGCCGGTATCCGCAGATTCGAAACTGACAGTGAACTTGACATTTTCGGGACCGGGATTTCCGTTTATGTCAACGGGTAGTTTATCGTATCTCCACGTGCCCCATATATGCACGGCCGTAACAGGCCCCGGCTCTCTGCACTCGAAGTCGTCATAAACACCATCACATCCACCGTGTGCAGGATCCTGCCCATACACATCCATGCCGTTTTTAGTCAGGTCCGGCCGTTGAATCCATTTTGCCACCTCGCCTTCGTTCCAATCCGCATGCACGATTGTAGTAGAGATTAAAAGAAGCAGAGTTGTTAAAAGCAACTTTTTCATTGTTTTTCCTCCTTAATTATCGTAGGTATGATTTTGAATAAGTACAGGAGAAGGAATGGGCCAATACACCCAGGCGTATTTAGAGTATAAAATAAGTATGCGTTTTTTCCTCAACATCAAGCTCACTCCTTTTTCATAGTTTTAATAGAATGATTATACTCACCCAAAAATGCACATGTCAAGAACAAATCGCCTTAATCCAAAGCTTTTTTGCTTGGTCTGCATCCGCACCTACATACTTCATGCCTTCTGTTGCAAAAATCTCTCTGCGCTTGCCCACCACGCCGTTTGTCGGCTTCTCCTTGCCAAAAAAGTCCGCATTAGTCCATGTCAAAAAGTGGAAAGCCCTATTAGAAACTAAAAAGACACCGTCGGTATCGCACAACTAAATTACTTCGAACGCGCCCGGCAGGACTCGAACCTGCAACCTTCGGATTCGAAGTCCGCGACTCTATCCAATTGAGCTACGGGCGCAACTTATTAGCATGTAAACACTCATAGAACTTCATCTCAAGAGTTTCTAACAAGGATAAGGCTCTGATAATTTTCCCCTACTTTACATCCGACGAGCCGGATTTGCAAGAAGATTAAGGGCAAACTCACCATTGCCCTTGGAAAAATATATTAAGACTTCCGGGCGCCATCATAGATGCCGAAAAAAACAGTTTCTAAACCGGCTTTTATTGTGTACAATGCCGGTGGTTTATTTTTCGCGCTGACCTGACTTTTCAAAAAATGCTGAAATTGATCCGATTAAACTGGAAAGGAGTAGAGATGAAACAATTCCCAACAGACAAAGCAGGAGGAATATCCCGGCGTGAGTTCTTACAAACTGTAGGTACCACAGCAGCAGGTGTTTCCATAAGCTCCCAGAAGCTGCTTGCAGCGGGAGGTTCTTTTCCCCAGGCAGTCGGCCGAAAAAAGAGAATGGCCACAGTGCGGGGTGCCTTTATCTACCCCCCTACCGAGTCACTAAGGGAAGCGGGTTATTATAGCTGGCCGGGTTCAAGCTTTGATGCCGAGGGACGCCAAAAGCAGTATATAGGGAAAATTAAACAGATCGAAAAAGATTTGGGGATGAATATATTGATGGAACATCAACATCTCGATGATGAGCAGAGTGTCACACGGTTTATCAACGAAGTAAAACAGTCCAAGCCCGACGGTTTGCTGCTCATACCGTTCAAGAAGGGCCACTGGGGACACGTCACCCGCATCGTTGAAGAAGTTGGAATTCCTACGGTTGTACTTGCCACTTTGGGTATCCTTCTCGTAGACCACATCAATCAACTCAGGCAAAAAACCGGTGTGTATCTAATCAATTCACTGGATAATCTTGATGCTGTGAAAGATGGTATGAATATGGTGAGAACGGCGCGATGGATGAAGGAAAGTTTTATCTTAAACATCAGAGGCTCTGAGGTCAGGGAAACAAAAGTTCCGCATCTTGGCACAAATATTCGGACCATCCCGCACCAGAGATTTTACGATGAATTTAAACGAACTAAAGCAACGGACGCGGTAAAAAAGCTCGCGCACGCGTACCAGAGTAAGGCAAAAGACATAGTCCAGCCAACCAAAGCCGACATTCTCGATGCGGCAAAAACGTATTTTGTTCTGAAGCGCCTCATTGAAGAAGAGAACGCCGACGCGATGATGATGGACTGTCTGCCCGGACTCAAGATCCCGCATAAGCACGTTCCACCTTGCATGGGCTTTATGAGTTTGAGGGATGAGGGTATTGCAGCAGGCTGTCAGTCCGACCTTAGCGCCACACTGACTCTGATGCTGGTACAGGAACTTTTCGACAGGCCCGGATTTCAACAGAACGCTTCCATGGAAACGGAGAAAAACCACTATTTCGGTGCTCACTGCACCTGCGCCTCAAAACTGAACGGTACCAATACTGCTTCCGAGCCATACATCCTGATGAGCCATTGCGAGGCAGGCTGGGGCTGTGTTCCCCGGGTACTGTGGAAAGCGGGGCGGGATGTTACTATGGCCCAGTACCTATTTAGAGAAACGCCCCAAATGATCATTTACAGTGGTAAGGTAGTGGGTTGTCCAAGTATCCCGGAAACGGGCGGCTGTCGCACGAATATAGAGATGACTATAAACGAGGTCGTTGATGTATGCGATGTAAAGGGAATGCATCAGGTTATTTTCTATGGCAATTACGCCAAACAAATGCGAACGTTTTGCCAGCTTTACGGCATCGACGTCATCACTTAATGGCGTGAGACGTTTAAACGGAGAGTTTCATTGAAGGCTTTAGTTTATACGAAACCCTACAGTTTTGAATATTGTGACTATCCCAAACCTTCAGCAGGCGATGATGACGTGCTGATTCGTGTCAAGGCCTGCGGGATTTGCGGCTCTGACGTACACGGCTCTACAGGTAAGACCGGCAGGAGGATTCCACCTTTGATAATGGGCCATGAGGCGGCCGGGATTGTTGAAGAGACGGGCAAAAATGTAAAGGCTTTCGAAAAAGGCGACAGGGTATGTTTTGACTCAACCGTATACTGCAATAGCTGCGAGCAGTGCCGGGCAGGTTTTTATAATCGCTGTGAAAGCCGGGAGGTGCTCGGCGTTTCTACTCCGGATTTCAAAAGACACGGTGCTTTTGCAGAATGTGTCGCAGTGCCATGGTGGATTGTCTCGAAAATCCCGGATAATCTGACTTTTACAAATGCAGCTCTGCTGGAGCCTGTATCAATAGGCGTTCACGCCGCGAACAGGGCCCCCATATCTACTGCCGATACTGTTGTAGTTATTGGAGCCGGGACAATCGGTCTTTTTATTTTGCAAGCGGTTATGTTAAAAGGTGCCGGGAAGGTCATCGTGTCGGACATTAACGAATTTCGACTGGATATAGCAAGTAAACTCGGAGCGTATAAGGTCGTAAATCCTGTCAAGAGTGATCTTAGAGAAACTGTTTTCAAGGAGACAGAAAATAAAGGCGCGAATATTACTCTTGAAGCCGTAGGTTATGCAGGCACCTTTAAGGATGCCGTTTCAGTTACGAAGATGGGTGGACACCTTGTCGCCGTCGGCAATCTGGAAAAGATGGCGGAATTCGATTTGCAGAAGTTCATCGCCAGCGAGCTTACCTTCACCGGTTCATACGCCAGCTCGGGTGAATTTCGTGATTGTATAGAGTTGGTGGCCTCAGGTAAAATCAACGTGGAGCCTTTAATCAGTGACGTTCTGCCATTAAAAGATGGGCCAAAGGCCTTTGAGCGATTGCTTAAGGCCGAAGAGAATTTACTTAAAATAGTTTTGGAACCCTAAGATTTGAGGGAATGAAGATGTTGGAACTTTTTGATCTTTCCGGCAAAGTAGCAATTGTAACCGGAGCCAGCCGGGGCCTTGGGCAATATTTTGGCCGGGCACTTGCCAAATCGGGCGCCGATTTGGTAATCACCAGCCGGGATTTATCGAGCCTGACCGAGTTCAAGCAGGAAATAGAATCTTTGGGTAGAAAGGCCTTGCCTGTTCAGCTGGATGTGCTTTCACAAAGTGACATCGAAAATATGGTCCGTATGACCATAAATGAATATGGGAAAATTGATATCCTGGTCAATAATGCCGGTCTGAACATCAGGAGACCAAGTACGGATGTTTCACAGCAGGACTGGGACACTGTATTAAATACCAATCTCAAGGGAAGTTTCTTCTGTGCCCAGGCAGCAGCGAAAGAGATGATAAAACGAAACTACGGCAGGATAATAAATGTCGGTTCGTGTACGTGCGTTTTCGGGATGGAAGGTATTGTGCCTTATACGGCGAGCCGGGGCGCTATTTTGTCGATGACCAGGAGCCTGGCGGCAGAATGGGGTAAGTTCGGAATTACTGTGAATGTACTGGCCCCCGGATGGTTTAAGACGGCACAAAATGCCGTGTTATATGAGAACAAAGAATGGGTTGATTATATCACAAACCGGATTCCTCTAAATCGCCCGGGACAACCACATGATCTTGACGGCACAGTTATATTTTTAGCTTCGGATGCATCGGAATATATTACAGGTCAGATAATTTTGGTGGATGGTGGATTTACAACCGGAGCAACAAAAGCCATTACCTGAGTAGAGTAAGTTACATGGGAAATGAAAGATTTGGACAATCGATGACATTTTACTGTAAAAAGACATTGAACATAAAGGAGGTAAAACCATGAATCGAACCGTTATTTTGATAAGTATGTCGCTTGCATTCCTAATGCTGCCGTTTGCAACAGAGGTTGAGGCCAAAGTATTTCGTATCGGTATGATTGGTCTCGACACCTCACATGTTATCGCATTTACGAGATTAATCAATGATCCTGCGAAAAACTATGGATGTAAGGTCGTAGTCGGCTACTCCGGCGGCTCACCTGATATCCCCTCTTCTATTAACCGAGTTGATAAATTCACCGAACAGCTGCGCAGGGACTTCGGCGTGGAAATTGTAGACAGCATTGAAGAGTTGTGTCGGAAGGTAGATGGCGTCCTGCTGGAGAGCGTTGACGGCCGGCCTCACCTGGAGCAGGTAAAACCCGTAATAGCAGCGAAAAAGCCAGTCTTCATTGACAAACCCATGGCGGGCAATCTGGCAGATGTCATTGAGATATTTCAGCTCGCACAAGGAAACAACGTTCCATGCTGGTCGAGTTCTTCTCTGCGTTTCAGCCCCGGTATTATCGATATGAGAAACAGCAAGGAAGTTGGCAGGGTACTCGGCTGTGCAGCATTCAGTCCATGCAGTCTGGAAGAACACCATCCCGATCTCTACTGGTACGGTGTCCATGGTGTCGAGATTCTCTTTACCATCATGGGCCCCGGCTGTGAGTCTGTGAGACGTATACAAGCCAAAGATGCGGAATTTGTAGTGGGCCTTTGGAAAGACGGCCGGATCGGCACATACAGAGGTATTCGGAAAGGTAAAAGTGACTATGGAGCATTGGTCTACGGCACGAATGGAATAGTCCAAAGCGGCAGATATGGAGGCTATGAGCCTCTTGTAGTTGAAATAATTAAGTTCTTTAAGACCGGTCAAGTGCCGGTGTCGGTGGAGGAAACGACAGAAATTTTTGCTTTTATGTCCGCTGCCGACGAATCCAAAGCAAAAGGCGGAGATGCAGTTTCTATAGCTGAGGTTATTGCTGAGGCCAAAAAGTATAACGCACTTCACCGTATTCGGAAAGGCGGTTGATGATTACTTTCAAAAAAACAATCTTGTTGTTTATCATTTTGTCGTCATGCTCCCAGTGCAAAGCGGTGCAGGAGAAGCTTTCCGGTGATAATCTACTGACCAACGGAAACTTCGAACAAGGACTTTCCGGCTGGGGCAAGCTCTGGACTCGCACAAGCAGCGGCAATGCCGAGATAGATACCAGGTTGTCTCATGGTGGGCAACGGTCGGTGCGGATAGAGTACGACGGCCGGCAAGATTGGAGTTTTCATCAAGAGCGGACACTAATGGTCGAGCTTGGCCAAATCTATGAACTCGCCGGCTGGGTACGCGTGGAGGGAGAAGGTACCACAACGTTGTCCGTCACCTTGCGCGATGCGGACGACAAGGTAATCGATTGGACATTTGGTGCCGTACAGACAGGTGCAACCGACAAGTGGCGAAAGTTGAAATCCCGTTTCATCATTCCTGCCGAAGGCAAGACCATTTTACCCCGGCTGATTGGACACGGCCCGGCTAAGGTGTGGCTGGACGATGCTACATTGAACATGGTTGGCACACTGGATCTGCTTCGGTCGAAGAAACTTCCCGAAACGCTAAAGGTTTCCAATGAAGTTTTGGAGGTCACAGTTAATGGGGCTGATGCTACTCTTTCAGTGCTCGACCGCCGCACGGGGCGAGAATGGAAGCAACATCCCGGCACAGAAACTGTCGTCCTTAATACCAAGGCGGATGGAGACAGTGTTATGCTGCGCTTGTTAGAGCCGTCAAGTATGCTAAATACAGATGTTGGCATAAGGCTCGTACCAAATCAATCCGAGATGATTGTGGTGATTGCCGGTCAGGGAGATTTGGCACAAACCTTGAGGTTCCCTCATCCTTTCGTTACCGGCAAGGGCACTTTCCTCGTGATGCCGGTCAACGAGGGTATAAGTTATCCGGTTGACGATGAGAGTTTAAGTCCGATGTGGTATCATCTTTACGGCGGACATGGTTTGTGCATGCCGTGGTATGGAGTCACGGACGGCCAACAAGGGATAATGACAATCGTAGAGACACCTGATGATGCAGCCGTCCGGGTGCCTCGCCTCGACGGACTTTTATGCCTTTCCCCTGAGTGGCAGCCGCAAAAGGGCAAGTTTGGACCGAAGCGACGGCTGCGCTACGTCTTCTTCGAACGGGGCGGTCACGTGGAAATGTGCAAGCGATATCGCTCTTATGCAAAAAGAAACGGTTTACTCAAGACATTAAAGCAAAAGCGCAAGGAAAATCCGAACGTGGATATGCTTATCGGGGCGGTTAACGTCTGGTGCTGGGAGAGGGATTCGCTTTCCATCGTTCGTGAAATGAAATCCCTCGGCATAGAGCGGATACTGTGGAGCAATCGACGTTCCCCGGATGTTATTAAAACGATGAACGAGATGGATGGAATCCTCACGAGTCGTTACGATATTTACCAGGACCTTATGGACCCGGAAATAGTGAAAGAAAAGCTTCGGGGGCTGCATAGCGATTGGACCCAGGAAGGCTGGCCGAAAGATATTATGCTCGATAGGAACGGCGATTGGCGCAAGGGTTGGCGTGTGAAAGGAAAAGACGGCGAGATGTATCCGTGCGGGGTGTTATGTGACAAGCAAGCTCTCAAGTATGCGAGGCAGCGCGTGCCGGAAGAACTGAAAACCCATCCTTACCGCTGTCGCTTCATCGATACAACGACGGCTTCGCCCTGGCGCGAGTGCTACCACCCGGACCACCCAATGACCCGCAGCGAGAGCCGACACTGGAAGATGGAACTACTGCGTTTTATGTCAGAGGAGATGAAACTTGTTACCGGCAGTGAGACGGGGCACGATGCCGCTGTGCCTTATGTTCACTATTTCGAGGGCATGCTCAGTCTCGGGCCGTATCGGGTGCCGGATGCCGGGCGAAATATGATAAAGCCCTGGGACGAGGTTCCTGAGCGGGTAGCCAAGTTCCAGGTGGGCCAGAAATATCGGCTTCCGCTATGGGAACTCGTTTATCATGATTGCGTAGTGGCACAGTGGTACTGGGGCGATTACAATAACAAGCTGCCTGCGTTGTGGGACAAGCGGGACCTGTTTAACATTCTTTACGGCACGCCGCCGATGTTTATGTTCAACAACCAAATATGGAAGATGAACAAGACCCGCTTTGTCGAGAGCTATAAGAACATAAGTCCCGTTGCCCGCGCCGTTGGCTACGCCGAGATGACCGACCATCGTTTCCTTACAACCGACAGGAGCGTTCAACAGACTCAGTTCGCGAACGGAATTAGTGTGACAGTTAACTTTGGTGATAAACTCTATCGGCTGCCTGATGGTAAAAAAGTCGAGCCCATGGGCTACATTGTATCAGGTATGTAAGAGGGGCAATTTTGCCCGACTATATCTGGTTTTAAAAAGTTTATTCTAACAACAGGAGGACAGCCATGAAAGCTTTTAAACAAACTGTTTTGATTGTCATGCTTATTTTTTCGCTTTCAATACCGGGTCAAGGTGGAGAGACAACAAATGAGGGAGACGAGAATCGCTATTGGGCTGATGCAATGACCGAGGTCCATGAAAGGTTCTCCGGCGAGAAAGGTACCTTTGCTCATTTTGGCGATTCTATCACGGTCACTCTGGCCTTTTGGACACCGTTGTTATACTCACGCAAAAACGCCGACGAGGAAATGGAACAGGCATATCAGTTGGTCAGGCAATATCTGAAAAAGGAATGCTGGCGAGACTGGAAAGGCCCACAGTTCGGCAACGAGGGCAGAATGACTATCCGCTGGGCGCATGAGAATATTGATAAGTGGCTGGCTCGTTTGAAGCCTGAAGTGGCCCTGATTATGTTTGGAACGAATGACCTTACCTCCGTCGGGCTGGAGGAGTACAAAAATAAAACACAGGAGGTTGTACAAAAGTGCCTGGATAACGGAACTGTAGTGATTTTGAGCACGATTCCGCCACGACACGGATTGGCTGAGAAAGCAGCACTCTACGCGGATGCCGTACGAAAAATTGCTCGCCGGATGAAGGTGCCGCTCGTCGATTATCACTCAGAGATACTCAAACGCCGCCCTGCCGACTGGGATGGTGCGATGGATAAATTTTCGCAGTACAAAGGCTATGATGTTCCAACACTTCTTTCCCGCGATGGTGTTCATCCCAGTAATCCCAAAGACTATTGCGATGACTACTCTGAAGAGGGTCTTAAGTGTTGTGGATATTCATTGCGGAACTATCTTGTTCTGATGAAATACGCAGAAGTGCTAAAAACACTTGGAATTGTTACTCCGATGAAAGACAAGCCTGCCATCTTTAAGCCACAGGTAAAACAGCGTGCAATAATAAATCCACCTGAGCAATCCTGGTATCCCAAAGCCCCTCCCCTGCCACGTCCTGC
>Ga0209427_10002969_pt1 | contig 19918 bp, 20 predicted proteins | sample DeeMarSWOR136_30_FD_187465 | JGI IMG/M metagenome (GOLD analysis project Ga0209427, IMG submission 187465) | Marine sediment microbial communities from White Oak River estuary, North Carolina - WOR-1-36_30 (SPAdes) (version 2) | ecosystem: Environmental > Aquatic > Marine > Intertidal zone >...
TTTAAATTTTTGAATAATTAATATATGAAAATCTTCCATTTAAATATTTAAATAATTAAAAAAGCCAATTTTAGAATGTTCTTCCATTGCAGCCCCACATTGGTCCTATTAAACTAGCAAATTCGAGGTATATTCTTTCTTTTTTAACGTTAAAATAATGTTCTGCAAAATCACATAATAATTCAGATAAGTCACTTATTTTTGACTCAGTTAATCCAATACTCTTCAGTTCCATGAATATGCAGATTCATTTGTTCCAGCAAACACCATCCTTGTAGCAGTCTGAAGTGCGACCATCACATAACTTTCAGTTTTACTTAATTCTATTGCTACAAGTTTGGAGACCTTATCCAATATTTCTGCTTTTTTTTCCTTTATCAAACTCTTGATTTGTTTGTATTTTGAGATATGGCATACCTATCAGCTCCTATTTTTATTATAGATAATTTTATCCTATTATACTGGATTGTCGAATTCATTATTTCTATTCTTTTAAAATTTTTACATTTTAAATTTCAAGATAATTGGGGATAGAATATATTCTTGAGGAAGGATTTAATAATTCTTTTTCTTTTGCTTTTTAATATTTCAGTTTTTCTTATAGAAAAATTATTTAAAAGCGAACACTAAAAAAATCTTTAAATTTTTTATACTTTTCAATAAACACACGAAAACTTTTAAGATTACTTACTTTTTATATCTGAAATTCTGATAAAAGTGATATAATATGTTTAAAAAATTTTTAGATAATGTATCAAATGCTTTAGGAATTACAAGTAATAAGATCAGCGAAATTATCAAAGAAAGTAATCGATATATTAATGCGGAAGAGAATGTTTCAAAGGAAATTAAAGAAGCTGTATCTGCATTAAAAAGCTATGCTGAAACAGAGACTCCTTCGTTAGGACAAGCAATTAATTCATTAGCAAACACTTTTGAAATTATTGAAACAGAACGTTTAGATAAGGTGACAAAACTTCGAGATGAATACATCGCGCCCTTAAATGAACTTGTAATCAACTTGAAAAAACTTCAAACAGAGCGATCAGAAGCCGAAAAAGCAGCAAAAGAACTAGAAAAAGCGGAAAAAAGTCTTAGTAAGGCAAAAAGTAAACCAAAAGAAAAATTAAAACCTAATGAAATAGAACTTGCTGAAAGTAAACTGAAAAGTGCAAAAGAAAAAGCCACAAAGGAAGAAAATGATGTAAAATTAGCAACTGAAGAATTCAATAAAATCAAATTAGAAACAATACAAAATGTTCTTAAAAAGATTGTGGATATAGAAAAAATTTACCACGAAAAAATACTCCAATCAATCGAAAAATTAAAACAAAAAGCTGAAGTCATAAAAGTAGAAGAAGAGTCAAAAATTTAGAAAATTTATTCATAAAATTTATTCTTTTTTTTATCAGTTCTATATGAATTCAAGATTTGTTCTTTTAATTTTAACATCTTTAAGGTTACATCATTTAATACAGCTCATATATTTCTCGTGTGATTCAATAAGTTTGAATAAAAAGGATTTTCATAAGAAATTTTTATCCTTTAATCGAAAAAGTTTAAAAAATTTTTAGTGATTGATGAAAAACATTATAGAATTTAGCGAGGAATTAATTCATAAAAAGTACTCTATCAAATTTTTTATAGATGGTTTTAAATAGGCTGCAAAAAGTTTTATATAAAATAACCTAAAAAGGTGTACATATATTTCAGTATTTAATACAAATAGTATGGGGTTTACAGAACAATTACCAGATATTAACATTAAAATTATTCTAGCAGATTTAGGGAAAAATGAGTTGCTTCAAAAGCAAATTAAAAGTGAATTTGGCCTCAATTATAAATTATCAGTCGGTATAGACATTTTGACAAAAGATATAATGTTTAACAAAGAGTTAAATGGAATACTATCAATATGGGATATAAGTGGAGAGAACATATTTGAAGTAGTTAAAGATTTATATCGTAAAGAAGAGGGTATGGCATTAATTGTATTTGATCTAACAAAAATAAAAACCTATAAGCAAATGAATGAATATTTGTCAAGGATTCGCGAATTCAATTTTGAAGAATATCCATATATATTAATAGGAAATAAACCTTGTTTCCTAAAGAAAGATGGTATTTTTATATACTCAAATGATGCCAAACGGTTTGCAGAAAATAAGGGTTGTGTATATCTAGAGCTTTCCTCCGAAATTAGTTCTGACATTGATAAAGTATTTAATCGATTAGCAAAAAGAATCTTGAGTTCTAAAGTACAGGTATAGTACAGGTATAATTATATAATAACTAAGTAGAAATTTGTTTTCCCATATACACTACAACGATACAGATCTTAGAAAAAATTATTCGCCAAAAAATATTTTGGTAAAATTTGAAGATTTGAATATGAATAATGATTAGAGAGAATGTTTTTTATGGAAAATATAGCATATTGGAAGGAGCTTCGTGAATTTAGAACACAATTAAAAAAAGTAATAATACCTTTTGAAAAATTTTTTAGAATAAATGAAAATAATATCAAGAATACGACGATTATAGACGGTAGTTCTAAAATAGAGACGTAGGATAATTTTTATATAAAAGGAGTAGGGGATTTGAATAGGAGTAATTATAATTTGAGTAATCACATAAAAATTGAAAGATTTCTGAGATCTTTATTAGTTCTATTCATATTAATAGCATTTGTTACTCCATTTTATTTAACTATTTTAAAATTGCCTCAAGAATTTAATGCAATTAGAAAAAATGGTGATCTAAGAACTTCTTCTTCTAATGGTGGAGGGTATATCATGAATTATAATGCAGCTTATTCATGGATTGAAATCTCGACATCAGGTACACTTATGAATATTTCAAATGAAAACGATGCTTATGAGGCAATTTCTTTTAGTAGTTGGAATTTTACCTACTATGAAACACAATATGATACAATTTATGTTAGCACAAATGGCTGGATGAGTTTTACTAATTTAGGAGACACACAATCTATGTGTGCGCCGATACCAGATTTAAGTAATAAAAATATAGACTGTGTTGCTTTACTCTGTAGTGATTTAAGTCCTGTTAACGGAGGAGAGATATATTATGAATTTGGATGGTTAGCACCTTACAATTATTTAGTGATAGAATATCACGATATTTATAGTAATGATAATAATTATATAGGTAGTTTTGAAGTCATATTTAATCAATCTGGAATGGTTAAATTCCAATATCAAAATATTAATTATTTAAATCAATATAATGCAATTGTGGGATTGGATCATGGAGATCTAACAAATTTTAACTCTTATTCTGGTATTAATAAAAATAATTTACCTTATATAAATAAAGCAATAGAATTTACGTTTAATAAGATTTCTGAGATTAATTATTCTCTTGATGTCGCAATTGGCAATGAATACACTTGGATTGTTGCAGAAATAGATAATTATATTATGGATAAAATTTTTGGGACAAATTGGGAAACTATTTATGGAATTTTTCCTGATCCTGAGAAATTTACTAAACTTAAAATAAATATAACTACCATTTTAGAAAACTCAACCCATTGGGATATAACTTATTCCCTATGGAATTGGACTAATAAAGAAAGCAATTTTAATAGTACACCAGATGGAATTGATCTGTTAACATTTAGAAAGGAGCCATTAAATTATACAATTCCTCATAATTTAACTCATATTTTTCCATTATTTATACCAAATCCTATTTTTCATTATCTTAATAGATCAAATCTTACAGAATCTTATTCAAGAATAAGTAGTTATGGAAGTGATGGAGATTATGTAGAATTAGGAGACAATATTATGTCTTCGATTTTATTAGATGGACACAATATCGAGTTTGGAAGAAAAGCTCATTACAATAAATATGGCATATTAGATTGGATGGATTTTTATTATTTAAATCAATCATGGGAAAACGCTGAAGAAAAATCAGTTTTCACAATATACAATTTTTATGATGCATCTAAACCATCATTTATAGGTGTTAATGAATCTGACAATTATAATTACGGTGTTTTCTATAGCGAAAGAAACGCCCCTCAAATACCTTTAAGAAATTATAGTAAAATGCCCAATATCTTTAGTTTAGAAATAGACTTCATTGGTGGTTTTGACCCATATTTCAATCATTGTCTAATTATTATTAATAATTCTAAGGCAGCATCAGCGATAAATCCTTTTTCTACGGGAAAACACCCTGAAATATACTATTTACCCCAAAATTTAACTAGATTTAGTTTATTAAATAGGTTAATATTACCAACAGAAATAAATTGGTCTACTCTTGATTTAATTCGCTCTGATATCATTTCCATTTCAAATGGATTTACCATGAGTTTAACTATATTGGATGATATTATCGAATTCGAATACACATACACATCAATGGGGCTATTAGATACTTATTCAGAATATAATAACGGAAAAGAATATTTTACAGTAAGACTCAATAATTTTATTTATCAAATTGATGATTCTGATCCGATAATCAATATTTTATCACCTCAAAATAATCAAACTTTTGGAAGAATTGCTCCTTCCTATAATCTTTCTATTATTGAACCTAACATAGATAAAATATGGTATACTTTAGATGGTGGGTTAACTAACATTACGATAACAAATTTGAGTGGAAAAATTAATCAAATATTATGGAATGCTTTACCTCAAGGGCCCTTAACTATTAGATTCTATGCTAATGACACTATGGGATATCTCGGTTATAAAGATATTACAATAAATAAAAAGTCTCAACCTGATAAAGCCATTATAATAATTATTATCTTCCTTATATCAATTGCTTCAGTGGTTGCTGTATCAGGAACTTCATATTATTATTATCAGAAAATATATAAACCAAAAACTAGAGAAATTCCTCCCATGTTAGAAACAGATAAGAGATTTTATCAATCTTGGCTTGGACCTTCTGCTAAAGAAATTTTGAACACTACTTCTAATAAGAAGTTATTATTTAAGCTCGTTGACAAAGATATTTTTATTGATAAAAGATCCGAAGAAGAAAAAGTACCGCTTACGACTGTAAATAATGAATTTCTGAGAAAAATTGATGAGTTAGGATTTGATGAAAATGAGAAACAAGAATTCGTAAAAGAAATGCTTGCTTTAAGTCCAAAAGAAAGGAATGAAATACTTGAAAATATTATGTCAAGACGATTTATAGGTTCAGGACCATTTTCAAAAGAAATTTTAAGTAATTTAACTAATCGGGATTTATTACTCCAGATTTTTGATGAGAATATAACAGAAAAGAAGAGAAGTTATTTAGAAAAAATAGAATTAACAATTGTTTCAGAAAAATTTTTAAATAAGGTTGATGCATTAGGTTTGAAGGGAGATATTAAAATTAGGTTTATTAAAGAAATGCTCGCATTAACTCCCAAAGAAAGGGACGAAATTATAAACAATATCTTAGATAAAATAGATAAATACGAAATCTAAAATTAATAAAACTAAATATACAATTTACTATAAAAGGGGAGAAATAATTTCTAGCTATGAACAAAGCGTCTTAGAAGTAATTAATGAATATTTAGATAAGAATAGATTCTTTTGCGTAAATGATATTGTCCCTTTTATAAGTTCAAGATTTGCTAAATCTGGCATAAATATCAATATAAATGGTATCAAAACTATTTTAAAATCTCTTATTGAAAAAAATTTCATAGTAGAAGGTTCAAAACTTACTAAAAATGATATTTTATTAAATTTTAACAGAAAAAAAATTTATAAACATATTCAAAAAAATCCCGGAGTTTATTTTTATAATATTGTATCTAATTTAGATCTAAATATCCCAGTAGTAGAGTGGCACCTGAATATTTTAATTAAGTTTATGTATATTTGCAGAGAGAAAATTGAGAATAAAGAAGTTTATTTCGACGTTAATGTAAAATCTGAAGATAGAATGATAATTTATTTAATATCAAAAGATAAGTGTAAAGAAATAATTGATTTCCTAAAAGAACATCAAGAAGGTACGACAAGAACTCAAATTTCAGAGCAATTAAATATGCATTCAACCACAGTCGCTAAATATACTGATAAACTGCATGAAAATGGGATTCTATCCAAAAAATCTCTAGCCAATAAGACTTTATACTTTCTAAATACTGAAAATTACAACAAATTTAGTCATAATTTTAATGATTTTTAACATAAATGTAATATGATATTTATCCCAACAGAACTTTTCTTTTTTTTCAAATGAATAAAATGAATTTTTCTCCATTTTCCGCCGACAAAAAAATCTAATCCAAATAGCGAAACATAGGGAGAAATATTAACGGGTTAACACATAATCAATAATCTCCCATCGTTTAAGAATCTTTTATTCTTATTCCTAATCTCTCGATTTTCTTTTCTATCATGTGAAAAAGTAGAAATCGGACAATTTCCTTAATATTTAAATATGGATCAATAATCTTATAACTTGCTATATATAACACGTGACAAAAATATCATAATGAAGGGATATTTATAATCTATGAATAAATTTAATATCAAAATAATAATATCGTTAATGGCTGCATTTCTTTTCTGCATTTTTGCTGCAGCAATCATAACTCAAAATAATTTTTTTAATTTAGAAGTCAATAATAAGCAACCAAGCAAAAATTCATTAAATCTTGGTTTGAGTGATGGACTTCAAGAATTTGAGAATCTTTCATCTTATCAAAAATTTCAAAAGTTTTGGACAGATGTATATGCCCAAGATGCGCTTAATTGGAGTTATTTAGATTGGCGAAATTATATAATCTTACAGATATATGGTAATTCTGAGGATAATTTAAATAATACAATTATAAATGATCCTCTTTTTGAAAATAATATTGATATCTTCACTATTTACGTTATGGGAAAGTATAATAATTCTTTAACTGGTGAAGATATTACAAACTTAAAAAGTCAATTAATTCATAATACGGTTCATATTGGAGATATCTTGTATTCGAAACTTGATGATGATAAATTAAAGTTATATGTTAATGTTGATGTAGAATCATCACCATCTATGTGGTACGTAGCTGAGCATTTAGAAATCTATTTAAAATCTGAAAATTCAAGTGGAAAATGGTACAATGAATCAGGTGATCATTATGTTAAGGTATATGATATTTTAAATTTAGAATTATCTGATATGATATATATAGATGGGAAATCTGAAAACCATATTGTTGGCCCAATAATAATTAACACTAATACTATTGAAGAGAATGTATCTTTAATAGTTAAAGTAGAATACTTTCTTAATTTCCTATGGGATGAGTATGTTGAAAAATTAGAATCTTTCAATCTTTTTGATGATGATGAATCCTCACCTGAAATTTCATACATATACACAGGGGATTATACTGATGGAACTCCAGGAGAACTTATTGTTGATGCTTCAGATATTTCAGGTCTATCCTTAGATCCCAGTGGAGCATATAGTGTTCCAAATAATTTAGGTTCTCATAAATTTATCTTTACTGCAAGTGACGCAGATGCTGATAGATTTGGAGATAGATTAAATACAACTATTACAGTATGGGTCAACATTACAGATGATGATACTGTATCTCCAGAAATTTCTTATATTTACACAGGGGATTATACTGATGGAAATCCAGGAGAACTTATTGTTAATGCTTCAGATAATTCAAGCTTATCTATAGATCCCAGTGGAATTTATCAAGTACCTAACACTGTGGGGAATCACAAATTTATCTTTACAGCAAGTGACGCAGATACTGATAGATTTGGAGATGGATTAAATACAACTATTACAGTATGGGTCAACATTACAGATGATGATACTATATCTCCAGAAATTTCTTATATTTACACAGGGGATTATACTGATGGATATCCAGGGGAACTTATTGTTAATGCTTCAGATAATTCAGGTTTATCTATAGATCCCAGTGGAATTTATCAAATACCTAATATTATAGGAAATCATAAATTTGTCTTTACAGCAAGTGACACAGATTCTGATAGACTTGGCGATAGATTAAATACAACTATTACTGTATGGATCAACATTATAGATGACGATGATGAGGGCCCCTTAATTATAGATTTTAATATCACGAACAATCGAGTTTATGACAATTATGAGTTCATAATTATTGATATTTTAGCAGAAGACAAATCAGGAGTTTCCGAACTATTTATTGAGTTTAATGGTGAGCTGTTTTATGATGATAATAGAGATAATCAAATATTAATTGAAAATCCAAGGATTCTAGGGGGTATTAATAATTTCACTATTGTTGCAATAGATGCTGATAATGATCGGGAAGGAGATCAAAAACTTACTCAAATAATCTCTTCCTTTGAAGTTTTCGATGATGATACTACTCCACCTAATATATATCTTTATTATGATGGTTTTAATTATCAATTATGCATTGTTGATAATGATGGTAGTTTCGATAGTAAAGCTACTGGAGAATTTTTCTTAATTGATGAGGAAGGTGTAATTTTGCAATCAGGTATTATTTTTCAGGAAGATTTTAATTATACAATCGATATCCCATTAAAACCAGGAAATTATTCCTTAGAGGTATATACAAGAAATAATGATCTAGATTTTCTAGGTGATGAGGAATTTAATAATAAAATATTTTGTATTAATATAAATCTTGAAAATTGTTTTCAACGCGTAGATAAAGTATTTGAACATTTAATGGATTACGTTGATGAAAATCTCTATTTAATAATAGCAGACAGTATAAGATGTAAACTATTTTTAGCCCAACAAGATTTGATGAGTGCATATTTGTTAGTTGAACTCGGAGATCTTGATAATGGTTTGTTTAATGAAATAATAGTCCAGGCAATTGTAGAATTTGTAGAATTTGAGACAGAATTCTATAACAAAATTGATTTAATATCTAATACAATCAGAGATGAAATAATTATATCTCTGCATCAAATAAGGAATTTTGTTATATTATTAATGGGAAATTCTATTGATTATGTTAAAGGTATTAGTTATGGATATGATATTGCTTCAATTGAAGTTGAGCTTTTGAATCTTAGTGATCTTATTGAAGAACAACTTGGTGATTGTGGTACTAAATATTTAGAACGATTAGTAAAACTGAGCGCTTTGCAGCTAGAACTCGCGATTATTAAACTTTCACGTGATATTGACCCAGATTCAGCATTATCATTAGCTCAACAATTTGTAGATCGTGCTAGGGAAGAAGTTTATAATTTATTAGAAAAAAATAAAATCTCAGAAGAGACAGCATATATATTGTTAAATACTCTTAATGAGTGTTATTCCAAAATTGAGGAAATTTATATAAATAATAATCAAAATTAAAAAGTTTTATATAAAGAATAAGGAAAGGATAAATCATGGCAGTATACGAAAAAAGTGGAAAATTTATAGATTATTGCCATAAAATACAAGATTTATGCCGAACTGAATTTGATTCACGTGCATTTAGTAAAAAGCTAATTGAAATTCTAAAAAATATAAATCAAATTAAACAAAAATCCAAATTAAAGCTTTCCATATATATACTTGAAAAATCTGATGAAGAATGAGGACTAGCGAGTTATTGCGTTTTAACAAGAGTAACTTTGCTATAAAATAGAATCATTTCTTTAAAATCATTTGTATAAATAAAACTTGAAATTTTTCTTTGCTTAATTTTAAATGAATTTATTTAATAATTATCTAAATAATTTCATTTCTATTTCTTTTTCTTTCTTTTTATTATTTCAACTAATTCAATTACCACTCCAAATATCTTTACAGTATCCATATAAGCATATTTCATTCTTGGTGGAAACATACCTGATTGCACTACATCTATTCCTTTTTTTTGGAAATCATCAATGTATTTTTGTATGTCTTCAACAAACACTCCAAAATGGTGTAGTCCTTCTTTCTGAGAATCCACAAACTCTTTATATGCAGAATCACCTCTAAGCCATTGAAAAATTTCAATAGTCATAGAAAAGCATCTACTATTACCCATCTTTATAGAAAATTTCGTATCTCTGCCCCGATATATAGCAGGATGATCTAAATCTTCGGAAAATTCAAATTTAGGCATGTTAAATAACGATTCCATCATCTTTGCATGTTTTTCAGGTTCTTGATATATATAGCAAATATGTTGGATCTTCAGATTTCTAAAACCTAATTCTAGATTATATTCCATATTTAATCACTCACATCTGTGTTCTATTAAGTCATATTTTAACCTAAAAGGTTATAAATCTTCGCAATTCTTTTTCACACCCTTTTAATATTTGAGAATTTTCAAAGGAATCTTCTAAAAGAGATTTTTAAGCTCTTCATCAAATTGTGAATTTAAATTTCCATTAAATTGGAATGCAAATAGGGATCATTGTTAAATGTGTGTATGTATATATGCATACATATGACCTCTAAAAATATAAGTATCACTAAAGATGTCTATAATAAACTCCTAAAAATTAAAAGAGAGGATGAAAGCTTTTCAGAATTATTCCTGAGATTACTTAAAATTCAAAAAGTTAAATTAGAAAATTGCTTTGGAGGATGGAATCTTTCAGAAAAAGAAAAGAAAAGTATTTGGAGTGATATTACAACTCGACCTGGTCGTGATTGGAAGAAGCAAAATGTGGTGAATTAAGATAATTATACTTGACACTAATGCATGTATAGATTATTTAAATGGGATTAATGAAGTTAGAAAAGCTATCTCTGATCAAGAGGATTTAGTTCATATCACATCAATTACAGTTTACGAAGTCAATATTGGGTTAGGGCGTACCAAAAGAAAGATCTCTGAAAAAAGATATAATGAATTGTATAAGATATGGGTAGAATTTATTAGTAGTATGGAAATCTTCTCTTTAGGCTATAAAGAAGCTCAAAAAGCAGCAGAAGTTTATGGTAATTTAGAATCGAAAGGCAATTTAATTGATGACAATGATATCCTCATCGTAGGTATTATGCTTTCTAATGGTATAACGAAAATTCTAACTAAAAATATAAAACACTTTGAAAAAATACAAGGAATAGAAATAATTCAATATTAAAATGGGAGATTACTTCCCAATGTAATTTCAATATCATCTGCCATAAGAATTTTCATTGAAATGAGACTCTGAATTTACCTTTTTGATAAATCAATCAATTTGAGAGTCGCTTTATAATTTAAAAAAAAAAGGAAAAATTCTCTCCGATCAATTGATCTTCTTTCTCTGTTATTCCTGTGATAATCCTTAAATGCTTGCGTTAAAAATATTTAGTTCTTGTTGTTTGGTAATAATTTTGTGAGCTCGAGGCGTTGAAATTATGTTTTTGAGATTTAAATCACCAAGTAACAATTTTTACCTTCTAATCATGGAGTGAGTTCTTTATGAAGGAGTATTAATTATGAAAAATTCTAAAAAATCGGGAATCTTAACTGAAATGACAAGAATGTCACAATCAATAAATAATATTGTGCAATATTTGTCATATAACGAAATCCTAAAAAATTAATAAGTTTAAGTTGCTATTTTATGGAATCTCAATATGGTGAAAGCGGAACTGAAAGAATAAAGAAATTACGAAAGAAGGTAAAAAAAATTTTAGAAAATTTAGATAGGAAATTTGAATTGGAAAAGAAAAGGAGTATTAAAAATCAAATTAAAGTTGAAGGAGTCCCCAGGAAAAAGCTCAAGGTTAAAACAAGGATCCCTATAACAATTTCCCCTGAAGTTAAGAAGAAATTAAGGCGTAAAAAAAGAAAATAATCATGAGATTAAAGAACCTAGATCTCATAAAAGAGAAATTCTAATAAAAGAGGTTATAAAAGAGGAAGGAAAAAAGGTTAAAATAAATTCTATAAATATCCGAACTCCAAAAATTCCCACCCTTCTTGAATCTCTAAATTAATATTTATGTGATAAATAATAATAAAAATAAAAGTTAATTATGCATTAAAATCAAAAAAAGGGAATAACTTATCCTTCTGTACGTTCTAGGGCTTTTACATGCTCCAAATATGATTTTTCCTTTTCTGCATGAACTTTCCTTAGATGTTCTTTCTTCTCATTCCATTCTGGGCCGCTCAAGGCGAAATATCTGATAAAAAATGCGCTAAGCAAAATCAATATAGCAGGTATGAGTGTAAAAGCAATCATGATGCCTAATTTTGCGGACTCCGTTTGTATAGCTCCAGGGGTATTATCAAATCCAAATAAGGTCATCACTGATAGTAAAATCCAAGGTCCTATTGAATTCGTAGGTTTGGTTAATAACGCATTCATTCCAGCGTAACTAGTCTCTCTTCGCTTACCCGTTAATATTTCATCATTATCAATTACTTCCGCCATTATTAATTGATTCGTGATAAAGTAACCAGAGATCCCTATCCCGATTAATACCATGGCGATAAAGGAAGCATAAAGAGTCCAAGCTATTGCAAAGCAAATAATGAATGAAATTCCTGTAAAAACTAGCAGCAAGATAAACATTTTTTTCAAACCATATCTTATAATTAATCTACTATAAACAGGGAAGAACAGAAATACTACAATGAAAAATACTAGTAGCGGGAGCATAGCCATAATCCCAGATAATCCAAGCACGAAATCGACCCAGTATAAAACCCCGTTAGTTAAAATGAATTGAGCAATTAAGAAGAAAATATTTGAGAGCTCGAATATCAAAAATGGTCGATTTTTAAAGGTTTGAATAAAACTGGCTTTAATACCAAGTGGCTCTTCAAGCTGAGTGTACTTATTTTCCTTGATATAAAAACTGCTCCCATACATTATAATAGCGCCAACCAAACCCAAAATAAACATGGTAGTTAGAAATACTGGAAAATTGGGATCACTAGTCGCTGGTTCATCTCCCGTTAATAATAAAGTAGGGATCACAAAGGAAAATAATAAGGCTAAAGCATTACCAACCGATCCAAACACGTTCAGCTTCGAACGTGCCGCATTAGTAATGGCCATCTCTGCGGGTAACGAATAGGAGATTAACCCAACCATTGTAAACAATGTATCAAATAAGAATAACATGATTAACATGTTGAAGAATAAACCTAATTGATTGTCACTGCTAAAGAAGGGAATCCAACTTAACATAAATAACACGGCATAGACTAATCCTCCAAACCGAATATAAGGGATGCGTCTTCCATATTTTTTTGACTTAGTACGATCCTCAATAAATCCTAGGAGCGGGTCGTTTAAAGTATTCCAAATGATAAAAATTAACCAGGCTAATCCCGTCCAAAATCCATCTAATCCCAATTTCACATTATAAAAGTAGGTAAAGGATGTGGCAATTACTAAGTTCGAAAATATTCCACTAATAAAAGTAATTCCCCCAAATGCAAGTTTTGAGCTACGTGGTACAATTTCTTCTGACAAGATTCATCTCCTCATCAAAATTTTATTAATATATGATTTTTAATTAAAATACTAGTTTATAATTAATTTGAAGTAATATATAATGTTCAACTTATTACTAAAAAAAACTATTCAGAAATGATTGTCACTTAAAATTTTTACCAAAATACTTTTTTAAGTAAAATTTTTTTGAATGTAAGAATTAGAGATTTTATCTCAAAAAGTAAAATTTATAAAAAAAGGGATGAAATAGAAAGGGCTTTTGACGAATTGGGAATTTCTGCTTTAGAGGATAATACAAAAATTGCTGGAACCACAATTATATCTGATTCTGGAAACATAATTTATCAGACACAAAATTGGGATCTAACCAATCAAATAAACATTATATTTAATGTTATTAAAGGAGACAGTTCATTTGTTTTAAATAATTTAGAATTTAAAATCGTTGAAAATACTCCAAAAGGAATTATTGGAACTAACGATAACGGGATAAAAGATGTAATTTTTGCCCCTTTTCAAGGAGGCATGTTTGTCTCATATACCATAGCTCAAGCAGATCCCCCTAACGCATTAACTTTTCCCAAAACTTTTGCGATGAGATTGAATAGGAAGGTATAATTGAAAAATTTTAATAGTGCCAACGAAGAGAACTTTAAAACTGCTTCCGAATTTGTGAGAAGAATTTTATTTGATTATATCAGAAGATAAGAAAATCCCGAACTATAACTTTCTACTAATAACAGATCCATAAATCTTTCATTTTTCACTAAATTTTCATTGAAATCAGACGCTCAATTTACCTTTCTAGTAAAATTAAGCCTTAAAAAAATAAAGAATCCTAATTAGTTCTATAAACTTAAAGAAAAAAAATAAAAGTCTCGAAAGAAATAAATAAATATTATTAAGCTGTTTTTTTTTGAATTATAGTAAGTTATTATTTAGAATTTGAATTGATAAATTCTATGTCAAGAGAGTTAACGATTCGGGAGCGCATTTTAAATACATTCTCTCATAAACCAATAGATAAAATAGTTTTTTCTCCTCGGCTTTATTACTGGTATCGGGGAAATAAATTATGGAAAAGACAACGAACAGATGAAAAATGCGCTGGAAATATACCTAAATATATTTTAAGAAAAAGTTTAATTCAAATTTATAATTATCTTGAAGCAAGTCCTAGATATATTACGGAAGATTTTTACATTCCTTTAATTTGGCCCCGTAAAAAAATGAGATATGTGCGAGTTAGATGGGGAGTAAATAAACAAGATGGAACGCTAATCACAGTTTATAAAACCCGATTAGGAAAATTATTTAAAAAAAGTAGAGGGGGACACCTTGTAGAATACCCTATTAAGACTGTAGATGATATCAAAATTATGAAATATATTCTAAAGCATTCAAAATTTCATTTCTATTTACCTATGTTTAAATTAGCGCAAAAAATAATTGGAAATAAAGGCGTAGTGAGTACATTTTTTCCGAGAAGCCCATATATGAGGTTAATAATAGAATATATGGGGTTTGAACGCACAATATTATACTTAAAAAGATTTCCAAATGAGATATATGATTTAATGCAATTTATCGAGGATTGTGATGAAGAGATGTTTAGAATTCTATGTCAATCCCCTATTAAAATTTTTAATTTCGGTGAGAATATAGATGCTAATTTAACGCCACCAAAATATTTTGAAAGATATCTAATTCCTCATTATGAAAAAAGAGTGAAACAATTACATAGTGCCGGGAAATTTTGCCATATTCATATGGATGGATCTTTAAAAGATCTACTTCCATATTTAGAAGGATTACCATTTGATGGACTAGAAGCCCTTACTGCCAAACCTCAAGGTGATGTAACCCTAAATGAACTGCAAGAATCTATTGGTAATAAAATCTTACTTGACGGAATTCCTGCTATACTTTTTCTACCTCAATATTCATTGAGATATGTTAGAGAATATACCTATAATGTCTTAGAGATGTTCTCTCCAAATTTAATTTTAGGAATCTCAGATGAATTGCCTCCAAACTCCGAATTTAAAAAGGTAGAGATGGTAGCCAGCATTGTAAAGAAGTATATTCCTTAAATTTGTAATTTAAATATTCATAATAATGGAAATGAATTTTTTACTCAAATAAAAATTGTGCTTAAGAACATACTCCATCCTTGCTTAGGCGTTTAATTAATAAAGAAATTATGATTTCAAAATATAAGTCTTTGAAAATTAATTGAATTAAAATTTAAAATAAAATCCATGTCAATAATTTACTTTACCGCAAATCCAAATAGAAAGAGATTTGTAGCCTCATTGCTATCTAAATTTATAAATAAAATTGAAGGAAAAGTGCTTATAAAAGTAAATCTCGTCTCTTATAATCCATACCCAACAACAACTCATCCTGAAATGATTGAGGCAGTTTATAATCAAATTAAATCTAAGGTTTCCGAAATTATTTGTGGGGATGCTCATGGGGTAGATGTGTCTACTAAAAAAGTAGAAAGTCATCCAATTATAGAAAAGTGTAACGATTTGGGGATTCCCTTCATGAATTTCTACGAACATGATTTTAAAAAAATAAAAACGTCCCGAAGATTTACCTTAAAAGTCTCTGAAATCCCATTTCAGCAAGATTATATAATTTCTCTACCAATTTTGAAGGATCATTTTATTGTTAATCTTACTAATGCTCTGAAAGATAAATTTGGATATTTATCAAAAACTGAGCGAATAAAAATGCACACTAAACTCAAAGATATTAATAGAGGAATTGCTGAATTGAATACTATACTTAAATCTAATTTAATTATATGCGATGCATTGAAAGTGCTAGTAAAAGCTCAAGAAGTTAGACATGGCGGACAAGAAAAAAACTTGGGTTATATCTTTGCAGGAACCGACCCTGTTGCCTTAGATTATTATGGTTTTGAATTACTACGCCCAATTTCTGTAAAATTGAAAAATATAGATAACCCATTACAAATAAAATATATAAAGTATGCCTTAGATTATGAAGTTGGTTCTAAAGAATACATTTTGGAGGAAATTAAATAAATTTTTAGGGAATCAAACCCAAAATTTACCATTCAGGAATCTTTTTATGGAAATGTAAAGGGCTCAGTCTGGATATACTTCTATCTTTATTTAAGTTTTTATTGGAATTATATAAAAAATATCAATTAATGGACTCCTACTCATTAATCAATTATCTTTGAGATGAATTATTAGATACTTAGAAATTAAAATTTGAAAATGAAAATGTCAGATATAAGTGTTAGAAAAGAATTCCATGATTTTGGGAAACATATTCAAGTTGTCGCAATCTTAACGATTGTAAGCATTACCGCAGGAATAGCTGGTTTTATAGCATTTATTTTTATTTTTATTGCAATGGGAAGCCTTAGAAGAGCAAACTATATCTTAAATAATTCGTGGTTACATGAATTTCGCTCAAAATACATCAGAGGTATTATATTAAGAATATGTGCTATGGTCGTCTTGATTACTGGAGGTGCTAACCTTGCTTTATTTTTCTTTATCCCAACCTCATTCCCTATATATATATCGCTCTCTGTACCTATAATTCTTATGATATCAGGTATAGTGCTTATATATGTAGGCGTTGCAGCTGAAATGAAAGCGTGGAAAAATCTGAAAATATTTTTTGAGAATAATTATAAGATGTTTCCAGCTAATATGTCTGAAGAGGCTATTAAGGGGTGTGATAAACTAAAAACAGGTACACTCTTAAGTTCATTATGGTTTCTAATCGTTCCGGGAATCATCGGATTTATCTATCAAGTTAAAGGGTATTTTATGCTAGCAACATTAAAAAAATTGTCAACTAATGACTCTCCAGAATCCTCAGAACTGCAAACAAACTTATATAAACCTCAACTAATAAAAAAACCTGAAAGAGATATCAATTTTTGCCCAAACTGCGGAGCCAAATTATTTGGAATAGGAAAATTTTGTGCTTTATGTGGTTCAAAGATTAGCTAAATCTTATTTTTTTTTATTATTTTTTTTTTATATTGTTATAAATTCCCAAATTAAGTTAAAAAAATATTAATTTATGGTTTTACTAATATTTGTTTTCTGTCATATTCGTCTGGATCTCCACCATCTTCGATATATTCGGCGAATTTTTTTATTTCTTTTAAAAGAATTTCAAGTGCTCTCGCTTGTATTTTTTCATTAGTTATGATTTTAAAATCTTCCCAGTAAGATAATTTTGTAATGTCACCTTTTTCATTTAAAACATAACCATATCCATTAAAATCAGGATGGTCTACCTCTGCTGTAATCTTTTTATTTTCTACTAACTCAGTTAAATTATATGTAAAATCTCCAATGGTAGATTTCACGGAGCCTTTTTGTGATTCAAGTTCACTTATTTCTTTTATAGTAAAATTCCATTTAGGAATAAGCGCCATATCTGTTAAAATCTCCCAAACTGTCTTAATGGGAGCATTAATTTTAATTTTTCTTTCAAGCCTAGGCATAAAATCACCTCATATATATTTAAACTATCTAAAGTAAGGTTGACTTTTATACATTTATGTCTATGATCTAAATCAGGTTCATAAAACATGAGTTACCCTATTTTTGATCTTTGGGAATAAAAAAAATGTTTAATTGAAGATAAAAAGGAGTTAAGCCTCAATTCTAAATTTTAATTTATATAAAATTTTTTACTTTGAAAAAAAGAAAATTATAATTCTGCTCATGAATATATTCTCTCACCTATTTCTATAAGTTTACTTCCAAATTGACTTTAGAAAAAAAGTGTGTATTCCTTTTTTTTTATTACACACTTCTGAAAAATGTAATAAAAAAGGATTAGAGGCTTTTTACTCTTAATATTTCCATTTTTTACGATCTATTATACACACTTTGATACACAACATTTAAATATGATAATACACACTTTATGATCAGAGGATAAAAAAATAATCACACTCGAAAAAAATAATAAAAAAAATGGTGGAAAAAAAAATGGAAAATGGTTATGAATACTATAAAAAAATTAAAGCCCAAATTGACGCAAAAAGCGCCTTTATTGCTAAAATTTATTATTAAATTCATTTTTTTTTTTTAAAGAAAAGATTAAATTTTTACCAAGACATCTTTTTTTGGATTTAGATAGACTTTTTAATGAGAATTGAGATTATATTTATAGAAAATTAAGAGTTAGGGGTAGGGATATTATGCATTTTAAAGTGCAAAAAACTTGGATTCTAACACTCATTTTTGGATTACCATTGTTATTCGTGTTGTTCTGGTTGATTTCAATATGCAGTCTATTCTTGATAAGTCTGATAATTTAATGATCCAATATTCCGTTTAAGAGATCTTGAATCAATTCATCTAATTTATTAGCTAATTCTTGATTTGCATCTCTACAGGACATTACAATTATTTTAGATTGGTTAAGATATGAAATTTGCCTTTGTTTATCCCAATTTTCCATATCCAACAAATTGTCTATTCGATCAGCAATTTTAATTATTTTTGCCTCTTTTGAATAATTTTTGAATTTTTTTAGCCAATGATCCTTCTTCACATCCAGAGGTTTAGTCGATTCATTTATTATTGAGGCAACTTTCTTCCCAAATTTGCTTTCAAGTTCTTTTATTGTTATGTTTGTATCTTCAAATAAGTCATGTAATAAAGTACCAATCATTAAATCTTCGTTATCAAATTCATTAAAGCCAAAAGCTCGTAAAATTAAAGTAATCCTAATTGGATGTATAACATAAGGCAGACCATTATCTCTTTTCAGATTATCATACTTTACAAATGCATAAGAAAGAGCATTCCAATAATTTGAAAAATCTCTCATTTTATTAATCCTCCTTCATATATACTCCTTATATCGTAAACATACATATTGTTTCACTTTAATTGATAATTATATAAATAATAATGAGCAATGTTAATTACCCTTCTTAAAATTTCATAAGATCCTAAAAATTAAAATAAAAAAGAATAAAAATTCTGCTCTAGAACATACTCCAGCTAATCCTTCTCATCTCAAACTATCCTTTTCATATGGCTCTGTTCATAATTCACATCCACGCCTAAATTTTTAAAACATTATTTCCTTAAACCTTGGAAATAAAGTAACAGCATTTTGCTGGACAATTTTCGTGAGGGCTTCTCTTTCAAAATCATAATTTTGAAGACCTTCATTCATTAGTTTTACAACCCTTTCGGGCAAAAATGGATAATCACTCCCATATAATACTTGCGTTGATTCCACTAAACTCAGCAGGGAACTTAATGTATAGGGGGTTGCTGATACTGCAGTATCATAATAAAAGCGTTTTAACTGATTAATTATCTTTTTATTCCCAAAACTAATTCTCCAAGTTATAAAGGGAACAGTTCCTCCTCCATGCGAAAATATAAAACTTATATCAGGAAATCGTTTTGTTGCTCCTCTATGTATAAGATTAACAATTGCCCTTGTGGTATCAAAAACGAATTCTAAAACTGCAGGTTTTATTATCATGGGTAATGTATCTA
>Ga0209427_10002970_pt1 | contig 19916 bp, 18 predicted proteins | sample DeeMarSWOR136_30_FD_187465 | JGI IMG/M metagenome (GOLD analysis project Ga0209427, IMG submission 187465) | Marine sediment microbial communities from White Oak River estuary, North Carolina - WOR-1-36_30 (SPAdes) (version 2) | ecosystem: Environmental > Aquatic > Marine > Intertidal zone >...
CCGTCTACACCACGAACGAGGAAAAGATCGAGAAGGCGAGAGAAGTCTTTCACTGCGGCAATCTGTACATAAACCGCAAGTGCACTGGGGCGCTGGTGGGAGTGCATCCCTTCGGCGGGTTCAACATGTCGGGGACGGACTCCAAGGCCGGCGGGCGGGATTACCTCCTGCTCTTCACCCAGGCAAAGGTCGTCTCCGCGTTCGTCGGCAAGTCGTAGAATTGTGAAGGTGCGAGGTGCCGCGCTACAGCAGTGGCGGTCTCGGGCGGGACCGTGCTGAGGTGAGAAGAGGCGCCGGGAAGACAACAAGGCGGCAGGAGTGCCTATATGCGGGCGAGACGAGTCCTCATCATGGGGGCGGCAGGGCGCGATTTCCACAACTTCAACGTCTGTTTTCGAGACGATGAACGGTACGAAGTAGTCGGCTTCACCGCTACGCAGATCCCGAACATCGTCGACCGTTCATATCCACCCGCGCTGGCCGGGCCGCGCTATCCTCAGGGCATTCCGATCTATGATGAGGAGGAGCTCCCTCTGTTGATCGCATCCCGTGACGTCGATCTTGTCATCTTCGCGTACAGCGACGTCACACACGAACATGTCATGCATCAGGCGTCGATCGCGCTGGCGGCGGGCGCGGACTTCGAGATTCTCGGCCCCCGGCGAACGATGCTGGCCAGTCGAGTCCCCGTCGTATCAGTGTGTGCCGTCCGTACAGGGAGCGGGAAGAGTCAGACGACGCGGCGCATCAGCGATCTGCTAAAGTCCAGAGGGAAGCGCGTCGTAGTCGTGCGCCACCCTATGCCGTATGGTGATCTTGGCGAACAGGCTGTCCAGCGGTTCGAGACGAGGGAAGATCTCGATGCCTACCGGTGCACGATCGAGGAGCGCGAGGAGTACGAGCCCCATCTCGAGCGCGGGACCGTCGTGTACGCTGGCGTCGACTACGGGAAGATACTCGCTCGCGCCGAAGCCGAGGCAGAGATCATTCTCTGGGATGGGGGCAACAACGATATGCCCTTCTACCGCCCTGATCTCTACGTGGTGGTGACAGACCCGCACCGTGCAGGCCATGGGATGCGCTACCATCCTGGCGAGGCCAACCTGAGAAGCGCGGATGTCGTGGTGATCAACAAGGAAGATTCCGCCTCCCGGGAACAGATCGACAGAGTCCGCGAGACGATTGCGCGTCTGGCCCCGCATGCAACAGTGATCGACGCGGCTTCTCCCATCTCTATTGACGACGAGTCGATCATCCGAGGAAAGCGCGTGCTCGTCATTGAAGATGGTCCGACCCTGACCCATGGGGAGATGACCTTCGGTGCAGGGACCCTGGCCGCCCGTGCGGCAGGGGCGGCAGAGATAGTCGATCCGCGGCCGTATGCGGTTGGGAGCATAAAAGAGATATTCGAACAGTACCCCGACCTCGCCTGCCTTCTGCCTGCGATGGGGTACGGCGCCGATCAGGTCCGCGAGCTCGAGGAGACGATTGCCAAAGTGCCGAGCGATACCGTAATCATCGCCACGCCTGTCGATCTCAGGAAGATCATTTCTCTCGATAGGCCGGCTGCCAGGGTCACCTACGAGCTCAGGGAGATCGGGAGCCCGAATCTGGAGATGGTCATCGACGAATTTCTGGAGCGCCTGTGATGCAGACAGCTGTCGTCGCGCTGGGGGGCAATGCCATTACCGGGCAGAGCGATACGGGGACGATTCCGGAGCAGTTCGCTCGAACGATGGAGAGTCTTGCCAGCGTCGCCCGACTGGCCCGGGAGGGCTGCAATCTGGTGATCACTCACGGGAATGGCCCCCAGGTGGGCAATGCGCTGCTTCGCGTGGAAATGACGCGGAACCGTGTCTACCCGTTGCCGTTGTCCATTATCGACGCGGACATACAGGGCGGGATGGGCTATATGATTCAGCAGTGTCTTGGCCGACGCCTGGCGCAGGAGGGGATCGACCGCCGTGTGGTGACTGTGGTGACTCAGGTTGTAGTCGATCGTAACGATCCTTCCCTGAGCAATCCGACAAAGCCGATTGGCCCGTTCTACGACGATGCTGACGTGCCGGAGCTCCGCGATCTCGGGTGGGTGGTCCGTGAGGATGCCGGTCGGGGGTATCGACGATTCGTTCCCTCTCCCGTCCCTCTCAGGATCGTGGAGCGGGAGACGATCCGGCTCCTCGTGGAGAACGGCGTCATTGTGATTGCCGCAGGAGGAGGTGGGGTGCCGGTCATAGAGGAGGATGATGGGAGTCTGACGGGGGTTGAGGGAGTCATCGATAAGGATCGAGCGTCCGTTATCCTCGCCCGTGACGTCGATGCCGATTTGCTCCTCTTTCTCACGGACGTCGATCAAGTAGCACTCAATTACGGAACTCCGCAGCAGCAGGATCTGGAAACCCTTACCTCAGATGATGCCCGCCGGTACCTGTCCGAGGGCCATTTCCCGCCCGGGAGCATGGGGCCGAAGATCGAGGCGGCGATCGAGTTTCTGGAGTCGGGCGGGGAAGTGGCTATCGTCACTTCCATTGATCAGGCCTCGCAGGCAGTGGATGGTTCGGCAGGAACGCGGATCGTGGGGAGTCCGCGCGGCAGGGGGTAGCGAGGGGCCGGGGTGCGGAGTGGGGCAGATCCGCGCGGGAACTTGAACCGAGTGAGGCCGTGTTTTTCCAAGGGAGGAAAAGCGGTGAAGATCCATGAATATCAGGCCAAGGAACTCTTTGCACGACAGGGGATTCCCATCCCCGAGGGCCGAATTGCGTCGACGCCCGATGAGGCGGAGGCGATCGCCCGCGACCTGGGAAGGCCGGTAGTCGTGAAGGCTCAGGTCCACGTCGGGGGACGGGGAAAGGCCGGCGGGATCAAGATCGCCAGGGATCCCAAGGAGGCGAGGCAGGTTGCGAGTCGGATCCTGGGGATGGAGATCAAGGGGCTTGTGGTGCGGAAGGTGCTTGTGGCCGAGGCTATCGATATCGCGAGTGAGGCGTATGTGGGGATCATCATCGACAGAAAGACAGAACGGCCGGTGATAATGGTCTCCAGGGAAGGGGGCATTGACATCGAGGAGGTTGCGAAGAAATCTCCCGAGAAGATCTACAAGCTCGTGATCGATCCGCTGCTGGGTCTCGCTCCGTTCCAGGCTCGTCAGTTGGCGTTTCGGCTGTATGACGACGCAGCGACGTCAAAAAGTGCGGCGAGTATCATCAGCAAGCTGTATGCCGCCTTCATCGAAGTCGACGCGTCCCTCGCGGAGATCAACCCGCTAGTCGTGACAGGCAAGGGTGAGGTGATTGCACTTGACGCAAAGATTAACATAGATGACAATGGGCTATTCAGGAGGAAAGAGATTGAGGCGATGCGCGATCTCGATGCCGAGGCGCCGGGGGAGGTGAAGGCGAGGGAGAACGGGCTGAGCTACATCAAGCTCGAGGGGAACGTCGGCTGCGTGGTCAACGGAGCTGGATTGGCCATGGCGACGATGGACCTGATCAAGCGCGCAGGTGGCGAGCCCGCCAACTTCCTCGATATCGGCGGGAGCTCGAGCCCCGAGAAGGTGACCGCGGCAATGGAGATACTCCTCTCAGACAAGAACGTCCGGTCGGTCTTCTTCAACATCTTCGGGGGCATCACCCGTTGCGACGACGTCGCCAAGGGCATCATCCTCGCCCTTGAACAGATGAAGATCGATCTTCCCATCGTCATCAGATTGACGGGCACGAATGAAGAGATAGCCCGGGAGATCCTGAGCGAGACAGATCTCATCTCCGTGGGTTCGATGGAGGATGGTGCGGCGAAGGCGATCGAGCTTGCGTCAGAGCCCCACTAGCTCAGAGAAGAAGCCTGGCAGACCTGCCGATGCATTCGAGGTGAAACGGTGAGCATACTAGTCGACGAAGCAACGCGCGTTGTGGTTCAGGGAATCACGGGCCGGGATGGTTCATTCCACACGGCTCAAATGGTCGCGTACGGGACAAACGTCGTTGCCGGCGTTACCCCGGGAAAGGGAGGACAGCGGGTCGATGGCGTGCCAGTCTTCAATACGGTCCGAGAGGCTGTTGAGAAAGAGGGCGCCAATACCTCTGTCGTCTACGTGCCTGCCGCGTTCAGTCCGGACGCGATTCTCGAGGCAGCCGATGCAGGCATCACTGTGGTAGTCTGCATCAGCGAGGGGATCCCCACCATCGATATGGTGCGGGTGTGCCGCTATCTGGAGGGGACATCGACTCGGCTTGTCGGCCCGAATTCGCCGGGACTGATCAGTCCCGGAAAGACGAAGGTCGGCATCATGCCCGGCCACATCCATGCGCCGGGGCCTGTCGGAGTCGTTTCTCGTAGTGGTACGTTGACATATGAGATCGTCCACCAACTCACGAAGGCCGAGATCGGCGAGTCGACGTGCATTGGAATCGGCGGCGATCCGATCATCGGCACCGACTTTATCGATTGCCTCGAGTTGTTCCAGGCGGATCCGGAGACGAAAGCGGTGGTGCTCATCGGGGAGATCGGTGGGACAGCTGAGGAGGAGGCCTGTCAATTCATTGTCGAAAAGATGACCAAGCCGGTCATCGGTTTCATCGCCGGCAGGACGGCGCCCCCGGGGAAGAGGATGGGCCACGCTGGTGCGATCATCTCCGGTGGAACGGGGACGGCGAAGGAGAAGATCGAGGCGATGAACGCCGCCAAGGTGGCGGTGGCCGAGACGCCGAGCGAGGTAGCTCTGCTGGCGAAGGATCTCGTCTAGGCGGCAACCAGCGAGGAGGTTCAGACCGTGAAGTTCTGGCGTACGCCGCTCGATAGTGACCGGGTGAAGGTTCCTCATGGGAGGATCCACATCATCGTAGAACGGTGTAAAGGTTGCGCCTACTGTGTTGAGTTCTGCCCCAGAGACGTGCTGGAGATGTCGACGGAATACAACCAGAAGGGTTACCATCCACCGTATGTCAAGGTCGAGGATGACTGCGTCAACTGTCGATTGTGCGAACTACTCTGTCCCGAGTTTGCGATCTTCTGTACGTTGAAGGAAGAGGAAGAGGTTGGAAACAAGGAGGAGGTCGGACACGTTGAAAGCCGATCCTAAAGGGGTGCTCACAGGAGAGCACTATCTCGATGGCGACCATGCCTGCGCCGAGGGAGGCCTCGCTGCCGGCTGCCGGTTCTTCGCAGGATATCCCATTACACCTTCCACCGAGGTCGCAGAGCGGATCGCGGAACGCTTCCCGATGGTCGGAGGCATATTCATCCAGATGGAGGACGAGCTTGCCTCGATGTGCGCACTCATCGGTGCTTCGTGGGCAGGGGCGAAGTCGATGAGCGTCACATCGGGACCCGGGTTCTCTCTGATGATGGAGAATCTGGGGCTGGCGGCGATGATGGAGACTCCGTGTGTGCTGGTCAATGTGCAGCGGGGCGGGCCGTCGACAGGATTGCCCACGCTTCCCGGGCAGGCGGACATGATGCAGGCGAGGTGGGGCTCCCATGGCGACTATGAGATCATCGCCATTTCGCCCAGTTCTCCCCAGGAGTGCTTCGATTTCGTGATCGACGCATTCAATCTGTCGGAGCAGTGGAGGGTTCCGGTTCTCGTCATGACCGACGAATGCGTGGGGCACATGACCGAGAAAGTCGTGATTCCGCCTGCATACGAGATAGAGGTCGTTCCCCGGAGGTACACCACGCTCCCTCCGAGCGAATACCTTCCGTACAGGCCGGACCCCGATATGGTGCCGCAGATGATCAAGGCGGGCGACGGATACAGGATTCATACCACTGGTCTCACTCATGATGAGCGCGGGTACCCGGTGATGAGCGCCGAGTGTCAGGAGCAGCTCGTCAGGCGGCTTGTAGAGAAGATACGCCTCCACGCCGACCAGATCATTCGGTTTGAAGAGGATGAGATAGAAGATGCTGATGTAGTAGTTGTCTCCTACGGCATCAGCTCGCGCGTGGCAGTGCGTGCGATCGCGCTCGCGAGGAAGGAAGGGATCAAGGTAGGACACCTGAGGCTCATTGTCGTTTGGCCATTTCCTGAGAAGCGGATTCATGAACTCGCGAAGAAGATCAAAGCATTCGTGGTAGTCGAAATCAACTACGGCCAGATGGTGTACGAGGTTGAGCGGTGTGCGCACGGTCAGGCTGAGGCGATCCTGGTGCCGCACGGCGGAGGATGGGTGCACGATCCGGCCGATATTCTCGAAAAGATCAAGGAGGCAGCGCGATGAGTAACGGGAAGCCCTCAGAAGAACACCACCCTATGGAAGCGCTGCTGCGCATGGATCGAATCCCTCACATATGGTGCTCTACGTGCGGCTTGGGCACCTCAGTGAGTGCATTCGCCCTTGCTCTGGAGGACCTCCAGTACGACCTGGACAAGATCTGCATCGTCTCCGGCATCGGATGTACGGGAAGAGTGGCCGGATACGTGAAGCTCGATAGCTTCCACGCGACACATGGGAGGGCTATTCCCTTCGCGACCGGACTCAAGCTCGCCAACCCCCAACTCAAGGTGGTGGTCTTTAGCGGCGATGGCGATCTGATCGCTATCGGCGGGAATCACTTCATCCACGCCGCGCGGCGGAACATGGACCTCACGGTCATCTGCGTCAACAATTTCATCTACGCCATGACCGGCGGCCAGGTCGCTCCTACGAGTCCGCTGGGTGCGAGCTGCTCGACGACGCCATACGGAAACTACGAGCGTCCGTTCAATATCCCGCATCTCGCGGAGTCGTGCGGCGCGGTATATGTGGCCCGGTGGACTGCTCTCCATCTGCGGCGGACTGCGAAGTCGATAGCCGAGGCGATGCGGAAGCCGGGGTTCTCTGTCGTCGAGATCATCTGTCCCTGCTCGACGCTCTACGCCAGGCGGAACCGGCTGGGAGATGGCCTCGAGTTGATGAAGTTTTACCACGAGAACAGCATCATCAAGCACGGCGCTGACCCACGGGATGTCGACATCGACTTTCAGAGTCCGATCGTCGTCGGGAAGTTCGTCGACAGAGACCGTCCCACATTCATAGACGGATACAACAGGGCGATGACGGCAAAGCTGGGCGAGAAGTTCGAGCCATACGGCGTTGCTCCTGCGGAGGTGCACGATGGCTGAGATCCGTGTGACAGGTTTCGGCGGTCAGGGGATCATCCGTCTCGGATATATCATCGGCAAGGCGGCCTCGCTCTATGGGCAACAACATGCCACGCTCACCCAGAGCTTCGGGCCCGAGGCGAGGGGGAGCGCCTGCAGCGCTCAGGTCGTCGTCTCAGACATGCCGGTACTCTATCCGTACATAACGCGGCCCGACATCCTGGTCGCGATGTCCCAGGAGGCGTACGGGAAGTATATCGACAACCTGAAGGAAGGCGGGCAGTTGCTGTTCGATCAAGACCTGGTGAGCACCGGGGAGCTTCCGAAGTCGGTGAAGGCGTTCTCCATTCCCGCCACGCGCCTGGCCGAAGAGATGGGCAACAGGATCATCGCCAACATCGTCATGCTCGGATTCTTCACCGCCGTGACGGGCCTGATCGAACCTGAGGCGGTGCGGAAGGCGATTCCGGGATCAGTTCCGGATCGATTCGTTGAGCTGAACCAGAAGGCGTTCGATGTTGGATACAATTATGTCAAGGAGGGCGCGGTGGTCGCCCCGCCAGAGGACAGGTCGTAGACCGCTCTGTGTCGGCCCCGGGTACAGTATCGGATTCGATTCTCTGTAGAGCAGGCATGTCAGCTTTTGGGAGGGCCTGATGGAGAAGGGAGTTCTGGTCATCGGTGGTGGCATCAGCGGGATGCAGGCAGCCCTTGACCTGGCCAATTCAGATATCAAAGTCCATCTGGTGGAGAGGTCGCCGTCGATCGGCGGGATGATGGCGCGACTCGACAAGACCTTCCCCAGCATGGACTGCGCGATATGAATGCTCGGCCCGAAGATGATGGATGTCGGTCGACATCCGAACATCACACTCTGGATGTATAGTGAAGTAGTTGGGCTCGGGGGTGAGGCGGGAGACTTCACCGCCCGAGTACGGCGGCGTGCCACCTTTGTCGATTGGGATAAGTGCACAGGCTGTGCAGCATGCGGCGACGTTTGTCCGGTGAAGATGTGGAATGAGTTCGAGAGCGGCCTGTCCCGGCGCGCAGCCATCTACCGGCCGTTTCCTCAGGCCGTTCCCAACAAATTCGTCATCGACCGTCAGGGCACCCCGCCCTGTCAGGCCGCCTGTCCCCTGCACGTGAATGCGCAGGGATACACCGCCCTCATCTCGGCAGGGAAGTATCGGGAGGCGCTGGCCCTGGTGCGGGAGCGCAACCCGTTTCCGGGCATCACCGGGCGTGTCTGTCATCATCCGTGTGAAGCTGCCTGCGAGCGGGCGACCATCGATGAGGCGATCGCGATCGACTTTCTGAAGCGGTTTGTCGCGGACCGTGAGAGCGATCTGGAGTGGGATCTTGAGATCGCAGAGGAGCGTGAGGAGCGGGTGGCCATTGTGGGGTCAGGTCCGGCCGGTCTGGTGGCGGCCTATGATCTGCGGCGCCGGGGCTATGGGGTGACGGTGTTCGAGGCTCTGCCGGTGCTTGGCGGGATGCTTGCGGTGGGGATTCCTTCCTACCGGCTGCCGCGGGATCTACTGGAGGGCGAGATCGATGTGTTGAAGAGGCTGGGAGTGGAGTTCAGGCTGAACACGCGGATCGGGCGTGAGGTCACGCTCGAGGAGCTCGTGGCTGAGGGGTATGGTGCGATCTTTCTCGGTCTCGGGGCGCATGTGAGCCGGAAGCTGGGGATCGATGGTGAGGATCTGGAGGGTGTATGGGGTGCGGTTGAGTTTCTGCGCTCGGTGAATCTTGGCGAGAAGGTGCGGGTTGGGAAGCGAGCTGCGGTGATCGGAGGAGGGAATGCGGCGATAGACGCGGCGAGGACGCTGTTGCGGCTGGGGTGCGAGGATGTGAGCATCGTCTACCGGCGGTCGCGAGTTGAGATGCCAGCGATGGAGCGTGAGATCGTGGAGGCGGAGCACGAGGGAGTGAAGATCGAGTATTTGACGCTTCCGACGAAGGTGATCGGGTCTGGTGGGAAGGTAGTGGCGATGGAGTGTGTGCGGATGGAGCTGGGTGAGCCTGACGAGTCAGGTCGTCGTCGTCCGATACCGATCGAGGGGTCTGAGTTCAGGATGGAGATCGACATGGTGGTGCCGGCGATCAGCCAGTCTCCGGATCTGGAGGGTGTTGGCGAGGGTGTTGATCTGGAGATTACGCGGTGGGGTTCGATCGCTGCGGATCCCGTTACGCTTGCGACGAGCGTTTCCGGAGTGTTTGCGGGAGGGGATGCGGTGACGGGTCCGAGGACGTATATCGAGGCGATGGCGCAGGGGAGGAAGGCGGCGATATCGATTGACCGGTATCTGCGTGGCGCGGATATGGCGGTGGGGCGTGATGGTGAGGGTCCGTTTGAGACGGATGTGAAGCCCGATACGAGGGGGGTGGGACAGGCGCCGCGTGCGGTGATGCCGACGCTGGAGTTGGGTGAGCGGGCCGGTGATTTCCGCGAGGTCGATCTCGGATTTGATGAGGAGCAGGCGGTATCTGAGGCGAAGCGGTGTCTCAACTGCGCCGGGTGCTCTGAGTGCAAGGCCTGTGTTGCGGCGTGCGAGCCCGATGCAATCCGGCATGGGATGGAAGATGCGTTCGTCGACCTCGATGTGGGCGCGATCGTCGTAGCCACGGGGTATGATCTGTACGAGTGGGAAGGACTCGCAGCCTACGGGTACGGCACATCTCCCGACATCGTCACGGCCCTTGAGTTCGAACGCATTCTGGCGGCATCCGGCCCCACGGGAGGCGAGGTGAGACGGCCATCCGACGGGAGGATCCCCAAAGAGGTCGTCTTCGTTAACTGCGTCGGGTCGCGTGATCCTGAGTCTGGAGTGGCCTACTGCTCTCGTGTCTGCTGCATGTACACAGCCAAGGAGGCGATGCTGTACAAACACCGCGTGCACGACGGCCAGGCATACGTCTTCTATATCGATATCCGCTCCAACGGAAAGGGATACGAGGAGTTCGTCCAGCGGGGGATGGAGGAGGAGGGGATTCTCTTCCTGCGCGGGAAGGTGTCGAAGATCTTCCAGGAGGACGGCAAGATCATGGTGTGGGGTGTCGACACGCTCACCGGCAGGAACGTGGAAGTGGCGGCAGACATGGCGGTTCTCGCCACCGCGATGGTGCCCAACAAGGGCGTCAAGGAGCTGGCGAAGCTTCTCCGCATCGGTACCGATGAATATGGGTTCCTGAAGGAGGCTCACCTGAAGCTGCGGCCTGTCGAGACCCTCACTGCGGGTATCTTCATCGCCGGGGCAGCTCAGTCCCCGAAGGATATCACCGATACTGTCTCCCAGGCATCGGGGGCGGCCATGAAGGTGGTTGATCTGCTCTCCGGCGATGAGCTCGACCACGAGCCGACCGTCGCCTCTGTCGATCCAGAGGTCTGTCGCGCGTGCGGGTACTGCGAGGCGGCGTGTGCATATGGTGCTGTCGAGGTCGACCTCGTCGAGAAGGTGGCGAAGGTGAACGAGATGCTCTGCGAGGGATGTGGCGGGTGCAGCGTAGCCTGCCCTTCAGGAGCCATCAGTCACACGAATTTCAGCAGCCGGCAGTACATGGAGATGATCGAGGTGGCGACCGAAGACTATTGAGGATTCCGGCCCGAGGATGTCAGGGTCGCCCACATGCGGCGCGGCCCTGCGTCGATCGAGTTCGCACAGACTGGCACGGCGTCCAGCACCGCATCCGGGGCGTGAGCCGATAGAGCGATAGGGGTGAGATGCCGAGGAGGAGACTGTGGCGCGAGCGGCAACATCGGAGCGAGAGACAGCGGCCTCCGGGGGAGAGCGGAAGGGAGCAGCCCTGGTGGTAGGAGGCGGCGTCGGCGGCATCCGGGCTGCGCTCGACCTCGCGGAGATAGGGTACAAGGTCTATCTCGTCGAGAAGAGACCGTACCTTGGTGGGGCGCTGGTCCAGCTCGACAAATGGTTCCCCACGAATGACTGCGGGTTCTGCCGGCTCCTGCCGAGCGTGGCGCGGGACGGCGCGGGGGAGTTCTGCCTGCGGCGGGAGCTCGTTCATCCGGGCGTCGTCGTCCTCACCTCATCCGGGCTCGTAGGCCTTGAAGGCGAGGCCGGGGCATTCGTCGCCAGGGTGGCGCGGGCGCCCAGGTATGTCGACCAGGCCACGTGCATCGGCTGTGCCCTGTGCGTAGACGTCTGCCCGGTGGAGACAGACGATCCATTCGACAAAGGTTTGACGCGCCACAAGGCCATCCATCTCAGCCACCCCAATGCCACGGCGAACCGGTATGTCATCGATCCCGAGACGTGCACGATGTGCGGCGAGTGTGTCAAGGTCTGCCCCACTGAGGCGATCGATCTGGAGGCCGCCGAGGAGCTCCTCGAACTCGCGGTTGGCTCAGTCATTCTCGATCCGGGATTCCAGGAATTCGACCCCGGTCCGCTCACCCACTACGCGTACCGACGTCTGGCCAATGTAGTGACGAGTCTCGATCTCGAGCGACTGATAAGCCCCACAGGGCGCGAGCTGAGGAGCGATGCCCGGGAGCCGGCTGAGGCCCCGCTCGTTCGGCCCTCGGACGGTGCACCTGCGCGTCGCGTAGCGTTCCTCCAGTGCGTCGGCTCACGCGACAACGAACGGCCGTACTGCTCATCTGCGTGCTGCATGTATGCCCTGAAGGAGGCGATGCTCCTCACAGAGATCGATCCCCAGATCGTCCCCCACATCTTCTTCATGGACATGAGGGCGTACGGAAAGGGCTACCACCGGTACTACGAGCGCGCGATGAGCGAGGGACGCATTCGCTTCACCAGATGTCGGGTGCCCGCCGTCTCGGAGGAGCGTGAGTCAGGGGATCTGGTCATCACCTACGAGACCGAGGAGGGGGAGCTCCAGCACGAGGCATTCGATCTTGTCGTCCTCTCCGCCGGGCAGGTGCAGCCCCAGTCTACCAGGGATTTAGGGCAGGCACTCGGGGTCGGGCTCAACGAGTTCGGATTCAGTGCTCCTGTAGGATTCTCGAGCACGACGACTAACCGTGAGGGGATCTTTGTCTGCGGCTCGTTCACCGCTCCGTCCGACATCCCCCAGGCCGTAGTCCAGGCGAGCGCGGCGGCCGCCGGTGCCGCGGCGATCCTCGGGCGCGCGCAGGTGGAACCGGAGGCGGTCCCGGCGCCCGCGGAGGAGACAGAGGCACTTACCGGGACCGAAGAGCCGTCTACGCGGGAGGAGGAGCCGCGGGAGAGAGGGGGAATCGCCGCGTTTCTCTGCCGGTGCGGCGGCCAACTCGACAGCTCCCTCGACTTCGGCGCGCTGCGAGAACTCCTCGAAGGGCTGCTCGGGGTATCGAGTGTCACCGAGGTTCCCTATCTCTGTCTTGCGTCAGGGCTCGAGGAACTTGAGAAGGCGATCGCCGAGAGCGGGGCGGAACGGCTGATCGTCGGGGCATGCACCCCCAACCCGTACCAGTTGCTCGTCGGAGAACGGGCGAGGAAGGCGGGAGTCGATACCGGTCTGGTGGAATGGGTCAACTACCGTGAAGGTGATGGATGGGTGCACGCCGATCTCGAGGCGGCGACAGAGAAGGCGAAGGACTTGCTCGCCATGGGATACGAGAGACTGCGGCTCGAGGAGATCATGCCGCCGAAGCCGGGTCAGGTGAGCGACCGCGTGCTGGTCGTGGGCGGAGGTATGGCCGGAATGGCAGCATCGCTCGCCCTCGCCGACCAGGGGATCGGGGTAGATCTGATCGAGCGGTCGAACGAGCTGGGAGGGAACGCACGTGAGATCTTCGCCGTGCTCGGCGACGCCGACCCACGCGCGGCAGTAGCCCAGACGATTGAGGCGGTCCAGGCTTCGTCTCGTGTCAACATCTCGCTCGGCACCGAAGTGACTGATGTCTCCGGCCAACTGGGCCGGTTCAGGGCGGAGCTCCGTCGGCCCGAGGGAGGGACGGAGAACCTCCCGCCAGCAGAAACCGAGTACGGAGCTGTCATCATAGCGACCGGAGCGGTCGAACATGAACCGACCGAATACCTCTTCGGCACAACCGATCGCGTTATCGGACAGCGGACCCTTGCCAGGCGCTTCGCTGAGAGCGAGGATCCGCTCGATGCCAAAGCCGTGGTGATGATACAGTGTGTCGAGTCACGTGAAGGAGCGCGGCCCTACTGTAGCAGGATCTGCTGTTCCCATGCCGTCAGGCATGCGATGGAGATCCGGCGGCGGGACCCTGAAGCGGACGTCTACATCTTGTACCGGGATATGATGCTCTACGGTCTGAAGGAGCAGTACTACGGTGAGGCGAGGGAGCAGGGCATCGTCTTTCTGCGTTATGACGTCGAAGACAAGCCATCTGTCGAGCTGGAGGACGGCAGCCTCGAGGTCAAGGTCATGGATCGTCTGCTCGGAGGCCGCATCGTACTGCACCCCGACCTGCTGGTACTGAGCACCGGTATCGATCCGGAGCCGCCGCCTGCCGCGCCGTTAGAGACTACAGAGGATGGGTTTATCGCCGAGGCGAACGTGAAGTTCCGTCCGCTGGAGATGGTGACCGAGGGTATTCTCTCCTGCGGGCTCGCCCATTCGCCCGGCTCTCTCGAAGAGACATTGTGCTCCGGGAGGGCAGCTGCTTCCCGCGCCGCCGCCATCATCCGGAGATTGAAGGAGGCTCCTCCCCGGCTTGTGTCCGAGGTGCATCGGCGCTGGTGCTCGGGCTGTGAGCTCTGTGTGGAGGGCTGTCCTTTCGGCGCCCGCACCATCGACACTGACGAGAAGATTGCTATCGTCTCAGAGTCGATCTGCCAGGGGTGCGGAGTCTGCGCGACGATCTGTCCCAACGGCGCGGCGAAGCTGCGAGGCTATCGCGAGCGTCAGCTCTTTGCGATGCTCGATGCTGCACTGTAGGGTGTGAGCCGGGTCATGAGGAAGTGCTCTAGCATTGCACGTATGAGGCGGAGGATTGTTGATGAGCGAGAACGGGTTTGAGCCGAAGATCGTTGGGTTCTTGTGCAACTGGTGTGCATCGAACGCCGCCGATCTCGCCGGAACGACGAGGATACAATATCCCCCGAATATCCGGGGCATCCGGGTCATGTGCAGCGGATCTGTCGATCCGGCATACATCCTGAAGGCGCTGCTCGAGGGGGCAGATGGCGTTCTAGTGGCGGGATGTCACCCCGGAGATTGTCACTATGTCTCCGGGAACTACAAGGCGAGGAGACGGGTGACTGCGCTCCGCACGATCCTCCGCACGCTGGGCCTTGAGGAGGACCGGGTATGGATGAAATGGATCAGCGCAAGTGAGGGCAAGAAATTCGCCGAGACAGTCGATGAGATGGTCCGCAGCGTAGAGGCTCTTGGCCCGAGCCCGATGGCCAAGTGCTGGTCTCTGTAGAGGGAGTGACGATGGCTAAACTAGCGAGGCTTCAGATAGATGACGGCGATGTCGCAGGTGCGATACGGGGATTTCTCGCCGGACTCCTCGAAGGTCCCTCGGTCGGGGCGGTCATGGCTCCGAGGGCGGTCCCCTCTGCAGATAACGTGGTGCAGACACTCATCACCGAGCCCGAGGAGCTCTCGGGGATCGATGTCCTCGCCCCGGTCATGCCTATCAATGCTGCGAGGGCCGTCTCCCGACTCACCCGGATCGCGCCCATGGATAGGCCGGTAGCCGTTGTGATGAGGCCGTGTGAGATCAGGGCGCTGGTGGAGCTCACGAAGCTGAAGCAGGCAGATCTCGAGAATCTCATTATCATCGGATTCGACTGCTATGGGGCCCAGCACCTCCGGGCATATGCAGCAGCGAAGAGGGATGGCGGAGGCTCCACCGAGGAATTCTTGAACAGGGTCAGTTCGGATCTCCTCCATGAGAGTCTCCGGTCGGCATGCCGGGTATGCGAGCGTCCCGCTCCTGAGACAGGCGATCTGGTCATCGGGCTATTTGGCGCGGACCTGAACAAGGAGCTGTTACTCATCGCCACCACTGAGAAGGGTGAGGCACTCATCGACGGACTGGCGGCGCCCGAAGAGGGGAGCGACGAGCGCCGCCGCGAGGCCCTGGGCGAGATCATGGCGGCCAGAGAGAAGGCACGCGATGAGATGTTCGCCTCGATTGAGGGAGAGGCTACTGGACTCGAGGGTCTCCTCGCGATGCTGGCGCCGTGCATCAACTGTCACAACTGCATGACCGTCTGTCCCATCTGCTACTGCATGCATTGTTTCTTCGATTCGGACACGTTCGATCTGGAGGGCTGGAAATATCTGAGACGGGCTGCGCGAAAGGGGGCATACCGTATGCTTCCTGACACTGTGCTGTTTCACCTCGGGCGACTCAATCACATGGCGAGTTCATGCGTCGCCTGCGGCGCCTGTGAAGATGCGTGTCCCAATGACATTCCCCTCCTCGCGCTGTTCAAGACAGTGGGCCATCGGGTGCAGGAGGCATTTGAATACGTGGCAGGGAGAGACCTCGATGAGCCCCTCCCGCTCGCTACGTTCAGGGAGGATGAGCTGGAGCCCCGCTAGGGATTGGCCCCGGCGCTGGCCAGGACGTGGCTCGATATAGTATCCGATGTGTTCGACAGAGAGTGATGCAGGCCGAGACTCCCGTTCGATTGCGGGGGCGCCATTTCGGGTGTAGACACGGAGGAAGAGGCAACGATGGAAGACGAGAACGTGACCATCTACATCATGGGCAAGCGGTATGAGGTGCCCACGAGCCTCACCATCATGAAGGCGATGGAGCACGCGGGTTATCGGCTGGTCAGGGGCTGTGGGTGCCGGGGCGGGTTCTGCGGTGCATGTGGAACGGTGTACCGCACGAAGGACGACTACAAGCTGAAGGTGGGGCTCGCCTGTCAGACTGTAGTAGAGGACGGGATGCACCTTACTCAGATACCGTTCTATCCGGCAAACAAGGCCGAGTACGACATTGAGGAGCTCGACGCAAACATCGCTGCGGTCTTGAAACAGTATCCCGAGGTGGCCAGGTGCGTCAGCTGCAACACGTGTACCAAGATATGTCCGCAGGATATTCAGGTGATGGACTATGTCCAGGCTGCCTTGCGTGGCGATATCGCCAAAGCTGCCGACATTTCGTTCGACTGTCTTATGTGTGGGCTCTGTGCGTCGCGCTGTCCCGCGGAGATCGTCCAATACTACGTCGGAGTCCTGTGCCGGCGGCTGTACGCGCGCGACATCGCTCCCCGCGCGCAGCATCTGGCCGATCGCGTGGCGGAGGTTGAGAGCGGGAAGTTCGACGAGGAGATAGCCGCACTCATGGGGGCGGGCGAGAAGGATCTCCGCAAGCGATACAACGAGCGAGACATCGAGCCCAAATAGGGGGAATGAGCGGTGTACACCGAAGCCATGCGGCAATCGATCAAGATACTTGAAGGCACACGCGCATTCAGGAAGACGCAGGAACTGGGTCTCATGAGTCCTGACGAGAAGGCTCAGCTACTCAGGGACCATCACCCCGACTACAAGGGAGAGCAGCAGCGGGAGCTTCGCGTGGGGCCGAGCAGGGGCGATCGTGCTCCCCATGAGATCGCCGATCTCATCGAGGCAAGAAGTCTGGTAGATCCCGAGGACTTCGACCTCTCACGGATCGATCACGATGTCGATGTGCTCGTTGTCGGCGGCGGCGGCGCTGGCGGCGCGGCCGCGCTCCTTGCCCGGGAGAGCGGGGCGAGTGTGCTGCTGGCGACCAAGCTCCGGTTCGGCGATGCCAACACGATGATGGCCCAGGGTGGGATACAGGCTGCCGACAAGAGTCACGATTCGCCGTCGATCCACTACCTCGATGTCATCGGTGGAGGCGGGTTCCACAACGATCCCGCCCTCGTTCGCGCGCTGGTGATAGACGCGCCCAAGGTCATCGGTTGGCTCGAGGAGATGGGCGTCATGTTCGACAAGGAGCCGGACGGGACGATGGTGACGATCCACGGAGGGGGAACGTCGCGCAAGCGCATGCATTCTGCGCGCGATTACTCCGGCGGCGACATCATGAAGGTGATCCGGGACGAGGTGCTCAACCGGGATATCGAGGTGATCGAGTTCTCACCGGTCGTAGAACTGCTCACCGACGGCAAGGGGCGATGCACCGGCGCGATCCTCTACAACATGGAGACGCAGGAGTATTCGATCGTCCGGGCCAAGGCGACGGTCATTGCGACGGGGGGAGCGGGGCGGCTTCACGTGCAGGGATTCCCCACCACCAATCACTATGGCGCGACTGCCGATGGCCTGGTGCTCGCATATCGGGCAGGGTGTGAGCTTGCCTTCATGGACACCATCCAGTATCATCCCACCGGGGCGGCCTACCCGGAGCAGATCGTGGGACAGCTCGTCACCGAGAAGGTGCGGGGTCTTGGGGCGCAGCTTGTGAATGGCGAGGGGAATCGGTTCGTGTATGAACTCGAGACGAGGGATGCCGAATCCGCTGCGATCATCAGGGAGTGCACGGAGCGAAACCTCGGGGTCGTCACGCCGAGCGGCATGCGAGGTGTGTGGCTCGACTCCCCTCTCATCGAGGAGATTCACGGGAGCGGGACCATTCAGCGGCTGCTCCCGGCGATGTACCGACAGTATGAACGGTTCGAAATCGACATGACCGCGGATCCGATCCTGGTCTACCCGACCCAGCACTACCAGAATGGCGGAATTGTGATCGACGATCAGGGCGCCTCTCAGATCGAGGGGCTGTACGTGGCGGGCGAGGTGGCGGGCGGGGTCCACGGGCGGAACCGGCTGATGGGCAACTCCCTGCTCGACATCGTCGTCTTCGGGCGGCGTGCAGGAGCGGCAGCAGCGCTCAGGGCAAAGGAGACGGTTCCAGGGGAACTCGGGCTCGACCACGTGCGCCGCTACCACGAGGAGCTCGAGAAGAACGGGGTCGAGACCACCCGTCGCGCGCCGATGCTGCTCCCGGACTACCGGCCGGACGAGCTCAAGAGCCATCTCATCACGATCGGATCCTGAGAGACTCCCCGCCCTACATCGTAGTAATCCTCAAACATACTCGATATCCGTTTCGCAGGGCCAGCGCCATCGCCGCGTCATCGAGGGGTGTGGCGCAGCCCTGCGACCGTCTGCGGAGGGAACGCCATGGGGAGGAGGTCTCGCTCATGAGGAGTTCATGTTGGCTGGCAGTCGTGCCCGGCATCCTCGCGCTCATCGTCATCGTTTTCATTGTCGCCCTGTTCCTGGTGAAGGTGCTCTGGGCTTGGACGATCCCGGATCTCTTCCCCGGAGCGGTCGAGCAGGGCCTCGTCGCGGAGTCGATATCCTGGTTCACCGCACTGAAGGTCGCCATCTTCGTCGCGGTGCTGGCGGGCCTGGCCGGTGCCAGATCTGGCGGGCGACACAGGGAGTGACAGCCTGCGGTCAATACAGGAACGCAGCGGCAGTTCGAGTTGACGCCGCATGGTGATCACACTATGTAAGGGTCCCGCGGCATCGAATCGGGTCCTGCATGTCGTCCGGCGGGATAGGCGATTGGGGGACGCGTCACAGCAGTGAGACGGGGTGGAGCTGCCCTCCGGCGGTGGTGCGTGGCGGCGGTGGGCGTAGCTTGTTCCGGCGCAAAGGAGGTCGATATGCCGAGAGTGGTTCACTTTGAGATCAACGCGGACGATCCCGCCAGAGCTGCCGCGTTCTATGAGAAGGTGTTCGGCTGGCAGATCAAGAAGTGGGAGGGTCCGGCAGACTACTGGCTGGTGACGACGGGGGAGCAGGGCCAGCCGGGGATCGACGGCGGGATCATGAGGCGGATGGACCCGCATGCCGGCACGTACAATACGGTCGATGTCCCCTCTGTCGACGAATACACGGCAAAGATCAAGGAGATGGGCGGGGAGGTTATCATGGGGAAGCGTTCGGTGCCCGGAGTGGGGTGGATGGCCTACTGCACCGACACCGAGGGAAATGTCTTCGGGCTGATGGAGGAAGATCCCTCGGCGGAGTAGCGTAGCAGACATGGCGACGACTTTCGCTTGACATGTTCACGCCTCGTGTTCTACGATGGCCATCAGACGGGCCGCCGTTGTCGATTCTGCGATGGCCATCGGAATGGCTGCTGCCCGCGATCCGATGGGCCCGATGGAGTATGTCAGCAGGAAACAGGATACAAGATAGAAGCAGGAGAGAGGGACCTGACGGTCCATGCTCGGCAGCACGAGGTAGCATTTCTGGCATCAGGGAGGACGGACGGTCATGCGCTCGCAGGCAACACCGGCTTCATCTCGGCCGCAGTCAGGTGTGGGGCAGAAGGCGCGGAGGAAGCAGCAGGCATCCGACTACGATCGGATCGCTGATGCCTACGAGGCGAAGTACGGAAAGGAACTGACAACGGTTCAGATAGCTCGTCTCTCTAAGAAGGCAGATGGATCGCGCCGGTCCGCCGATGAGGTCATCGAGGCGATAGAGAAGGCTCCGAGAGAACTGGGAAAGAAGCCCTGGCAATGGATTATGCAGCGGCTGTACGGGTGGTCGCTCTGGCCTGATGAGGTGAGAGAACTCCGGGAGATGCTGAGAGAGCGGCGGACAGGGGAGCAGGGTACGGCGGCAGCTCGAGGGCGGAAGAGACGGAGCAGTAAGGGCGACGGTGGCTCTGCCTGAGCCGTAAGTGGCGATGCGCTGAGCCGGCCCCCGGAGACGAAGACAGACCTTCATGCCGGGACATAGAGCCTCCTGCCACGACGCAGGAGGTACTTTTTCATTGACGGTGACAAGGCTCCTCCATACAATAGAGTAGCACAGAGAGCATGAGCAGCAGCTGTGGGGCCCGAGAGGCCTCTCGAGCTGAATCGAACAGGGCTCCCGTTCGCCGGCGGCGGAACGGGGGCTTTTCTCTTTCCCGTCCGGG